>ULNY01004495.1_pt1 | contig 11098 bp, 5 predicted proteins | sample 1952071 | NCBI WGS metagenome assembly ULNY01 (sample SAMEA4835589, study PRJEB28245) | human gut metagenome | biome: gut microbiome; material: fecal sample | place: Denmark | collected 2008 | reverse complement strand
CACAGGCGCTTCGAGCGATTCTACGGGCTCTTTAGCAGAGATGATGGCCGACTCGGCAGAAACATCCGTTCCGTCAGTGGCCTGTACCGAGTAATAATACAGGCGGCCTGGCTCCAGTCCGGTCAGAGTCTTGCTCGTTTCAGTGGTCTCAAAGTCCTTCTCTACATACTGCGGCTGGTTATCTACAAAATAAAACACATCGAGCAGATAGGCCGAAGCACCCTGAACGGGCTCCCAATTAGCAGTAAATCCGGTTGAAGTGATGTCACTGGCAGAAAGCGCCACAGGTGCGCTTATAGGCTCAGGCTCAACTACGCTGCCTCCGGTCTGGCAGACTTCAATGTCGTCTATAAATACAGGAGCATCACCGAAGAACTGCAATGCAGTCTTGGCAGCGCCGTTTCCTTCGAACGAGACACTGACACTCTTCCATTCCTCCGTACAAGGCAAGTATCCGCCAAAGCCCTGACTTGCTCCTTCTGTCTGCCCAACGACGTATACCTTAGTGTCGCCAGACTTAGATCTGTATGAGAAATTGACCACAAAGTTACCGTTATCAGCAGAAAGGTCGATTACCGGAGTCATAAGAAGAGCCTCGACACCGTCAGCCAGGAAGCAGCAGCCTCCGGCCTGATAAATGTTGATGCCGCTCCATCCGTATGTGCTGATATAGTCCTGCATTATCACTCCTTCTGACGTCAGTATGTTTGTCATGTCGGGGTTCTCTTCCGAACCTGCCGTAAACTTGCTGAAATCTTCACCCAGCACAACTTCCATGTTATCCGCCTCAGGTGCCATGGCACGTGTCGTTGCCATCGGCGTTACACGAATCTGCGCCACACGCTCCTTGCTGATTGTGTTCAGACGGGCCAGACGACTTGTCGGACGTTTTGCCGTCCACACTCGTCCGCCGTCAGGAGCAGCACATACATCAGGTGAAACCAACAGCAGACCGAGGGCCATTGCAGGTAACATATTCTTTATATTTCTAATTCTCATCGCTATTCAGTTTAAAATTTATTTTAATATTACTTTTCTCACTACGGCTGTATCACCGCAGTCAACCTTTACGATACATATACCCTTTGCAGGAACAGTCATGCTCACAGTGCCGCCGTTTGTAGTGCCGGATGCGAGCAATTGGGCTGAAGCCGAATAGACATTAATGCTGGCACTGCATGCCGTACTTACGGTTATGCCGCCGGCCGACGGCTCTACCGTTACGCCGTCAGTGGTTATGTCTTTTATTCCCGTGGTTACATATATCGAACGCTCCACCGGAGACGACTCGTTGTTACCCTCATACAGGCACACCACTCCATATTTGTTGACACCCTTCTGCACGGTGTTGTCTACGAAAGTGCGCGTAGACGTAAAGCCTATGAGCTCACCATTGCGGTAAACGTTAAAACCGATAGGATATTCAGCATCAGTCTGTGGGTTATAGTTTTCATCGAACACAGGAGATTCGCCTGGCACGAAGTCGGCCTTGTCGGCAGCTGGCTCCAGCGTTGCCTTAAGCAGCGGGTTGAGCTGAATAAGGTCATCTCGCCATACGCCATCATAGAGAACGAGGTTGCCTAGTCCCGGCGTATATGTTTCGCCGTCACATATGATGCGGAATCCGCCGTCACTAGTTTCACCATATACGCCTACCATATAGTCATATCCGGGTTCTATAAATGTAGGAGTTTCAAAATCTTTCACGCACCAGTAGCCTGAACCATACTCCGTTATGTCACGCTCATTGACAATCTTCATATCGTCTGAACCTGCCGGAGCACGCCACACTCTTATCTTATAGCTCGTAGTGCGCTGTGCAGAGAACGGGAAAAATCCCACACCTGTTATGGCATATCCCACATAAGAACGAAGGTCTTTCTCATTGAAACGTTGTGCAAAATCGGTTTCATTAGAATACACATACTGGTAAATTACATCTGTATAATCGAGGTTCGAGCGCGACAGGTCTGTGTTCATGTCCCACGTAAGCTCAACACCTTCTGCGTTTTCCTTGGTCGACAAAGACTCAATACGGTTTTCCGGAAGTCGTACCGTAGCCTCAACAAACGGTGAAACGAGTCCGTTCTCATACTCTACATCCATCTTATAGTTGACAATAATCTTTCCGGGATCTTCATCAAGATAAGTCAGTTCATTTGTAGTTGCTATGAGCACACCATCTCTGAAAATGCGGTAATTCTTTATATCATCAGCCTCCGGTGCCTCCCATTCCAAAGTAACAATATTACCCTTCGCCTTCGCTGTAAAACTATTCACGGCAGGAGGAACATCATTCATGGTTATCTTAAACGAAACCTTGCCGTCAACGTCCGTAATATCGCTCAAAGAGAAATAAGAATACTTACCGTCATTTGAGTGAGTAGAAGGTGTTGTCAAGTCTGACCATGCAGTCTTTCCCGTTGAGCCAGGGAAGGGAGCACCGTCAGAGTTGATGTCACCGTAAGATTCAGGATTGTACGTAGGATCTGTCGTTGCCGATGCACATACAGTGTAAAGTCCCTGCAGATAGTCACAATTCACAGTATTCATCTCGGCAGTTGCATTGATGCGGTTTTCATCTACATGATATATTATTAGTCCGTGACCGGGCAACTCCTTATCAAACATCTGTACCTGTCTGTTCTCCAGCACGAAATAATCGCCTTTACGCATCGTATTCACTATATATCCTACCGGTTCATCAGTTGCGGCGGGCATGTCTGTTATGGTCGTTGTCTTGTCGAGCACTTGCGGATTAACCCATCCGAACTGTATCTTCTGCCACATATTAAGACTTGAAGGCGTGTCGCCAGGCAGCTTGTGCTCGTTCCAAATACCGTCAGCCATAAGGTCCCATATGCCGGTACCGGAGAAATATCCTCCCGTTTCATAATCCGTGTCATAATAATCAGGTGCTCCCAGATTGTGTCCAAACTCATGACAAAGCACTCCAACAGTGGTCATCTGCAGACCATAAGTAGCATTATCTATGAGGATTTCTGGCTGTATAGTGTATTTCTTAATACGAACACCATTATATGTCATGTCAAGAAGCTCGCTGCTGTGCGACCAGATGTCAGAAGTACTGCCACTTACCTCCTGTCCCATACCCTGATGTATTATAGAAAGTCCGTCAAGTTCACCGTCGCCATCGTTGTCAAACTGGTGAATATCGATGCTGTCGTCTAGAAGAGAAAGGGCATCACGGATAAGAGCCGTCATGTCCTCCGTACCATAAAGAGCCTTTGATCTGGGCAGCTGTATCCATCCAACAACAGTAGTCTCGATGTCGAGCTGCTTGTAAGATGTTTCCAGATAATAGTCACGGAAGCTTCCCGTACCATTATAGTTCTCGGCATTCATCAGTTCGCGGAAATTGTCCGCACCAAACGTAGGCTTGGTATCGGCAAAGTTTACAAGCAACATCAGCAGCTTGCGCTTTCCTGTCAAGGGGAATGTTCCATTAATCTGAAGAGCCTTGTTAGGACCAGCCGGACTCAGCCTCATGCCGTCCGTCTTTATCATGTCCTTACGCCTGAGCAGCTTCGACTTGTCGACAGCATGTCCGGTGCTACCAAAATATTTATCTGCTGCTATAATTGTTCCGTTACTGTCCTTGCCTGCATAGCACAGGAAGCCGCTGTCTGACCTTTTCAGCACATATCCGTCAGTCGACTCAAGCCAATGATTATGCTCATCGCCGATAATGCGATAAGTAACCACTGTGCCGTCAGGCTGAATAAACTTTACTGGTTTCGGATATGCCGGCACGCTGTGAGCCGGCATATTCGATAGTGAGAAAAGGCATAATGACGCTAAAAATATCTTTATAAATCTCATGCCTTAAATTATTTTAAAACCTTAACACTGCTGCCACCCGCGCTTATAACGTAGATGCCCTTATTCCAATTGTCGGCAGGAATGACAACCTCGCCTCCTTGGGTCTTGCCAGAAAATACCTGAACGCCTGAAACGCTGTACACTCTGACATCCTCGCCGTCAGAAAGTCCGCTTACGCGATAGTTGTTGCCATCAGCTGAAATTTCAAGTTCTATGCTGCTGTTTTCAACCTCACCGATAGCAGAAACGTCCTTCTTATTAAACTTAACCCATGGCATTACGCCGAAGCTATAGCCTGCAAGAGCCGGGCAGAACTCATCAGCACGACACCATTTGCCGTCAACTTCATAAGTGCTTTCAGGCAGTGCCTTTTCCGGTTTAACATATAATGTTGTCTGCTTATTTGCATGTACTCTGGTGTCAAATCCTATCCAAGAGCGGTAGAGGCGTCCTTCTGTCTCATCATAAAGGTCAAGCTCGTCGAACTCGAATGCCACATAGAACGTACCCTTAACCTTAACCGGCTCGTCGAAATGTATTGACTGTCTTACAGGCAGATAATATCCTGCATCACCAAAGGTGGTGATAAGTTTGTCTGTCTTAGTGGCAACAGGATGTTCAGCATCCAGGGCACCATCCTTATCAGGATAAATGACAACACGATAGGTCTTTTCCTTGTCGTTGATACTTCCCTCGCCGATGTCATTGATGAAGAGGCTGTACATGTTTGTCATGATTGACAGAGAAGAGATGTCGAGGGTAACGTCGTCAGGAAGCTCGAAACGCTCGGCAACAGAGCGGTAATAAGGATTGACTCCGACAACATAGTCGTAGTAATTGTCGTAGGTATCAACGTCTTTCACTTCGCCTTCTTCACTGTAAGCCGGAGTGTCAGTCTGCTGGAATATCTTGTCGCTGACTTCTGATGTTGTAGTGAATGCGTCATCGACATCACTCTCAAGGTCATAAACGTCTGTGCTGAACATCTGTGTACACTCAGTAGTGCCGCCCTCGTTGGTTGCCTGAAGCTTTATTGTGTAAGTACCAGCTGCCGGGAATGTTATCTCAGGCTCTGCAGCCTCATCGTCTGAAATAACAGCGTCATTGTCAACAGTCCATTTATATGACTCTGCATCAGCCGACATGTTAACCATCTTTATCTTCTGTCCTTCAAAGATGACAGAACTGCCGGTAAATATAGAGTTAAGGGTGTTGTCGATATAGAACAGCGCCGTAGGCGGAAGAACATCTCCTTTTTCTCTTACCGAGAAGTTGTCTATAGCGATATGACCATCATTGGCCGTTGAAGAGCAAGCATACATGGCGAAGCAATACTGACCGTCTTCGGCTGGAGTAAAGTCTTTCTCTATCTTTGTCCAGTCCTTCACTGCAGTGTCCTTTATCTCCTCCAGAACCATTGTCTGGGCGTCAGACTCATGAGCTGTACCTGCCGTGAGCTTAAACGACGGATTAACGCTGCCTGTGCCAGGCATGTAGAGATACATAGACACTGTATATGTTGTTCCGCCCTTCATGTCGAGCATGGGCGAATATGCCACGTCGTTTCTGTTAGGCAGAATTGACGACTGAGCAATCATATAATACTCGCCTGATACTGCAGGTTTGTTTTTCAGGCTTGCAGTAATCCATGGTGTCTCGCCCGTGCTGGCCCATCCGATGGGCAGATAGTCCTTGCCTGAATAGTGTGATGCGTCGTCATAGGTCTCCACATAAGGTATCTCTGCCTTCCATGCCGGCTCCTCGCCGCCTCCGCCTTCGCTTACAGAGAACGTATCGAAGTAGACATCACCGGCTGTCGGTATAACAGAACAGCACCAAAGGCCGAAGCAATACTGGCCGTCGGTCTCAGGAGTGAACGTCAGTTTCATTTCCTTCCAGTCGCATTCGCCCTCTTCCTTTGCCAGCTCATAAATCTGCGCATCGGCAACCTGAGCAAGTCCTGCTGTTATCTTCATGACAGGATTACGTCCGTTCTGGGCCATATTCTTCATCATAACCCATACTGAAACTGTATATTCCACGCCGGCTTTCATCTCAAACATCGGTGAGAATGCAACATCCGTGCGGTTGCTGCCCTGAGGATAGCCAGACACGATGGCGCTTGTACCCGACTGAGCCTGAACTCCGTACCAGTCAAATGTCTGATATACAGCAAACGGCGTTTCGCCAGCCACTGCCCATCCGGCAGGCATCTCCTCGTCGGCTGTGGTGTCGAAGCTCTCGGCATAAGGCAATTCAGCCACGTTGCCGGCAGCTGCCGACTCGCCTTCGCTTACAGAGAATGTATCAAAATATACGTCGCCTGCCGTCGTAAGAACAGAGCAGCACCAAAGACCGAAGCAATACTGGCCGTCAGCTTCAGGCGTATATGTCACCTTCACTTCCGTCCAGTCGCACTCGCCCTCCTGCTTTGTCAGCTCAACGGTGTGAGCGTCAGAGGCCTGAGCCGTGCCGACGGTTACTTTCATAATAGGATTACGCCCGTTTTGGGCTGTGTTTCTCATCTTTACCCATACAGTCATTGTATATTCCACGCCGGCCTTCATCTCGAACATCGGCGAGTATGCAACATCTGTGCGATTACCTGTCTGAGGATATCCGGACACCAGTGCGTTTGCACCTGATTGTGCCTGAACCCCATACCAGTCGAATGCAGGATAAACGGCAAAAGGAGACTCGCCCTCGACGGCCCAGCCTGAAGGCATCTCTTTCTCTGCCGTGTTGTCGAAATTCTCAGAGTAAGGATACTCTGTAACACTTTCAGCTGCCACAGCATAACTGCAGAACAATGTGCTGAGAAAGCAGAATAAGGTAATCAGTTTACTCATATCACAATTAATTTTAGTTAATAAAATAGCGAAATTACACAGACACAATGAAATATTATTTCGCCTTATCGTTTACAACGATATATCACAAAATAGCGTTCTTTCCAAATATTTTGACGATTAAATGACAAAAATAGCTTATTTAATGTAAAACATACACTATAAAGAATATTTAATAAATAACGCTTTATTTTTATAAATGTATATTAAAAACATGGCTTAAATTCTGCTGAAAACCGACATTGCATCCTTGCAGCAGAACCGACGTATATACCTGATTATAAGACGAATACACGTAGCATAAACATATATTAAGACAAAAACAGACGACAGACATGACTATTATTGTCAGATACCATCAGAAGGCAAAAGGCCATGCAAGACCAGACATAAGGCCCGACAAATAGTAAACAGCAAAACAGAGATAAAAAACATTTTGAAACATCACAAGCTGACAGAGAAAACTTTTGTAACATACCAATTTACATACCAACAGAGAATACAGCCGTAAGCAAAAGTAATAAAACTTGACAATTGATGGAAAAAGCCATTGAACGTTGCTGCCTCATGTTATTACTCATATCCGGTTTATATTTAAGTTTATGCCGCCACACGAGTGTCTTCGCCATATCATGCTGCAACAGCAAGATATACATAACGGCACAATTTTGTAAACAAAAATGACATTTCCCGTCCGTTTGACGCCCTCAGAACGGCAACGGCGGGAGCTAAAGGGCGGAATGACGGAAAATATGACGAAAAACGGCAGAAAAGATAAGATACTGATGCACAATAACTTATACACAAACACACATCAAACGGACACGGCTCATGCTATGAAAGATGCCCTTTGAGGCTCTAAAAGGGCACCTTTTGCAGGCTGAAAGGCTGCGTTTTATGCATCAAAAGGATGCCTTACAGACCGAAAAACAATGAGTTTCGGGCTGTTTCTGACGCCCTACAGCTAACAAAAGTTAAACAAAAGTATATTCGGACAGCAAGGCATTAACATCTGTTATACATTGATTTTCTGTAACGGAAAAATATTTTGTCCTGACTTTTTACCTTGTCTCATGCATGATTTGCACCTCCGTTTGGATTTATTATATGCCGGCAAGGCTATATAATACTCATGAAGGAAACGCAACGTCAATATGTCTTTTTCAAAATATTATGCCACATTTAAAATTATATTTATTACTTTTGTGCGCTATTTGGTTTAGATACAAACCGGCAAACAGAGTCGCTACTATGAAAAAATACAAGATATTCATTATTATCTGCGCACTGCTCACCACATGCGCGGCATTTGGTTCCGGTGACACGAAATATACTAAGCTCGTGAAGAAGGTTTCGGCCAAACCGACGGCTAACATAATGAATATTGCAGACAAATATGCGGCAAAGGGCAAAGACGGCGAAGCCCTCGTGCTGTATGCCATAGTATATAACAGGTTTGACCCCAATGCTGCCGACAAGGAAAAGGACATGTGCGCGCTGGCAAGGAAGAAGGCCGGCACGCTATACTATGACAAAGGCAACTACATAAACGCCCTCGACGAGTTTATCAACGGCGTGAAGATCAGCGAGGCGTGCTCCAAACCCACGTATGCGGCAAGTCTGTATAACTACATAGGCAACATCTACTGCATCTTTCTCGACTACGAGAAGGGCATACGCTACTATCTGAAGGCGTATGACCTGAGCAAGAAGTATCCCGACAGGAAGATGCAGCACAGCGTGCTCGTTAACCTGACCGGCATGTACAGCTATTACATCAAGGACATCCCGAAGGCCAAGAAGTATTATCAGCTGTCTGAAAGCACGAGAGACAAGAACAACAAGACCGACACGTTCATGAGTTTCTACACGCTAAGCCTGATACAGATAAGCGAGGGCAACATCAAGCCTGCCATATCAAGGCTGAAATGGCTCGCCGGATATGCCGCAAAGGAGAAGCTGGAGCCGAGATTCCGCTGCTTTGCCTATCAGGAGATTTACAGCGCCTACAGGCAGCTGGGGGTAAAAGACTCTACGCTTAAATACATGCATCTGTGCGACCGGACGGCACAGAAATACAACCTTCAGCACACGTTCGTCACGACGACCAAGAGCCTTTCTGACTTTTTTCAGGAGAAGGGCGACATAGCCATGTCTAATCTCTACAAGTCGCGCTATCTCGACATCATGGACTCGATTTATGACATGAGAAAGTTCGACATGGTAAAAAACTCGCTGCTCAACTACGAGATATACAAGACGACAAAGGAGATAGAAGACCTGCGCACAAGCCAGCACGAGAGGATGCAGACCATCAGGATGCAATGGGTGATAATGTGTGCCGTGGCTGTTGTGGCGCTTACCACAATATTGTTTCTCTTCATCGTATGGAAGCAGAAGAAGAGAATACACAAGGGATATATCAACCTGTACAAAATCAACCACGACTTCATAGAGACGCAGGAGTTGCTGACGAACCGACTGCGCAAATGCCGTACAGAAATAAGCGAGAAAAACGACATAATAGACAGCCTGAGGCAGGAACTCGGCAACGCGAAGGACACGGAAGAAAGCACAGCCGAGGAGGGAATAAAATATCAGACGAGCAACCTGACCGACGGACAGATGCAGACCATAGCCGACGCCATAGGCAACGTGATGGAGAACACCACGGAGTTTTGCGACTGCAACTTCTCTCTCAGCAGGCTTGCCGACCTTGTGGGGTCTAACAGGTCGTATGTGTCGCAGGTTATTAACGACTCGTTCCAGAAGACATTCAACGACTACGTGACGCCTTACAGAATACACCTTGCCTGCAAGCGGCTCACCGACAGGGTCAACTACGGCAACTTCACGATGAAGGCTATAGCCGAAAGCGTGGGCTTCAAGTCGTACACCGCATTTGTCAATGCATTCAAGAAGATTACGGGCATCACGCCTTCTATATATCAGAAGATAGCCCTCGACAACAATTCTAAAGAGTAGTCTGCCTTCCGCCTGCGCCGCCGAGGGGCATAAACGCCCTGTCTGCCATAAGCATCAGGGCGCATCGCCGTTGCCGTATGGGGCTTTTTGCAGTCTTATTTTCAGCATGCATGGCATGCAATTCGATAAAACACAGCCGGCAGTACGATGCAGTAAAACGACCCGACGGCTGAAAACAAGAATCTTATTACAGCGTAAGGCCATGCGCATGCCAGTGGTCTGTCTTGGCTTATGCAGGCCGCATAACAAGCAAGCCCGAGCCAGTCTCACGACCAGCCCGGGCTGAAAATTATCGATATTCTACTTTACTGATGCTTAATCTTACAGACTAATCTCTCTTATGGCCTCTATCAGGCGCTTGAAGTCGGCAGGATGCACGTCGCCGATGTTGCCTATGCGGAACGTGTCGGCCTGCGAAATCTTGCCCGGATATATCACGAAGCCCTTGGCCTTAAGCTTTGTGTAGAAGTCCTTGAAGTTGAAGTCGGCCGACGGATAATAGAACGACGTTATCACGGGCGACTGCTCCTCGTCGGGCAGCAGCGTCTTGTAGCCGAGGCTGCGCATGCCCTCCACCAGCGTGCGGTGGTTCTCAGCGTAGCGTGCATGGCGTGCCTCCACACCACCTTCAGCCTTCAGTTCCTTCAGTGCCTGCATGAAGGCGCGCACCACGTGAGTGGGAGAAGTGAAGCGCCACTTGCCGTGTCCGCTCTCCATCGTCTGCCACTGGTCATACAGGTCGAGCGACAGCGAGCGTGCAACGCCCTTGCATCCTTCGAGCAGCGAGCGGCGCGCAATGATGAAGCCGAAGCCCGGCACGCCCTGTATGCACTTGTTGGCACTGCTTATCATGAAGTCGATGCCCAGCGCAGCCATGTCTACGGGCACTCCGCCAAAGCTGCTCATCGCGTCCACTATCAGCGTCTTGCCGTGCTTCTTTACAACGGCTGCAATGTCGGCAAGCGGATTGAGCACTCCGGTAGTGGTCTCGCAGTGAACCACCGACACGTGTGTCGTCTCGGGATGACTAGTCAGATATTCGTCTATCTGCTTCGGGTCAACGGGCTGAGTCTCCTCAAAGCGCATCACGTGGAAGTTCAGATGATAATAGTCGGCTATCACGCCCATACGCTTTCCGTAGGCTCCGTTGGCAGCCACGAGCAGATGGTCGTCGGCCTTTATCACCGAGCCGAGCGTAGCCTCAACGCAGAAGCTGCCGCTGCCCTGCATCAGCACTGCCGTATATTCTTCGGGGCGGCTCGACGCCAGCTCCACGAGCTCTTTGCGTATAACCTCAACAATGCCTATATTATAGTCTTCGTCCCATGTACACCAGTCGCTCATCATGGCTTCCTTAACGGTGTCTGTGGTTGTCAGTGGTCCGGGTGTAAGTAATAAGTATGGTCTCATGTCGTTACTGT
>ULNY01013046.1_pt1 | contig 11107 bp, 10 predicted proteins | sample 1952071 | NCBI WGS metagenome assembly ULNY01 (sample SAMEA4835589, study PRJEB28245) | human gut metagenome | biome: gut microbiome; material: fecal sample | place: Denmark | collected 2008 | reverse complement strand
TTGGCAAAAAGAGAATCCAAGAAATCTTTGTTTATTTCCAATGTATTCATGATTCTTATTTCTTAAGAGAAGCAAGATACTCCTCGTGAAGATGATAATACTTCTTCTTGAAAAGTACATAAGCAAGTGACAACACAAGCAATGCGCCCACAAGATACATCCAGTGGCACGCAACATTATCAGGACACAGATAGATAAATCCCAATGAAATCACCAACTGCATAACCATATACAAGGAAGACACCTTCACGTGACCTATCTTCAACTCATTTGCCATCAACTGATAAGCATGCTTGCGATGAGCCTCACCCAGATTCTCATGCAACATAATGCGATGAACTATCGTCAGACAGCCATCCACACCATATACCAACAGGAAAATAAGCCAGGTAACATCCTGAGTCTTGATGATGACGTTGCCCAGGAGGAACAACATGATAAAGGCGATACCGATAGATCCCACATCACCGGCAAAGCATTTCGCCTTACCCTTTGGTCGGAAGTTGAAGATGCAGAATACCAATGATGCGAGGATGGTAGAGATAACCAAGCTCTGCGCCATATACTCCTCATTCATATTCACCAATGCCAAAGGTACCAATACCGCCAGCGAATAACCAGCCGTGATACCATTGATACCATCCATGAAGTTGATGACATTCGTAGCACCCACATATACGATGAGAGCCAAGATAACCACCCACCACATAGACCAATGCAAGATATCCAGCTGAAAGAAAGCCAGGGCAGCAGAAGCAAACTGCGCCACCAATCTCACACTATCAGGCAGCGAGCGAATATCATCCACAAAGCTGACACCTGCAATCAATGTCAAACCAGCCAGAAACCAAGGATAAGGAAATCCGAAGAATCCACTCCATACCCAAGCCCCTATCAGGAAGATGATGCCACCACCTCTCAACACGATAGAAGTGTGAGATGATCTTTCATTTGGCTTATCAATGATATTACACTTATCCGCAATACGGAAATAGACAAGTTCTGCTATAAGAAGAAGAACGAAAATAATGATATATGTTACCATAAGTATTTTATTAAAAGGTGGTTGGAATATCTAAAGAAGATTTGAAAGAAGGACTTTATCCTTCTTTCATCCCCTCCGCTACCCTCTTCAAGCTTTCCTCAAAGCTGACCAGCTGATAGTCGAAATCCATTTTCGACATAGCAGGGTCATAATAGTAGGTAGCAAACATTTTGTTAATTGGCTGAAGCACGAAGGAACCAAGCCATACGAACGGATTGAAGAGATGGCTAATCCATACCTTATGTCCTGCATGCTTCGCAAAGAAGCGAATGATTTCTACGGTATCAGCCTGCTCCTTGTTCTGAGGATAGAAAGTACCACTCAGTCCTCTAAGCATTGCCTGCTTCACGAACTCTGCAAGGTTGTCGATATACAACATCGAACGCTTGTTGTGCCAGCATGGGAAGAAAGGTACTTTCGTTGCAAGCTTCGCCAATCTTGGGAAATTACCCTTCGCATTCGGACCATATATCATACAAGGACGAAGGATGCAAACCTTGAAGTTCTCATCCTCCAACTTATGAAGCCCTATTTCTGCCTGAAGCTTAGAGTCGCCATAGAAGCCATTAGGATTCTCCTTGGTATCCTTGGTCAGCACCTCACTCTTCAACGACTGACTCTCATGGAAAACAATCTGACTTGACATGAAGATAAACTGCTTCACTCCTGCAGCTTTCGCATGTTCAGCAACAGCAATCGTCAAATCGCGATTCACCTTATAATATAAAGGTTCCATCTTAGGATCAGCGTTCACATGTGCAATACCAGCTACATGATACACCACATCATACTGAGAATAATCAGCCTTCTTCCAATTATCTCCCATTGTATCCACAGCATCTATCTCAAAATCAGATGATGTAGAAAGAATATATTTGCGCACGCTCTCACCTACATAAGAGCCTGCGCCTGTAATCAAAACATTAATCATATCAAACTAGTTTTTTGTAAGCACCAATTCAAACACCTTTACAAAATATTTCAAAAATAATAAAGGCATACATGTCCAAATGCCATTTTCAGAACAAGCACGAACGATTTCCTTATTTAATCTTATATTTGCCTGAATGCCATCTGTACTTCTACCTCCCGTTCTCATTTTCATAAAGTCAACTGGGACATACAGCGATGGTACCTTATTTACATAAAGATGTCTAATCAATAATTCATAATCTGCAGCGATATGATAGTCATATTTATAAAAGCCATACTTTTCAAAATTTCTTTTGTAAGTAAAGAAAGTCGGGTGGGCAGGCATAAAACCAAAGCGAAATCTCCATGGCTTAAAGTTCTTCGAGCTATAATATCTAACTGTTTTATTCAAATTATTCGGATTCACGAATCGCACGTCACCATAGATGGCTTCAATGCCTTTGTGAGCTTTAAAAGCATCATTTATGATCTGAAAGATATCCTCTCTATGATAGAAATCATCAGAATTGATAATGCCCACAACATCACCAGTTGACATACGAATACCTTTGTTAATGCCATCATACATTCCTTTATCTTTTTCTGATATCCATCGCATTCTACCATTAAACTTAGGCTCCCATTCCTTGATGATATCTACGGTAGCGTCTTTAGACCCACCATCGACTACTATGTATTCATAATCTTCATACTTCTGCTTCAAAACGCTTTCTATAGTACAAGCAATTGTATTTGCACTATTGTACGTTACAGTTACTATTGATATTTTCATTGCTTAATGTTTGCTTATTAATTCTGAATAAAGTTTGGCATACTCTAAAAAACATACATCCTTGTCATAATTTGAAACCGCTCTTTGGCGGCAAGCATCAATTGTCTCTTTTGTTTTGGTTAATGTCGTCATAATAGCATCTGCCATTTCTTTCACATCTCCCCTTTCTACCACAATGCCAGTCTCTGGAGTTAGCGCTTCTGGACTTCCCCCAGTTCTATAAGTTACAACAGGAGTTCCACATGCTAAAGCCTCCAAGTTAACAGTTGGAAAAGTATCTGCATAAGTTGGATTTACAAGAACATCTGCATCAGAATACAACTTAGCCAATTCTTGCTGGTTCGAAGTTCTTGTTATGCCAACTATACCTTCTGGCAATTTCTTCACTTGTTCTTGACTCAAACCTACCAGAGTAATTTGATATTTTTCCAATGGCAACAAAGCCCTTAGATTGAATATATCAAGTAGTCCTTTATCATTGAGCCACACATTAGAAACACCCAATACTCGATATTTATTCGAATTTGTTCTCTCGCACGGCTTAAAAGTATTCAAATCTATACCATTATGAATTATTCTTATGGGCTTCGCCCTAAAAATTGATTGTTTCAGCCAACTTGAAAGCCAATTCGAAACAGCGACAATATGGAGATTTTTATAACTCGCAATATAACGTTGCTTCAATAGAAGATTTCTTTTGGACCTATCTAATCCTATCGTTTTCTTAGGATATTTATTTTTTAAGGGGCAGTGATTACATTCTGTCTTCCATTTATTACAATTAGCAATAATTGGATGAACACAATGTCCTGTAAAAGACCAGCAATCATGCAAAGTCATTACAACAGGTATTTGTGTTTTATTGAGATACCCAAACAAGACTTTATAATTAATATAGTATCCATGTAGATTATGCAACTGGATAATATCGGGTTTAATATCTTTAATGTAGTTCACCAATCTTTTAGTTGCAACTATAGAACCTAATCCATCACCATCAAAGAACAGACTCTTCGCAAAATGTAAATACTCATCTTTTACACTGCTAAATTGAAAAGTATTTAATCCTGAAGGGTTAACACGTCTGGCACCATGGGCAAGATAAACATCCCAGCCAGCACTTTTCATTAAGGCTCCAATTTGCTCTGAGATTTTACCTGTTGACCCTTGGTTACAAGTCACATTTATTATAAGAAGTTTCGGCATGGTTATGAACGTTTACAACTCAAAAAATAAAAGACATGCTTCACAGGCCAAAATGGCTCAAAATGGCGACGATTAATCACTTTCCCTCCAAAAGAGAAAAAATGTTTATGATCGCTTTGCGAAAAGACATATTTGTAATATTTACATGCTATTTCAATAGAATTAGAATTAGCATGCTCCAACCTGCCATATGGGAATGCAAAATACTCACAGGGCTTTCCTAATTTTTCCTCCATAACTTTTTTGCAGTCACCTATTTGATATTGAAGTTCATTAATATTATAGTCATTTATACAATAATGATCCATTGTATGAGCACCAAACAGATAGCCTCGTTTCTGCAAATCCTTAATTTGATTCCACGTCATCGGAAACTTACCTGGACTCTTCGTAGTATTTACAGTAAAGTTTTCAATATAAGCTTCATCATTGTTATCAGCTGCATCGGCAAAATTTGGATTTATAAAAAACATTGCATTTACACCATATTTATCCAATTGAGGAGCTATTTGTGTATAGCAATCTCTCCATCCATCATCAAATGAAAATGCAATTTTTGGGCGGGTCACCTTTTCACCATTCAGGATCATTCTCACTGCATCTTCAAAATTGACAAAGTCACAGTACTTGTGCATTTCAGCTAACAACTTTCCAAATTGTTCGCCATCTGAATCATTATCATGTTTCCAGTCTACCATATGTCCATTAAGAATATGAACATAAGGTGAAGGACGCTTAAATGTACCAACTACCGATAAATAACACGAACGCAACATAGTGCGAATCGTCATATACAAACTATCCATATATTACTGATTTTATTATTTTTATTTGTTTATGAGGATTCCAGTTCTCATCAATTTCCTTAAAGCAAGCTTCCCTTACTTCTTGACGTTTATTTCCCTTTTCTTCTAACCATTTACTTATAGTAGATGCCAAAGAATTAATATCATCTCGTTTAAAGAAACACCCGGTTTCTCCTTCATGAATTGCTTCAAATTCTGGCATCTGCCAGCAGAAATCATTATGAGAGATACAAGGACATCCAAACATCATTGAATGCATAGCAGTCAACCCTATGTTACCAGGTGCAACACAAAGATCTGCATTATAAATGAGTTCGGCATTAGTCTCTTCATCATAGCAAGCACCATAAAACCAGACCTGTTTATTCAATCCTAAGGACAGAGCAAGTCTTTCAAGACTATTCAGTTCTGATCCATCACCAATAAACACCAGATTACAAAAGACACCATTTTTATTCAGCAAATGTAGAGCTTTCAACACTTGGTCTAGCTTTTTCACTGGAGTTAGTCTTCCTATAAAACATAGTACATGATTATTGTTTCCAAAATGTGAGGAATACAAATTCGTGGCTTTCAAGCGATTTCTTATAAGCAACTGGCTGTCATAGTCTAGCGAATTATGTATAACATGTAGCTTTTCACCATTAAAGCCATTCTTAATCATCAAATCTCTTGCATAATTTCCATAGATAAGAGCTCCATCAGCGAGTCCAAAATAAGCTCGTTTAATCCATTTCTTTAACACCCCTTCTCTCCCATACCATCCATGGTCCCAATTATATACTTTCTGTTTTCTAAACTTGGATACAAGCAACAGTATCCATGCAGATAGGCAAAATATTCCAAGATCATTGACTATGATATCAGAATCACTCAACTTTTTTACGACACCACTTTCATAATACCAATGAGAGTTACCTAAATATCTATTAGGTAACTCTATTGCATTGCTAAACAAATTCGTGTCAAGTCTTTTAACGGTGGATTTATTCACACCAAATATAAAGTTACAATTAAATTCTCTTTCCATTAACAAGTAAATTCGTTTTCTGTAATGGGAAGCACATATTGAAACAAGACTTACTTTTTTCATTTAAATATTTTTTGTTTATAATAAGTTTCTACTGCTTTAATTTGAATATCATTTTGTTTCATTCCATTGTTTATCTTACTTAAAGCTGGTGCATCTGGATTATCAATTGTTAGTAATTCTCCATGAGAAAGCATAACATAGTGCATTTTGTTCAATTTACACATCGCATTTAGCCATATATCGTCAGCAGTAGGAGTTAATTTTAAAGCTAAACTGATATTAGTTAAATCCTTGAATAAAGTTGATGGTATAAACAAAGTACCTCCACCTGAGCCAAAAAACAAGTTGTCAGCCTCAGAATTTGAATATTCTGATTTCCACAAATCATAAGTTGCACTAAGACTCTTACTGTCTGCTATTATATGACTACCATAAGAACAAACAACACAATGAGGATGTTGTACAAAAGCTTTTAACGATCTTTCCAAGATATCATTCGGATAATATATATCATCGTCTATCAAGAACAGCATATCATCCGGGAACTCTTTAGCTGCATAATAATACTTTTTATGCGAACGAATATCTCCAGGCACCATACGTATTTCAAAGACATCACTAATACGTTTCTTTAAGGAAAAAGGAATACTATCATCAGACGGAAATTGATCTTTAGAAAGCCACAAGATAATTTTATCTGCATGAACCGTTTGTCTTAACATACACTCAACTACTTGCCAGACATTATTAATTCTAGCTGGAAATGAAGTTAAAGATACTATTATTCCACTATCATATAGATTGGAGGATGCAGCAGGTTTGGCTAAATAATGTGGGAGATACCAATTTGCAAGATTACGAACAGAGCGCCTAAATGGTGTCATTACCCAAAAAGGCATTCCATAATTTCTTAAACCACCATATAATTTTGTAAATAAAGACAATGCATTCATAACATTAATTTTGACGAGCGTTTTGTAATGTTTGATTCAACAATCTTTCCTTTAAAGGATGTAATTCATCTTGAAAATAAAAAACATACCTTGAAGTATTTAAATCCATATCCATCATTACTCTAACAAATCCTAAAATAAAATATACCCAAACATATAGATACAAATATCGGAAACGATTTATTTTCATTAATCTGTTAAAATAGTAAAATAGATATGCATAGAGAGGATATTGAAATATACTAAAAAATAATAGCATTCTACTGATTAACATACTACTAGAAAAAATGTATGACAGGATTATACCGAAAAAACCTACTTTATAAACATAGGGAAAGAAAACATCACTCTTATAAAAAGTCTTGAGTGAACTACTATAAGAAACAACAAGTATATTTAAAACAAAAGTAAAAATATCATATATACCTATTGCACCAACAGTTACTCCTCCATGAACTTGGTCCAAATAATCATCCCAACTGAATAGACCTCCTAAGAAATCTACTGCTCCCATAAATAATTGATTAATTCCAAGTAATTGCCCTAAAAAGGCAATGGTCAAAATCAAATATTGTAATTTCGTAAAAGGAATCCAATCTACTTTAAGTCTCCACACTATAGGAAGAGCCAGTAATATCACAGCTGAATAATGAAATGTTATTGCTAATATTACAAGTAACAAATATATGATTAAATTTCGCGAACCTTTATGAACCAAAAAAGAAGAAGCAAAAACAAAAATCGTTGTAGCAAGAGTTTGACGAATAACATTCATCCACCCACACATAAAAGTCCCTGACATAAATAACATCATACAGAGAAAAGGCAATAAAAATTTCTGTCTTCTAAAAGAAAAAAGGAAAAAAGAAAGTTGTAAAAATGCTAAAAGAGCAAAATACACTACATAATGAGCATGAGTGTTTTTAATTAAAATCGTCAAAAACTGAAAACCAGGTTCAAATCTAAGAATTTCATACGAATCGTTTACATAAACATCAAAATAATTATGATAATCAATACCAACATAGTATCTCATACCAAAAACCAAGCTAAATATTATAATAGCTAAGAATAAGAACAGAAAACTCATTCTATGACTTTTTTTCTCAATGAGATATGATTTACGGCATAGAAAGAACATTAAAGTCATAGTTGATAAATATACTAAAATCGTTTGTATCATATTAAGAAAAAGTTAAACGTTTTTTAACTATATATTTAACTCTAGCAGGCAATATTAAACGTAAAATGAGTATTGAGATTATCTTGATAACATTTCTAATATTGGATGCAATGTTACACCAATAAAAAGAATCAACATACTCTTTCCATAATATTTTCTGTTGATTATATGAAAATGTATTAAAATTCAGGAAGATACCTAACAACAAATCATTTGTTTTGATTCTAGATATGATTTCTCTGCTAATATATTTAGGAGAAAATTGTTCTATTAAAATTTCAGACCACTCTGAAGTTATCATCAACCAATTAAATTTATTTGTACCTTGAACAACACCTTGATTTCCCCTTCGATAAACACATGTTATTTGATTACTATAATATATTGGTTTAAACTCTAATAGTGAACACCATAAAAATGTGTCCCACGACTTATGCAACTTTGTTATTCTTGACTTTTTCCACAACTCTAAGCGTAACAAGACCGAAGCTGTATGGAATTTACGTCCTTCGATAAGTTCTTGCATCGTCGTAATTTTTCGACTAGGAAGAGTAGAAAATAGAATGCCTTCGTTTTGGCCATCTTCTGTAATCAAATACGAATTACTGACCACCATCGAATAATTGCTATTATTATCTAAAAAATGGGCTTGCCTTTTTATTTTCTCGCAATCTACCCAATAGTCATCTCCCTCGCAAATGGCCTCATATTTACAGCTATCTCGCCATCTTGACATATAAGAGAATTTCTTATATCCTTCTTTTTTGGAATACAGATTTTCCTTCAAAAAAAGCACAGAAAAATAGCAGTTTTTATTTTCTTTATGCTGGGCAAAGAAAATGTAAGCATAATCAGTTTCTTCAGTATATGAACCAGAAGCAGCAGACATATCAAAATATTTATTCAAATATTTTAATATTATATCCTGTTCGCCATCCGTGGATGAATCATCTACAATACAACACACAAATGGAAAATCAGTTTGCTGCATTGTAAAACCATTCATAGTTTCAACAATGTATTTAGACTGATTGTATGTCATACACCGAACAAAAACTTTAAATTCAGGATTCTCTATCTTATTAATCATTTTTTTTAACTATTTTAATTAACATACATTTAAGTTCCAAATATTCCTCAAACTTGAAAAGTTCACTAGAAGCCCAACCAACAACTAAGCCAACAACTATCTGAATCACAAGTATTAAAGAATTTTGAAGAGGGAGAAATTTTAAAAAGTAAACTGCAACAGCAATAATTAAAGCAGTCATATATGATGGAGCTATATCCTTTAGCTGCTTCCAATATGTATAACCTAAAGCCTTACCAGTATACCATGAATTTAGATACAATCCAAATACCCCCGTTACAATCGAAGCAAACAACATAAAATAAACTCCATAAAACACTCCTATAATAAGAGGTATTAAGCCAACTATTTTCTTCAAAATTTCAAGGTATAAAAATATGTCACTTCTTCCTAAGACCTGAAGAATATTAAGATTAATAGCATGCAGAGGATACAACGACATTGAAACACAAATTAGTGGTAAAAAAGTTGCTGCAACATGCCATTTTGTCCCAATAAGAGTATAAATCAAAGGCTCTGCAACAGCACCAAGAGAAATCATACAGACAACTGTCACAAACATTGTGACTTTGATAATTCTCCGATACCCTAGCAGCATACGTTCCCTATCATCCTGGATTTCTGACAACACAGGATAGCTAACTCTCTGAACTATGGATGTTAGATTAGAAGAGAATATACTCGCATATTCATTAGCTCTAGTATAATGACCAAGAGTTGATGGAGAATAGAACCTTCCTATAACAACTTGATAAAGTTGATTCCAAACATTATTTAAAATACCACTAGCTAAAAGCTTCCAACCGAACCCCCACATATACTTAAAACTATCCATATAGAAAGTAAATTTTGGAAACCACTTATTTAGAAGCCATAGACACAGAGTATAAAATAATTGTCTAGAAAGTTGCTGAGCAACCAATGCCCAAACACCAAATCCCATAAAAGCCATAGCAATGCCTATCAAACCACTAATTAAAGCAGAAACAAAAGAAGCTTTAGTTTTGGTCTTGAAATCAATTTTCTTGGTTAAAATCGTAACTTGCGTGATAGATAATGCATTGAAAAAGAGAACTAAACCAGTAGCTCGAACCAATGCAGTCAATTCTACACGATGAAAGAAATCAGATACAAACGGAGCACTTACAAAAAGAAAAATATACAATACTATGCTAATTGCCATATTGGTCATAAACATTGTGTTGTAATCCTCATCTGTCACATCTTTCTTTCTAATTAAGGCATTACTAAATCCGCTATCAACAATGCCGTTGAGAACTGTTGTAAAGATCAAGCAAATACCAATCAATCCATATTCATCAGGAGAGAGAAGGCGTGCCAACACCAAACCAACAATGAAAGTTACTCCTTGTCCTAAAAAGGCATCAGCAGCACTCCACCCTACTCCTTTTATCGTTTTATTTTTTAATGATTCCTGTTGCATTTAAAATTGAACAAATAAAAATTCTATCTATAATAATCATTTATCTTCTCCAATAATTCTTCATTAGATAATAGGCAATCATCATAATCATCCATTGGTTGACCTACACCTTCCTTCAAATATAAATACCATTTAGCCAAACAATAATGATAGGCAGTTTCCAAATCTGGTAACCTAGAATACTTTCCAACATAGTTATTATAAGCAACCCAAGTCTCATTAATTACCGGATATAAACTTCGAGAGTTTAAATCCTGAATAATTTTAGCATAACCATTACCATTGATTACTAAGATATTATTGACTCTATCGTCGGCAGCAAGCATCAACTTTTTTATCTCATCTACCGTAAATAGGTGTTGAGGTATACCTACCTTTGTCAACATAACCCCAAAATAAGAAGCCTCAATTGCAGCAACCTTACCAGACAAAAAACCTTTCAATTTAGCTTGTATCTGCAAATAGAAACTTTCTGCATCATCATAGACTTTTAAAACTCTTTCATCTGTTGGGGCACAAAATTGCAACCTACCATTAGAGCACAAAAAACGCTCTTTATTATCAAATAAGTCTAAAGAATCTATAAAACCGGTATTCTTTAAATAAAAGATATCACTACTGTCCAATAAAAAAGGGCAATTC
>ULNY01012185.1_pt1 | contig 11307 bp, 17 predicted proteins | sample 1952071 | NCBI WGS metagenome assembly ULNY01 (sample SAMEA4835589, study PRJEB28245) | human gut metagenome | biome: gut microbiome; material: fecal sample | place: Denmark | collected 2008 | reverse complement strand
ATATAGTAAAGATAATGGTAATTAAATGATGATAAAAAATGATGAGAATGAGAATGAATAAGATGATGAGAGTGATAGTAAAAGTAATAATAGTAATTAAGTTTATTAGTGTTTTAATGGGGCTAGTGAGTATAACCCCCGGTCATGTTAAACTTGATTGACTACCCCCACCTAAAGTTGATAGAGTTAATGATAATCCTGCTCATTATCAACATTAAATACATTGAGATTATTCATTTCATTTACATTACTAACTATTAACACTAATCATTATGAAAACAAACAAACCATTATTATTACTAGCTATTATACTAATGATTCCAGCTATCATATTAGTACTGAAAGTAGAGCCAACTAGTGATGAACAAATTACTGCTGTTGTATTTGGAATACTATCGGCTATTGTTAGTTATCTTAGTAGAGATTAATCTCTACTAGATGATGTTGCTCATTATCAACATTAAATACTTTGCAGTTGAAGAACAATTGCCAGTAATGCTACTGATTAGCATAATTAAAAACTTAATAGTCATGCCAGACGTAAAAGATTTATCTCAAGCTGCACAAGGTGCTGCTGTTGCTCCTGAGAATGTTAATGTAGTTAATCCAACTACTAGTGTTAACCAACCTGTTCAACCTACTGTTGATACAGATAACCAAAATTCTGCGCAAGTAGAAACCATTGATGATGTTGTTAAACGCATCTGTACTGATGGTCATAGTTATGTAATGACTACTGTCATTACTAATATTGATTGTCAAGAACGTACAGGTCGTAATGGCAATTCTTATCTCAATGCGTTTGTTACTATTGCTAGTCCTGTCAAAGGTGCTCAAAGTATGCCTGATGGTACACATCGAATGGGTATGCTTGGTGCTATTCAGATGCCATTCAATCAGATACTGCTTGTAATGCGCAAAGACAAGTTCTACGGTAGATTTGTCAACTATGTTGGCGAAGCTGCTGAAGCTGGTTTTGCTAGTATGTATCTGACTGATGTTGCTGTCAAAGTTCTTTGCCAGTTTGTACCTGCTGGTGTACAAGACCGTAATCCGTTTACTCGTAAAGACAATCTTTACAATGTTGTGGATTATGATAGATATGTATATCATATTGTAGGTATTGAACAGCCTGCTGACCCTGTTCTTGTTGGTGCATATAATGTACTTATCAAGCAGATTATGGAGGACGCTCGTGCTGCCATTGCTGCAAAGCGTGAGGCTAAAGCTAAAGCGGCTAGTTTTGTTGCTACTGCAATGAATGATGACGACATGCCATTCTAATGAACATGGTGCTACTGACCTTCGGGTTAGTAGCACTGATGTTATCAACAATAGTTTTGCTGATGCTGTTGCTAGTGTTCAACCTCGAAATGCTCATTATCAACATTAAATATATTGCAGCAAACGAACTTAACAGTCTGATAAGACTTGTCAATCAAGACCTAGCTGTAAGTTCTGATAAGTCTTATCCTAATATTAAACATCATGGAAGTACATCGTATTATTACTACTATTGAAGTTGAGAATGATAATTCTATTACTTCTGTTGAACTTATTAATCTTCATCCTACTAATGATGATATTCTTCTTGCTATTACTAATATTACTACTAATGGTAATGCTGATGATATAACAAAAGTATATGATAGTGTTAATAAGAGAAGACTTGGTATTGCTGGTAAATTAAAAAGTATCGCTCGTATTATTAATGATAGTCTTGATAATTATGAATTTAATGTAGTTACTGATGATAATTCTACTAATGAAACTAATGATGATTTACTCCTATAACATTTTGTTATACTGATATTGGTCATGGAGATTTACTCCCATAACAAAAAGTTATAGAGATGAAATTAGAGGTGACGAGAGGTATTGAATGTGGAGAAAGAGGATATGGAGATGAAAGTGGTGAATGTGGAGTTCGTGGAGAATGAAATGGTGGAGTTGGATGTGGTTCAAATAGGGTTAAATTGAGGTTGAAAGTGGAGATGAGAGTGAGTTTGGTAGTGGTGAATGTGGAGATAAGTGTGGAGATGGTCATGCTGAAGGAACTAGAGCTGCTGGTTATCTTCCTACTACTAAACCCATTGCTCTTCATCCTCCTAATAATCAATCTAAACCTATTGTTCCAACTCCTTCTTTTTCCCTCTTATAACTTTTCGTTATACCTCTTATAACTTCTCGTTATACTATCATAATCTCTAGTTCCAGCATTATAACCTCTAGTTATACTCTCTATAACCTTTCATTATAACCTCTACAACCTATAGTTATATCATTATCAGATTCAGTTCTAGCTCTACCACGTCTATCGTCATGACTATTAGTCATACAATCGTCATTAAGACTAGCTCTAGCAATACTATCAAGTCTAATAAGACTTCTAGTCATAATGAACAACAGCATTAGTTCTAGCTAATAATAGCACTATTAATACTATCAGTATTATAATGACTATTAATACTAGTCATGCTAATATTGCTGGTGATATTACTAATGATATTCTTAATATTCTTGATATTACTGATTCTCTTTATACTAATGATACTCTTGATACTGTTGATATTTATTATACTCGTGGTAAGTTAATTCCTATTGCTATAACTATTTTAGTTATTTTAATATAGCTATTGATTATTAGTTAGAATTATAGTATAAATAAATTATAATATATTTGGAGTATTATATTTAATTATTATATTTGTCGTGTTGTTCAGTAGAGTAATATTGCTACTGATAATAATATTAATCTTAAACTTATAAGTGTTATGGTAAATTTTGATAATGTTACTAGTAATGTTCAATCTAAGCCTAGAAAGAAAACTATGGCTGAAAGTTTAGAAGAAGCTAAACAAGAAGGTAAACTTGTTGTTCCTGAAGAAGATACACAAGTTAATGCTGTTGTTAGTAGTGAAACTGTTCAGCCTAAGAATAAAGCTAGGAAGAAAAAACAAAGTAAAGTTCGTAAACAGGAAGAACAAACTACTGTTGTTAGTCAAGCTAATGAAGATAATGATTTTAAAGATGCTAAGACTGATAAACGTGGTGTTCCTGTTGGAATTAATGTTCCTCAACATATTCTTGATGTAGTTTGTATTGTTAAATTCAATGCTGCATTTAGGCGTCATACTTCTCTTAATATTCTTCATACTCTTGAAGATGATGGAAGAATATATAACTCTAAAGGTGCGTATGTTGACTTCTTATGGAATAAGTTTAGAGTTACTGCTGATGGTGGACTTCGTAGAGAATATAGATATACAGATGATTTATTCATTGATGCTCTTGTTAAAGCTCATGCTGATGTAGCTAATGATAATCAAAAGGTTATTAATAGTATGATTGATACAGAAGCCGAACTTAATAAAGCTAAATTTCCTGATTAACTAAGTTTGTAGTATAGACTCCCCGTGGAGGATGATAGTGTTGTTGAATTAGTTAAAGCTAGTCTTCATTTGCTATTCATTTTTATCCATTTTGTTACAGGGTTTTATATTTGTTTGTTTAGAGTTAAATACATTGATGATAATCATCCTCTACTCGGAGTTTATTTTAAATATATTATTATGGAAAGAACTGATATTTATTTTGTTGAAGATGATACAAGTTTCAATAATAATGTTGAAGGTGTTGAAATTCATGCAGAATGTCTAAGTCAAGATTATGATGACATTGCTTGGGAACCAACAGTTGATGATACTCCTGCTGTTGATCCTGAAAATGATATTTTTGGTTATTACGATTAATTAAATGTTTGTATTATGAATTATAATGAAATTTTTGCAAGTTGTATTATGTCTGAATTACATAACGAAGCCGATTTATCAAAAAGTTGTGAATATTGTAAAGAATTAGCTGATTTTAGTGAAGCTATTAAAGGTAAAGGTTTATCTAGTAAAGAATACGTTTTAGCTATTAGTTTATTTGATTTTGTTTATAGAGAAAAACATCATGTTGAATCTTTTGGTAATACTAGAGAAAGTGTTATTGAATATGCTCTTGATAATTTTCAAATAGATTGGTTAGTAAGACGTTGGGATAGCGTAATTAAATCTAAGGATGAACTTAAAAATGTTATTGCTGTTCTTCCTCAAAGTTTTAAAAATATTATTGTTGATATTGTTGATACGCAATCTCTTATTAATCATAATATTGCTGAACATCTTATTAAAACTTCTGAAGAAGAATCAATTGAAATAAGTAAGATGCTTATTCCTACTACAGATAATGAAAATAAACTTAAACACTTTACTGAAAATGAACTTATAGAAGAACTTAAACGTAGAGAAAAAGAACGAATTGCTACAAAATAATTAATAATCCCATTTTAGATACTATGGTCTGTGAAGATAGTAGTATTATTTCACTTGCTGATGATGGAGGAATTGAACTCCGAAACTATAATATTTATCCGTTTTAATCTGGTTAAAATTGTGCTAATAGCATGGTCTGTGAAGATAGTACTATTGATAATTATTATAGTCCAAGTGTGTTATGTTTTAGTCATATAATACTTTTTGGTTAAGTATTTGGTGTTAATATTTTAGTTATTATTAATTGTGAAATTAGTAATAATAGTGATTGTGTAAACTAATATGTTATTTGTGCCTAGCTTTGTCTGTGAAGATATTGCTAGGCTTTTTAGTATGTATATTATTAACTTTAAACATATAATTAAAATGGATAATTTTGATGAAATTATTTTTAATGGTCTATTAGATAGATACATTGAAGAACAAGCTAAGTTTGAAAAAGGTCAAGTTGTGTATATGGAATATACATATCAATATCATAATCAAACTAAACTTGGTGTTTGTATTGGTATTATAACTAATGTTTCAGTTACTAAAGTTGAACGTACAGTAGGTAATAATAAATATATTGATTATCCTATTGTATATGCTGTAACTCATGCTAAAGGTGTTAGTCGTTATGTTAGTGAATGTAAACTTGGTTCTGTATCTGAACATATTCTTAAAGAACGTCTTAAACGTGATGGTAAGAATAATGAACAGAATAATGAGGCTGAACAGAATGGCTAGTTATTCATAGTCTGACATGTTCATGGATATAATTTTTTTGCCCTCTGTTGAATTTTCATATATAATCTGATTAATCTATCACGATTAATATTGAGTTCAATACAGGGCAAAAGAACTAGCTAATAAATGTTAAACTAAAAATTTAATACAGTTTTATTATGAATTATATTGCTTATAAGAATATTGATGGTACTATTACAACTGGATTTAAAGTTAAACTTTATGATATAGTTACTTTGAATACTGGTTATTGGAAAGATAAACTTGCTATTGTTCTATATATTAATGAAGCTAAAAAACAAATTAAAGTTCGTATTATCGAATGTGGTATGGATTTAACTCTTAAAGTTAAAGATGTTCAATTTGTTAATCATAATAATAGAACTGCTGCTCGTTCTTATATTGATTTATGTAATAAACTATCTAAAGCCTTTCATGATAAATATACTGATAAACAGTATATAAAAAATAATTGGTTTACTGATAAGTTTATTATTAATGATGTAACTGCTACTACTATTGCCATAGGTATTGGTCAATATATTATTAATATTGATAGCGATAGATATTCTGTTAGTGCTATTATGTGGCTTAGTGATATTAAAGATTATATAGATGCTTTACTTAAATATGGTGATTTTGATTTTGTTGCTAAGGCATTTAAAATTTATAATATTACTGATACTAGATTTGAACTTATTCGTAAACTTTATAATTATTTCTATGATTGAAGATGCTATTGGATATATTCTTGGAGTTTGTGTTGGATGTATTTTATTTCTTATTTATGAAGTATTTAATCTATATAAGAAGATTGAACGAATTAATATAGATATTAATAAACTTCAAAATAAAGATATAGAATTTCATCGTAATATTGAATTTATTATTAATGATAGTGAATATAATAAAGAAGTTCTTGAACATTTTATTGATAAACTTAATGAACTTAATGATAGTATTAAAGCGAAAGTTGATGACTAGCTTGCTTCCATCCTCTACGGGGGGTCGCCACGGAGCGTAGCGTAGTGGCTCTACTAATCTAACTATTATTGAATTTATTATAGTTTTAACTATTAAATATAATTGTTTTATTAATCTTTAAAAATGTAAAGTACTTATGGGAAAGTATGATGAAGTTTCTGTTGTTCGTCAACTTAATAATGTTGGCGCTGTTATTGGAATCAATTCTGCTAGTAAAGTTATTAAAGTAGCTAAGAATAGTTCTATTGGTAATGGAACTAGTGGTAAAATTGATTTTCTTACTCATTATTGCGGTTATTATCTTGAATATGTTGATGTTATTCAACAACAAAAAGAACGTGATGAAGAGATTGCTGCTAAGAAAGCTGCTAAAAAGGCTGCTCGTAAAGCTAAATTTGCAGAGGATAATACTTTTAAAGGTATTACTCGTGCTGTTGATAAATGTATGCGTGCTATTAAAAGAAAATAGTATGCTATGGTTAGTTTTAAATTCTCATTTGGAGTTGTAGGTAAATCCAAAGAGAAAGGAATAGTCAATAAATATGTTATTATAGTTGCCAAATGTGAAGGTATTATTAGATATATTGATGGTACTTATAAAGTAGAATATAATGGCAAGCTATATAGCATTACAGGTGAAAGTTACAGAACTAAAGGAAAGAAAGTTGTTTATGCTCGTCGATTAGATGAATATAATCATAGAATTAAAATTATAAGAGATAGTGAAAATAGAAAAACTGTTGATACTAGATTTTATATTCCTTTTGCTGCTGGACTTATAGCTAAAGGTAAAATTGTTAAAATGCCTTTTGCTAAGGAACTATTTCATATTACTACGTGTTATAATCGTGGTGATAGTGAATCTACTATTTTAGCTTTTCAAGAATGGAAAGAATATGAAGATAAAGTTAAAAATAATCTTATTGATATAAATAATGAATTGGAATGATTAGTAAACTAGAAATAGCTAATACTCCTAAGAAAGACAATAATATTACTTTTACTAAAGACCAAGAAATTGCTGTGCATAAACTTATTGAGTTTCTTGCACAGCCTTGGGATGATAAAAAGTTTATTAATGCTCTTTGTGGCGCTGGCGGTACTGGTAAAACTTTTGTTATTAAATATGTTATTGATAATTGTAAATGGTCTAATAGCGTTATAGGCTGTGCTGCTCCTACTCATAAAGCTTGTAGAGTTCTTAGTAGTTCTATTGGCAATAAAGAAGTTAATACAATACAATCTGTATTTGGTTTTAGACTTGATGTTGATATTGAAAACTTTGACCCAGAAAATCCTGCTTTTAATCCTAAAGGTAAAGATAAGCTTGATGGACTTAAAGTATTAATAATTGATGAGGCTTCTATGTTAAATGCTAAACTTGTTAAGTATATTAGTAATAGATGTAAAAAGCTTCAAATTAAAATTATTATGCTTGGTGATTCAAGTCAGCTTCCACCTGTTAATGAAAAAACAAGTCAAGCATTTCTTATATCTAGTAATACTTATTATCTTAAAGAAATTGTTAGACAAGGAAATAATAATCCTATTGGTAAACTTCTTAAACTTCTTCGAGAAGATATAGAAAATAAGAATACTTGGAAGTTTCTTGATTATATATCTAAAAATAAACAAGAATATAATGAAAAAATTGAAGGATATTATGTTTGTGGTCAAGCTGAATTTTCTGAAATAATTGATACTTGTTTTAATGATGAAGCTTATACTAAAGATATAGATATGTATCGTATTATAGCTTATACTAATAATCGTGTTGCTACATGGAATAATTATGTTAGACATTCTATTATTAAAGATGCTGATAAAAGTTTGATTACTAGTAATGACTTAATAATGAGTTATGTTACAATAGTTAATAATTTTAATGATATTATTATTAACAATAGTGAAGAATATATCATTAAAGATATTATTGATACTGTTGATAACACTTATGAGTTTAAAGGGTTTCTAGTTAAATTTCAAGCTATTCATGGTGGTGAAATAACTCAACCTTTATTTGTTATTAATCATACTGATAATTATACATTTCAAATGTATTATAAGAAATTGACTGAGCTTATTAATGATGCTAAACAAGCTAGTAGTTCTGAACGTGGAAGTAAATGGAAACAATATTTTGATTTTAAACGTAAATATCTTCTTGCTGCTAATGTTACGAATAGTAATGGTAAGATTATATTTAGTAGAGATTTAGATTATGGTTTTGCAATTACCTCTCATAGAGCACAAGGTTCTACTTATAAAAATGTTTTTGTAGATATTAATGATATGATTTACGATAAGTATGGAAATCCTTATACTAATAGAGATGAAATGCTTCGTAGATTATATGTTGCTTGTTCTCGTGCTAGCAATCAATTAGTATTATGTTATGGCAAATAAAACAGTTGATGAATATATTGATTGTATAAATTGTCCTAATCGTATATTTAATACTGGTAGTTATATAATTGGTGGTAGAGGAAGTATTCATGGAGATATTGTTTTCCTATTTCCTAAAAGCGATAAAGAATATAATAATAATCAATTATTTATTGATGTTGGTAATCTTTATGATGAATATTCTGGACGCAATAACACTGAAGATGTATATATGACTTATAGTGTTAAATGTTCTTGTTCTAATAATTATGATACATATAATGCTGCTGTTAATAATTGTCGTAAAATTTTATGGAAAGAATTAGCTAAACTTAATTATAAATATCTATTTATATTTGGTGAAGCATGGAGAAGTATTAGTAATAATCCACTTCCTAGATTTATGGCTACTGGCGGTAAATATGTACTTGTTAATTATTCTCCTTTTGTTAAATATAAAGATGAAAATCTTTATCATACTTTTAAACAACGTTTTGTTGATGATGTTATTTGGGTTACTAAAAATAGAAATAATTATGGTATTGGAATATAAATGATTAATTGTATAGGTTATGATGTTGAAGTTCTAAGAAATTTCTTTTCTATAACTTTTGTTAGTATTAACAGCTATCTTAAAGTTTTTAAAGATTGTGTTGGAGATGATGGAAAAGCTATACCTTTAGTTCAAAAACTATCTGTTGAACAGATTAAAGCTCGTCTTAAAACTGTTGAAAAGTATAGTTTTTATATTACAGATAAAGATGACAGTCAATTACTTACTATAATAGATTATATTAATAAGACTAGACTATATAAAGATTCTAATGGAAATATTATTCGTACTGATTTGTATGGATTTAATAGTTTTAATTATGATAATCTTATGGTTGCTGCTTTACTTAGTTTTTATATGCGTACGAATAGTACGAAAGAACTTATTACTAAGTTATATGAAACAAGTAAAACTATAATTAATAGTCAAAATGATAAAGATAGATTTAAAAATGATTTTTATCTTACTAGTCTTAGAAAATATAAACTACCATTTACTGGTATTGATGTAATGAGAATATTTGCTCTTAACAAGGCAAGTTCTGTTATAGATAAGAAAACAGGAGAACGTAAATATGTTCCTAAAGGTCTTAAGCAAACTTCTATTAATCTTCAATGGTATGAACTTCTAGAATATGAACTTCCTAATATCAATGAAAAAGAAGCTGAACTATATAATAGTATTCCTAATCTTAAGGGGATGACTGTTCAACAACTTAATAAGTTTGTTGATAAGTGGGATAGATTTATTCTTGATGAATATATTGAACCTATGATGCATTATAATCTTAATGATGTTTTTATAGTTTGTGAAATTGTTCGTCTTTATCCTGAAGAAATTAAATCCAGATATGCTATTAGTAGAGCTTATGATGTAGACGTTCTTAATTCTAGTCGTAGTAAAACTGCTGATATTCTTTTTGAGAAGTTTTATAGTAAATTTAGTGGTCTTGCTCCTGAACAATGGAAAGGTAAGAAAACTGAAAGAACTGCTATGAGTTTTAAAAAAGTTATTTTTCCTTTTATTAAATTTAAAACTAAACCTATGCAAGATTTTCTTGATGAATGTCTTAAAACTACTATTTATAGAGTTAATAAAGATGCGTTTAGTAAAGAAGTTAAAATTGGAAATGTAACTTATACTGTTGCTACTGGAGGTTTACATAGTCAAGATAATCCTATTGAATTATGGAGTAGTGGTAGAGAACTATATCTATCCTCTACGGGGGGTCAACACGATATCCTTGTTAATGATAACGATTATGTTTATATTCATGCTGATATTAATAGTATGTATCCTAGTATTATTGCTGCTCATAAAGTAGCTCCAGCTCATCTTGATACTAATGCTTTCTGTAATCTTATTGAATGGCTTAAAAATAAGCGAGTTGAAGTTAAGCATAGTAATGAAGATATTGTAGATGGAATTGATAGAGATACTTTAGCTTTGGTTCTTAAGATTGTTATTAATTCTGTTTATGGTAAACTTGGATTTGAAGCTGGTAATCTTTATGATAGACTTGCTGTACTTAAAACTACTATTAATGGACAGTTAATGATGTTAATGTTAGTAGAAGAGTTAGAAATAAATAATATTCATGTATTAAGTGCTAATACTGATGGTATTGTTATTAAACTTTATAAACGAGATATTGACATTTATAATCGTATTAAAGATACTTGGGAAAATATTACTAAACTTAAGTTTGATACAGATTATTATAATTGTCTAATTAGCAGAGATGTGAATAATTATCTTAGCCAGTTTAGAGTTATTAAAAATGGTGTACATAAACTTAAACTTGAATCTAAAGGCGCTCTTAATCCTATGATGTATTCTTTAGATTTAACTAAAGGTTATTCTATGCCTATTGTTGCTCAAGCTATTGAAAACTATTTTCTAAAGAACAAACCTGTAATGGATACTCTTCAAGAAGCTACTAATATTCTTGATTTCTGTTTAACTCAAAATGTTGGTAAGCAATTTCATGTTGAAGAAACTAAAATTGAAAATGGACAAGTTGTTAGAATTGTTTGTCAAAGATATGTTCGATTTTATGTTTCTAATAATGGATATATAATTGAAAAAGTTCATAACGATAATGGTTCTCGTAATAGAATGGCTGCTGGTTCTGTAGTTACAGTTATTAATACACTTGATGATAAAGATATTTCTTTACGTGATATTAATTTTAAATTTTATTATCAAGAAGCTATGAAGATTATTAATCCTATTAAACTTAAAATTTCTCCTAAAGGAAAAGGCAAAAGTAAAATTAAAAAATATAGTGGTATGTATAATCCTATTTTTAATGAAGATGATTTTGAATGAAAAATG
>ULNY01046703.1_pt1 | contig 11311 bp, 8 predicted proteins | sample 1952071 | NCBI WGS metagenome assembly ULNY01 (sample SAMEA4835589, study PRJEB28245) | human gut metagenome | biome: gut microbiome; material: fecal sample | place: Denmark | collected 2008 | reverse complement strand
ACTACGATTACGACAGCAAGTATTACCTGATGTTCACCATGCGTGCCGATGGTTCTTCTAAGTATCAGGACCAGTGGGGTTACTTCCCTTCAGTAGGTGCTTCTTGGGTTATCAGCGAAGAGCCTTGGATGAAGGACGTGAAGGCTATCGACTACTTGAAACTTCGTGCAAGCTGGGGTAAGCTCGGTAACGACCACGTTGCAGCAAGTGACGGTTTTGCATCTATCGCCACAGGTAACGGTGTTTCCGGCGTATTCGGCAACACAACTATTCCTGGCTTCCAGAACACAACCTACTTCAGCTGGCTGCAGTGGGAGGTGGTAGATGAAATCAACGTAGGTTTCAACCTCTCTACTCTCCAGAACCGCTTGAACATCGATGCAGACTACTTCCATCGCATGACTAAGCACGCTGTTATCTCACCTCGCCTCTCTTTCGACAATAAGACATTGGCAGGCAACTATGGTAAGATTCTGAACCAAGGTTTCGATTTCTCAGCAACCTGGAACGACAGAATCGGCAAGGACTTCAAGTACCATGTAGGTACCAACCTCTCTTTCCTTAATAATAAGGTAAAGGATCTCGGCGGCGCTTCCATCATCAAGGGTGGAAAGACCGTGAACATCGTAGGCAAGGAGATGAACTCATTCTATGGTTTCAAGGTAGTAGGTATCTACCAGACCGCAGAAGAGTGCCAAAACGACCCTATTGCTGTAGCCAACGGACTGGAGCCTGGTGACTTCAAGTATGAGGACGTAGATCATAATGGCATTATCGACGGTGCAGACCGCCAGACATTGGGCTCTTATATTCCTAACTTTACTTATGGTATCAACCTCGGCTTCAACTGGAAGAACCTCGACTTTGAATTGACAACTTACGGACAGTCTGGTGCACAGATGTTCAACCGCAAGCGTGCCTTGAGATATGCACAGAGCGACTTCAACTTCGACAAGGATCTCTATGAGAATCGCTGGACAGGTGCAGGTTCTACCAACAGCTATCCATCAGCCAAGGCTCTTACAAAGGGCTGGAACGTATCAGACCAGAAGACCAACTCCTTCTTCGTAGAGGATGCTGATTTCTTCCGTATTCAGAACGTAACAGTAGGCTATAGCTTCAAGAACCTGAAGTTGGGTAGCTACACATTGCCATCTATCCGCTTGAGTATGACAGCCGACCGTCCTTTGACTCTGTTTGGTGCCAATGCTTTCACTCCTGAGTTGAGCGATTCTGAGGGATGGGATACAGAAGTTTACCCATTGACAGGCACTTATACATTCGGTATTCAAATTCAGTTCTAACCTTTAAAACATCAAGACAATGAAAATCAATAAATATTTATCAGTATTAGCCCTTGCATCGTTGCTTTTCGGCGCAACGTCATGCAGTGACTACATCGATATCGATCCAGAGAACTCGGTTCCTGAGGAGAAAGTAGACTATACCAATCTCGACAATATGTATATGCCCGTATCGGGTGTCTATGCCAAGGTTAGAACAGGAGCTATGCACTGGGTAATATGGCCTCTGTCTACTGTTCGCGATGGTGACATCTGGTCTGGAAAGCCAGACGACCAAGCCCAATTGGTAGACTTCGGTAATTTCAACTACTCTGATAACAGTTTCTGGGGTCTCAACGAGATGTGGAATCAGTACTATGGCATCATCAAGGTAGCCAACTCTGCCTTAGAGTCACTCGACAGCTATGCCGCCAATGCCACTACCGACGCACAAAAAACTACCAACCGCTCTTATCAGGGTGAGGTAAAATTCCTTCGCGCCTACGCCTACTACCGTCTGGTTCAGGCTTTCGGTCCTGTCACCATTCTGCGTGACAACACTCAGACTAACCTGACACGTTCTACCGTTGCTGCTGTCAACAGATATATGTTGGAAGACTTGAACTACGCCATCCAGAACTGTCCTAAGGTACGTCCTAACGAAATGGCACACATCGGAGCTGTATCTGCATACAGTGCAGAAGCCTTAGCAGCCAAGGTTTACCTCAACATGGGGCAGTACGATAAGGTAGAGGAACTGACCGATGACATCATCAACAGCCAAAAGTTTGAACTCTACGGAGACTTCTATCAGTTGTTCAAAATTCCAGGAAAACTCTGCGACGAGTCTCTCTTCGAATGCCAGTGTACTGACTTCGGTCAGGGTTCCGGCGAGTTGGTAGATGTAGACCAGTGGTTCAACTTCCAGGGCCCAAGCATCTCTGGTCTCAGCAGCCAGGGGCAGCAAATTTCGTCAAGCGGATGGGGCTTCATGGGCTATTCTGACGAGTTCCGTCAGTGGGCAGAAAACCGTGGTGAGCAGGTAAGAGCTACCACAACTTTCCTTGTAGGTGGTACAACAACCCCAAGTGGCGACCAAGTAAAGAAACAGACCAACCCACTAAGAACAAACTGCTGGAACGGCAAGGCTTATACTCCTCTCAACCAGCTGACAGAAGGCAGAAACAAGTATGGTTGCAATAACAACGTTCGTGTACTGCGCTATGCTGACGTGCTGCTGATGAATGCAGAGGCAAAGGTTCGCCTTGGCAAGAATGGTGATACTCCTTTCAACACAGTAAGAACAAGAGCCCAGATGCCAGAGCTGCAGAATGTTACTGTAGACCAGATCTTGGACGAACGTCGCATGGAACTCTGCGGTGAGTGGGGTGAGTATTACAACGACCTCGTAAGAACAGGCAAGGCGAAAAGCGTTCTTGGTGCTAAGGGATGGACAGAAGAAAAGACTTACTATCCATTGCCATTCACTCAGATCACCGACAATGCCGACCTGAAAAAGGATCCTATCGACGAATAACGAGAAAACGTCATTCATATTGAATAATTCATAAACTCTATTTCGATTTCATGAGCCAGTCCTTCGTTACAGAAGGCTGGTTCATGAATCTTCTAACAACTCATTATCACTATTCACTACTCACTTTTCATATACTCTATACACACTACTATGCATATATTCAGAAAAACTCTCTTCTTACTTTCTCTCTTTGTTGCAGGCTTTACATCGCAAGCCAAAGCACAAATCAGCGTCATGTCGTTCAACATACGTTTGGACGCCTCGGTTGACAATGAAAACCGTTGGGACAACCGTAAAGGCGAGGTGGCAAAGATGCTCACCTATTATCAGCCCGACCTCTTGGGCATGCAGGAAGTATGCCCCAACCAGATGGCAGACCTCAAGGCTGCTCTCAATGGCATATATGAGGGCATCGGTGTAGGACGAGATGACGGAAAACATCAGGGCGAACACAGCCCAATCTTCTATAACAAGCACAAATTCAGTATGGTAAAGCATGGCGACTTTGCCTTGAGCGAGACTCCAGAACTGTTCGGAAAGAAGGGCTGGGACGCTTCTTACAACCGTGTTTGTACCTGGGCGATACTGAAAGACAAAAAAACCGGCAAGCAGGTGGTATACTTCAACACCCACCTCGACAACGACGGTAAGATAGCACGCAAGGAAGGCATCAAGCTCATCCTTTCCAAGATGAAGAAAGTAGCTAAGAACATGCCTGCCATCATCACCGGCGACTTTAACTGTACCGATGAGGAAGAACCTTCGGCCATACTGAGAGCCAACAAGATGGAAAATGCCCGCAACAAGGCTGCCATCGTTTATGGTCCAGACTGGACATGGCACGACTACGGCAGACTGCCACTCAACGAGCGAAGCATTATCGACCATGTCTTTATCAGCAACCAGCTGAAAGCTACTCGCTACAGAGTTATCGGTGATAAGCCCGACAAGGTTTATCTGTCCGACCACAATGCAGTATTCGTAAACTTAGAATTTACAAAATGAATTTTACCAAGCTATCATTCGCCACATGGATGCTGGTAATAGCCGCTCCATGTTTCGCCAGCCAGGACTCAGTCAAGGTTGTTAAAGGACAGGTGAGCGACTATTACATCCCTGTGGTTAACGAATATGAGCTGACTGGTATAGTTACCGACGAGCATGACCAGCCCTTAGAGGGAGCCACCGTCATGTTTTTTGCAAGTCCTGCACATTGCACCACCGATACAGCCGGCAGATACACACTGAAGGCTACCGACCACGACCGCCATCTGTATGTATACTATCCCGGCAAATCCTTTTCCAACATTATAAGAGAAAAAGCACAGAAAGTCATCAATATCAAGATGACCGCTCCTGTGCAACCTCGCTCCTTTCTTCACCGCGAAAAAGCACAAACCACCCCATGGTATCATCCCTACAAGGAGAAGACCAACACCTACTGTAACCCGATGAACATCAGTTACAACTACGAGCCATATAATAATAATGTGAAAATCAACGGCTCGTTTCGTTCATCTGCCGACCCCATGGCGGTGATGTATAAAGACCAGTATCTGCTGTTCTCTACCAATCAGGGAGGTTTCCATTACTCAGACAACCTGAGCGACTGGAACTTCTGTCAGGCCACCTTCCAGCGCCACCCCAAAGACGATGATCAATGTGCACCGGCAGCATTCGTTGCTGGCGACACCTTGTTCTATACAGGTTCCACCTATGAAGGATTGCCCGTATGGTATTCTACCAACCCGTTCTCAGGAAGATGGAAACAGGCCGTTCACCGCAACACCCTCCCCTCATGGGACCCTTGTCTGTTCCTCGACGACGATGGAAGGCTCTATCTCTACTATGGTTCCAGCAACGAATATCCTCTTAAAGCCGTAGAGGTGAGCCGGGAAGACTTTTCGCCCATCAGCAAGATACACGACGTGCTGTTTCTGAAGCCCAATGAGCATGGATGGGAACGTTTCGGCATGAACAACGATGACGAAGTGACACTCAAACCCTTCACCGAAGGGGCTTATATGACCAAGCACGATGGAAAGTACTATCTGCAGTATGGCGCTCCCGGCACTGAGTTCAAGACTTATGCCGACGGAGTCTATGTGGGCGACTCTCCATTAGGTCCTTTCAAGTATCAGCAGCACAACCCCATGTGCTATAAGCCTGGTGGATTTGTAAAAGGATCAGGACACGGCGGAACCTTCAACGACCGCAATGGCAACTACTGGCATGTGGCAACCTGCATGCTCTCGCTGAAATACAAATTTGAGCGTAGAATAGGGGTCTACCCTACAGCTTTCGACCCCGACGGAGTGATGTACAGCAGTACAAGTTTTGGCGATTACCCCAACTGGAATGCCGACCGTGACATCAAAAATCCTGACGACCGCTTTACGGGCTGGATGCTTCTTTCATATAAGAAACCCGTATTGGCTTCGTCTACCGACAGCACCTTCACCACACAGGCCCTCACCGATGAGGACATACGTACCTACTGGTCGGCAAAAAGTGGCGAGGCTGGCGAATGGGTGCTTCTCGACCTGGAAGGCAAGAAGGACATCAAGGCCATACAGCTCAACTTCTACGACCATCATACCGTGCAGCACAACCGCGCCAATGATGTATATTACCAATACCGCATCTGGGCAAGCGACGACAACGAGCACTGGACACTGGCTGTAGACAAGAGCGACAACGACAAAGATGCACCTCACGACTACATAGAGTTGGACTCCACTCTGCAGGCACGCTATCTGCGCATAGAAAACCTGCACATGTCTTCGGATGGTTACTTCTGCCTGTCGGACATCCGCGTCTTCGGTCATGCCGAAGGCAATAAACCCGACATGGTGAAAGGTTTCAAGGCGACAAGAGACTTCAGGAAGGATGCCCGAAACATGATGCTGACCTGGAAGAAAGCCAAAAACGCTTATGGATATCTCATACGTTACGGTACAGCCACCAACAAGTTGTACAACTCGATATTGGTATATGGCGACACCCAATACGACATGAGAGGACTGGACAAGGACACCCGTTACTACTTCAGCATCCAGGCCATAGGAGAAACTGGCTGCTCGGCTCCTACAAAATGTATTAAGCAATAAAAAAGACACAATAACTAAAAGATATTCTGATGATGAAAATAACCAAGACACTTATCTCATTGCTGCTTCTGTCCTTATCATGGACATCCTGCAGCGCCTCGGCAGACGGAACCGCAGACAAGAACGACAAACCAGGCACCACTCCTGCCGTAACAGGCAGACCCACCTCATTTGCCAACGATGAGGAAATGCTCGACTACATTGAGAAGACACACCTTAATTATATGTGGGATGGAGCCAACCCCAACTCCGGGCTGGCACCCGAGCGCATTCACCTCGATGGTATCTATCCACAGAACGACAAGCATGTGGTGACTACCGGAGGAAGCGGATTTGGCATAGCCGGCCTGCTGGCAGGTATAGACAGAGGTTACATCAGCCGCACCGAGGGTGTGCAGCGCCTTACCAAGATAGTAGATTTCTTAGGAAAAGCCGACCGATTCCATGGTGTTTGGTCGCACTGGATTGACGGCAATACAGGAAAGACCGTTCCTTTCGGACAGAAAGATGATGGTGGCGACCTCGTAGAAAGTTCGTTCCTCATGGCAAGTCTGCTGTGCGTACGCCAGTATTTCGAGAATGGCAACGAACAGGAGAAACTCTTGGCAAGCAATATTGACAAACTGTGGAAAGAGATGGAGTTCGACTGGTACCGCCGTGGCGGACAGGACGTGCTGTACTGGCACTGGTCGCCCAACTATGGATGGGATATGAACTTTCCACTCGAAGGCTACAACGAATGCCTCATCACCTATATCTTGGGAGCTTCCTCACCCACCCATTCTATCCCGGCAGACTGCTATCACAAGGGATGGGCAAGGAGCGGAGGCATCAAGAGCAATGCCAAGCCTTACGGCTATCCGCTCGAACTGAAGCACAATGGCGCCGAACAGACCGGCGGTCCGCTGTTCTGGGCACAGTATTCCTATATCTGCCTCAACCCCAAGAACCTGAGCGACACGTATGCCAACTACTGGAATGTGGTAAGAAACCATGCCCTCAGCGACTACGAATACTGCGTAAGAAACCCGAAGGGATACAAAGGCTACGGCAAAGACTGCTGGGGACTGACAGCAAGCTATTCGGTAAACGGATATTCTGCCCATGCACCCAACAACGATCTGGGAGTCATCACACCTACCGCAGCCCTGTCGTCATTCCCATATACTCCTACTGAGTCGATGGCTGCCTTGAAATACTTTTGGAACAAGGGCAACTGGATTTGGGGCAAATATGGCTTCTACGATGCCTTCTCGGAGACAGCCCACTGGACAGTACCCCGCTATCTTGCCATAGACCAGCTGACCATCACCCCTATGATAGAGAATCATCGCTCAGGACTGCTCTGGCGACTCTTCATGAACTGCCCTGAGATACAACAGGGACTCGAGAAACTCGGATTCAAGAACAATTAAACAGACTTAGACATATGAAGACAAAAAACATTCTTGCAGCATTTACCCTGCTGGCAGCAAGCCTCTGCCCCACCATGGCACAGGCCCAAAGCGATGAGGCTAAGATGAACACCTTCATCGATAACCTGATGAATAAAATGACGCTGAAAGAAAAACTCGGTCAGTTGAACCTTCCTGTTACAGGAGATATCGTTACCGGCCAGGCAAAAAGCAGCGACGTGGCAAGCAAAATCAAGCGTGGCGAAGTAGGCGGACTCTTCAACCTGAAAGGTGTTGAGAAAATCAAAGAAGTACAGAAGATTGCCGTAGAACAGAGCCGCCTGCACATCCCACTGCTCTTCGGTATGGACGTGATACATGGTTACGAGACCGTATTCCCTATCCCTTTCTCGCTCTCATGCTCATGGGATATGGAAGCCATCAAGCGTACAGCCCAGATAGCCGCACAAGAATGTTCGGCAGACGGTATCAACTGGACTTTCAGTCCTATGCTCGATATCTGCCGCGACCCACGATGGGGACGTATGGCAGAAGGCAATGGAGAGGACCCATACCTCGGTTCATGCATCGCCAAAGCCATGGTGGAGGGTTATCAGGGACAGAATCTGGCAGCTCCCAACACCGTGATGGCTTGCGTGAAGCACTTTGCACTCTATGGCGGTGCAGAAGCAGGACGCGACTACAACACGGTGGACATGAGCCACTGGCGCATGTTCAATTACTATATGCCTCCCTACAAGGCTGCTGTTGACGCCGGCGCTCTGAGCGTCATGACTTCTTTCAACGTAGTGGATGGTATTCCTGCTACAGGTAACAAATGGCTACTTACCGATGTGCTGCGCAAGATGTGGGGCTTCAAGGGAATGGTGGTAACCGACTATACTGCCATCCAGGAAATGACAGCCCACGGACTGGGCGACCTGCAGCAGGTTTCAGCCATGGCACTCAATGCAGGTACCGATATGGACATGGTGGCTGACGGATTCTTAGGCACTATAGAGAAGTCTATCAACGAGGGCAAGGTTACGATGGAAACCGTCAATACAGCATGCCGCCGCATCCTGGAAGCCAAATACAAGTTGGGACTCTTCGACGACCCATACAAATACTGCAACGTGAAACGCGCAAAGAAGGAAATCTACACTCCACAGAACAGAGCTTTCTCACGCGAGATAGCTGCCAAGACTTTCGTGCTGCTCAAGAACGAAGGCAATCTGTTGCCTTTGCAGCGCAAGGGCAAGATTGCCCTTATCGGTCCGTTGGCTGACAATTCCAAGAACATGTCGGGTACATGGAGCGTTGCGGCCCGTCTCGATGACAACAAGACCATCCTCGGTTCTATGAAGAAGGCACTGGAAGGAAAGGCAGAGGTTCTCTATGCCAAGGGCTCCAACCTGATGTATGATGCCAAGCGCGAAGCTGATGCCACCATGTTTGGCAGAGAGATGCGCGACAGCCGAAGCAACGAGGAAATGCTGAAGGAAGCACTCGACGTGGCTCAGCAAGCCGACATCATCGTTGCTGCTGTGGGCGAGTCGTCAGAGATGAGTGGCGAATGCAGCAGCCGCACCAATCTCGAGATGCCCGACGCACAGAAAGACTTGCTCATAGCCCTGAAGAAGACGGGCAAACCTATCGTACTCGTCAACTTCTCGGGCCGTGCCACCGTCATGACATGGGAACAGGAGAATTTCCCAGCCATCCTCAACGTTTGGTTTGGTGGTTGCGAATCGGGCGATGCCATCTGTGACGTTCTCTTCGGTGACAAGGTGCCAAGCGGAAAACTTACTGCCACCATGCCTAAGAGTGTAGGTCAGATACCTCTCTACTACAACCATCTGAATACGGGACGGCCACTGAAAGAGGGTAAATGGTTCTCTAAGTTTACCAGCAACTACCTCGATATAGACAACGACCCACTGTACCCATTCGGTTATGGTCTGTCGTACACCACCTTCAAATATGGCAAGCCTACGCTCTCAAGCAACACAATGACCAACAACGAGACGATCAGTGTAAGCGTAGACATCACCAATACGGGAAATTACGATGCTGACGAAATAGCTCAGATGTACATACGCGATCTGGCTGCCAGCGTTTCTCGCCCAGTGAAGGAGCTGAAAGGCTTCGAACGCATCTCTATCAAGAAGGGAGAGACCAAGACCGTCACCTTCACCATCACCCCTGAAGACCTGAAGTTCTACAACCAGGAGTTGGAATACAAGAACGAGCCTGGTGAGTTCGAGGTAATGGTAGGTCCTAACAGCAAGGATGTACAGACCCTCACCTTCACATTGAAATAACGACTTATACGACGGAATATGAAAAATATGAAAAATATCTGGCTTATATTGACATTCCTCTTGGCATGGGCTTTTCCAAAGGTCCATGCCGAGAATACGGTAAAGATTCTCGCCATAGGCAACAGCTTCTCTGAAGATGCCATTGAGCAGAACCTGCACGAGTTGGCTGATGCCGAAGGCATACAGACCATAGTGGCCAATCTATATATCCCCGGATGCTCGCTCGAAAGACACATGCAATGTGTAAAAGGCGACCTGAAGGCATATAGATACAGAAAGACAGGAATAGACGGCAAGATGGTGGAGACACCCAACAAGCAGGTGAGCGAAGCCTTGAGCGAGGAAGACTGGGACTATGTGAGCGTACGGCAGGCAAGCCATTTCTCTGGAGTCTACTACACATACCAGCCCTATCTCAACGAACTGATTGCCTATGTGAAACAAAAAGCACCCAAGGCTAAGATTATCTTCCATCAGACATGGGCTTACGCTCAGACTTCCAACCATGACGGCTTCCGCAAGTATGGCAACAGTCAGGCCACCATGTTCTCTTCCATCTTAGGCGCAGCCAAACAGGCTCTCAAGGATGCACCTATCGACATCTTGGTGCCGGCAGGAACAGCTATACAGAATGCCCGCACATCGAGCTTGGGCGACAACCTGAACCGTGACGGCTACCATCTGCAGTTGGTGTACGGAAGATACACCGCTGCCTGTGCTTGGTTTGAGGCTATCTTCAAGAAGTCGGTTGTAGGAAACAGCTATGCACCCGAAGGAATAACACAGCAACAGAAGAGCATCGCACAGAAAGCTGCCCATGCGGCAGTGAAACATCCTTTCGTGATTACGCAGATCAAGTAAGAGAGGAAAAGGCGAACAACAACCTAAGTTTGTAGGTTTTTAACAAGATATCCATCGTAAAACGAAACGTCCCGACGCAAGGGAATCCAGCATCGGGACGTTTTGTTTATTTTTCAGACTTCGCACCTCGTAAGGATAAAAGCGTTTATAAAAGGGAGATAGCGTTCTTAATACTCTGTCTTCTCAGTACTTTCTTCCCACATACGGAAAGCACCCAAAGCCTCATCGCGCATCAAGGCAATCATCGGCTTATGGCGGTCTGCTATCTTGCGGTCGATCTCATCGTAGATAAACTCATCATCGAAACCAATCTTCGCTGCATCCTGACGATTGTTGGCATAATAGATACGGTCGAGATGTGCCCAGTAGATAGCGCCAAGACACATGGGGCAAGGCTCGCAAGAGGTATAAATCTCACAGCCCTTCAAATCGAAAGTGTGCAAGGCACGGGTAGCCATACGGATGGCATTCACTTCGGCATGAGCCGTAGGGTCTTGGTCTATGGTAACACTATTGGAGGCCTCAGCCACGATAACACCATCCTTGGCAATGACGGCTCCGAAAGGACCACCACCATGGCGCACGCTGTTCTCTGACAGAAGGATAGCTCTTTGCATCAGTTGTTCTTTTGTCATGTTGTTCGAGTTATTAGTTATACATTCTCATCCCATTTTTTAATCGGGGTTACAAATATACAACTTTTTAACGAATAAACCACATCATAGGAGTATAAATATAAGGGACTTCTGACTTTTTCACAAGTTTTATACCAGGGCGGACGCATCAAAATGCGTTCGCCTCC
>ULNY01023570.1_pt1 | contig 11527 bp, 9 predicted proteins | sample 1952071 | NCBI WGS metagenome assembly ULNY01 (sample SAMEA4835589, study PRJEB28245) | human gut metagenome | biome: gut microbiome; material: fecal sample | place: Denmark | collected 2008 | reverse complement strand
CATGGCTCGTCATGGCGGCGGCTGCTTCTCCGGCAAGGATCCCACAAAGGTAGACCGCAGTGCTGCCTACGCTGCCCGTTATGTGGCTAAGAACATTGTGGCAGCCGGCATTGCAGATAAATGTGAAATCGAACTGGCTTATGCCATCGGCGTAGCGGAACCGGTTTCCATTTTCGTTGATACCTTCGGCACCGGAAAAATTGATGATGAAAAAATCGTGGACCTTATCCGCCGGAATTTCGAACTCCGTCCTGCAGGCATTATCGATATGCTGAATCTCCGCCGTCCTATCTATAAGCAGACTGCTGCTTATGGCCATTTCGGAAGGACAGATATTGATCTTCCCTGGGAACACACTGACAAAGCAGATGTGCTCAGGAAAGAAGCAGGCCTCTGATTTCTTAAACAGCCAAAAATATGATAAAATAATGGATAGCCTTCGGGCTGTCCATTTTTTATTGGGAAGGAGCATCCTATGCAGGAAACCATTGCAGAAGTTCTGATTAACAGACCTTCCAAGCATCTGAACCGAACCTTTTCCTATCGTATTCCTGAAACCATGAAAGGGGCAGGTGTGGGCTGGCGCTGCGTAGTGAATTTTGCCAGACGGAAGGAAGAGGGAATTATTCTTTCCGTTCATGAAGAGGATACATCTCAGTTATCCTATAAGCTTCTGGATATTCTGTCTCTGGTAGATTCCTTTCCCTGGTTTACTGATGAAATGATACGGACTGCCCTTTGGATTTCCTCATATTACATGTGTACGCTGATCGATGCCCTCCGTCTCTTCTATATCGACAAGAAAGCAGTCAAAACGAAAATAACCTATACTGTGAACTGGGAAAAAATAGAGAAGGAACCGGTGGAGGACATAGAAGGACTGGTAGACCGGTCCGTGGACAGTCTGGATGATCAATCGGCGGCCCTCCTTTTTGGGGACAGGCTGATGGAATACGTGAAACAGAATTTTCTCATCAAAAAGGAAACCCTGGCAGCCGCTCATAAAATCCCTCTGGAAAAATGGATTGTGCCGGACAGGGAGCTCACGGATAAAGAAAAGGGAAGGAGCCGAAAGCAGGCAGAACTTTCTGAATTTCTGAAGGCCCACGGTTCCCAGCCGGTGAGCAGGTTGAAGGAAAAGGGATTTTCCACGGCCCTTATTCATGCATTTCTTTTGAATGAATACGGCCATGCGGTCTATCATAGAAAGGAAACCTATTCTCTGATTACCAGGGAAGGGGAAAAGAAGGAAAAGACACTGACCGAAGAACAGGAAAAGGCGGTCAAAGCCCTGTGTGATTCCATAGATCGAAAGGCCTATGAAGGGTTTCTTTTAAAAGGGGTGACTGGGAGCGGGAAGACCGAGGTTTATCTCCAGGCCGCCCGCCACGCTCTGGAAGAAGGGGGATCCGCTCTCATTCTTGTGCCGGAAATCGCCCTCACCAGCCAGATGACTTCTTATTTTGCTTCCATCTTCGGGGATAAAGTAGTATTTATGCACAGCGGCCTCAGCAAAGGGGAGCGGTATAACAACCGTATGCGTATCATGAGCGGAGAGAGCCCCATTGTCATCGGCTCCCGATCCGCCATTTTCATGCCCTTCAAGAATCTAAGGCTCATTGTGGTGGATGAAGAATATGATACCTCCTATAAGCAGGGGGAAACTCCAAGGTATAACGGCCGGGACGCGGCTAAAGTCATGGCGGTCATTTATCACTGCCCTATTGTGCTTGGCGCCGCCACTCCTTCTATAACCACCTATTATGCGGCCTGCCAGGGGAAAATCAGTCTCCTCACCATGAAGGAAAGGGTGTTCAAAACGCCGCTTCCCCAGATTCATGTATGTGATTTGAAGGAGAACCCGCCGATTGACAGAAGCGGTCTTATTTCTGCACCTTTAATCTCCCTTCTCCAGAAGACGATCCTTGAAAAGAATAAAGCCATTCTCCTTTTGAACCGGCGTGGATTTGCCACCACCCTTATGTGCTCTTCCTGCGGCCATGTGTTCAAATGTCCCAACTGCGATGTATCTCTGGTGTACCATAAGGAAATGAACCGGCTGGAGTGCCATTACTGCGAAACAGTGCACCCCCTTCCCGGAGAATGTCCTGTATGTCATGGCACCCGTATCCTCTACCTGGGGGCGGGTACGGAACGGATAGAAGAAGAACTGGCTGATTTCCTGCCTGAGGCCAGAGTCAGAAGGTTTGACCTGGACAGTACCAGAAGGAAGAACAGTGCCGGGGAAATTCTGGATGATTTCAGACAGGGGAAATTTGATATACTTTTCGGCACCCAGATGGTGGCTAAAGGCCATGATATTCCCGGTGTGCAGACGGTAGGCATTCTTTCTGCCGACAGCATTCTGAATATTCCTTCCTATCTGGCGGCGGAACAGACTTTCAACCTCATTACCCAATGTGCCGGAAGGGCAGGGAGGAGCAGGAAACAGGGAGAAGTGATTCTGCAGACCTATAACCCTTCCCACTATGTCATCCAATGCGCTGCGCGGCAGGATTATGAAAGCTTTTACAAACAGGAGCTTCGATACCGGAAACTTTTGGAATATCCGCCTTTTGCGAGACTTATGAAGATTACCTGCTTTAATGAAGATGAAAAAAAAGCAGCCTCCCAGGCCGGGCGGATTCACAGCTGGCTTCAAAGCATCATTCCCCGGCTTTCGGGAAATGTAAAGTGCACGGCCCCTTTCAGTGAACCAATCAAGCGTGTTCGAAATCTCTACTACATATCTATTCTTGTCAAGGGCAAAAGTCTCACCTCTTTAAAAAACGCCATGCGCGGGACGCCCCTGTTTGAGGAAAATGATATAATTATAGATGTAGATCCTTTATAAAAGGACTCATAATAACCATAAAAGAAAGAAGGAAATGAATTGAGTACCATTATTACTGCCGGCAACCCCATTTTAAAAATGAAGGCACAGCCGGTTGAAAAATTTGATAAAAGTTTGAAATTCCTTGTGAATGATATGAAGAAGACTCTCTATGAAGCAAACGGTGTTGGCCTGGCTGCGCCGCAGATCGCTGTTTCCAAAAGAATTTTCGTAGCCGATGACGGAGTATCAGGATTCGAAGCCTACATCAATCCGGAATGGAAGCCTGATGGAGATGAAATGAACACCGATACGGAGGGCTGCCTTTCCGTTCCTGAATTCTTCGGTGAAGTAACCCGTTATTCCAATGTCATTATCCGCTATCAGGATATTCACGGGAAAAAGAAAACAAAAAAAGCCTCCGGCCTTCTTGCCCGCTGCATTCAGCACGAAACAGATCACCTGAACGGTATTCTCTTCATTGAAAAGGCCATTTCTCTTCATAAAGGACCGAAAACAAATGAATAAGTATCGTATCGTCTTTATGGGTACCCCGGATTTTGGCGTTCCTGCACTGGAAGCTATGACCCTCCATGGTTATCAGCCGGTGGCGATTTACTGCCAGCCGGACCGGATTAACGGGCGGGGCAGAAAGATTAATTATTCCCCGGTGAAATCATTTGGTCTCTCTCATGATATCCCGGTTTACCAGCCGGACAGTTTGAAGAATCCGGAAGAGCAGGAGAAACTGAAAGCTTTATCTCCGGATCTTCTTGTGGTTATAGCCTATGGAAAGATTCTCCCCAAAGCAGTCCTTGATATTCCCACCTATGGAGCTATCAATGTCCATGCGTCTCTTCTTCCGAAATACAGGGGCGCTGCCCCCATTCAGCGGGTCATTATTGATGGTGAAAAGGAAACCGGTGTGACCATTATGCAGCTGGATGAAGGCATGGATACGGGAAATATTATTTCCGCAGTGAAAATGGCCATTCCTCCCCACATGAATGCAGGAGAACTTTTTGACCAGCTGGGAAGCCTGGGGGCCAGAGAGCTCATTCACGTACTGGATGACCTTCCCGAAAAGCTCCAGCATTCGATTCCCCAGAATCAGGAAGAAGCTTCCTATGCTGAAAAAATTACAAAAGACATGGGCCATTTGGACTGGAATCTTCCGGCGGAAAGGCTTGACTGCCTGATTCGAGGCATGAATCCAAACCCCGGTACCTACAGTTTCTATCGAGGAAAAAGAGTAAAAATCCATAAAGCAGCGCCTGAAGATGTAAAGCACTCCGCCCAGCCCGGCACCATCCTGTCTCTAACAGGGGAGGGGATTCATGTGGCCTGCGGCAGTGGTGCCCTTGTTATTTCAGAAATCCAGCCGGAAAACCATAAAAAGATGGATGCTTCCGACTTTATTCATGGATACCAGGTGAAAGTGAATGATGAATTCGACCGCTAAGCCCCTGCCTTCTGCCCGGAAGCTTGCTTATCAGGCTTTATACGACATTCTGGAGAAAAAAGCCTATGCCAATCTCACCCTCCAGCATGTGCTGAAGGAATATCCTTTAAATGGGCCGGAAAGCCGGCTCTTAACGGAACTGGTGTATGGAGTGCTTCGGAAATATAATTACCTTCTTTGGATCATTTCACGCCTCAGCACCTATTCTTTAAAAAAAATCCATCCATCTGTAAAAATCCTTCTTTGTCTCGGTCTTTATCAGCTTCTTTACCTGTCAAGAATTCCTGCTTCTGCCGCAGTCAATGAAACGGTAAAAATAGCAAAGAAAATCACCCATAAAGGAAATGTGGGCTTTATCAATGCCATCCTCCGGGGATATATCCGTAAAAAGAAGGAACTTTCTTTATTTCCCAGAAATGACAATCCCCTGCTCTACGATTCCCTTTACTGGAATGAACCGGAATGGCTGGTGAAATGGTGGCAGTCTCATTACAGCAGGGAAGCAGCGTCCATTTTAGAGGCTTTCAATGAAACGCCGAAGCTGGCTGTGAGAGTCAATACATTAAAGACAAACCGGGATGGGCTTCGCAAGATGATGGAAGAAAAGGGCATCAAAACAGAGACAGTTCCCTGGGATGACAATGCCCTCATCCTTTTGGAAGGAGCCCATGCCTTCTGGCCTCTGGCAGAAGAGGGCCTTGCTTATGTACAGTCCCTTTCCTCCATGATTCCGGCTGCTGTTCTTTCTCCGAAGGAAGGGGACAGGGTGCTTGATATGTGCGCTGCCCCCGGCAGCAAGACCACCCAGATGGCAGAAATGATGAAGAATAACGGAACCATTGATGCCTGGGACCTGTATCCCCATAAGATTTCACTCATAAAAAATAATGCAAAGAAACTGGGAATTTCCATCATCCATGCAGGAGCCAGGGATTCAGGAAAACCTTTCCCTGCTCTCTTTGGGAGATACGATAAGGTTCTTCTGGATGCTCCCTGTTCCGGCCTGGGCGTTCTTTCCCATAAACCGGAAATCCGCTGGCACCGGAAGGAAGAGGACCTGAAAGAATTCCCGCCTCTCCAGGAGAAACTTCTTTCCTGCGCTGCTTCCTATGTAAAAGAAGGTGGCCTTCTGGTGTACAGCACCTGCACCCTGAACCCGGCGGAAAATGAAGACAGAATTCGTCAGTTTTTGAAAGAACACCAGGAATTCACTCCCCTTGCATTTTCGCTGGGAGATCAAAAGAAATCGGCCGATGGCATGATGACCATCCTGCCCTATGAACTTCACAGCGACGGTTTCTTTATTGCCAAACTGCTGAAAAAATAATTCTTTATAGAAGGAGCCATTATGCCTTTTAATATCTGGGGACACACCCTGCCAGAAATGGAAGAATGGGTGGTGTCAAAGGGATTTCCCAAGTTTCGAGCCAAGCAGCTGCAGGATTACCTGTACCGCCGCTATATCTATGATTTCTCTGAAATGAAGCAGCTTCCTGCTTCCATGCGGGATATGCTCAAAGAAGAAGCCCTGCTCAATAAACCGGAAATCATGAGCACCCTTGCCTCCAATGACGGAGATACCACGAAAATTCTCCTGAAACTTTCCGACGCCTCCCTGATTGAGACGGTATGCATGCATCACAATTATGGAAATTCCATCTGTATATCCACGCAGGTGGGCTGTGCCATGGGATGCGTCTTCTGTGCATCCACCAGAAAGGGGCTGGAACGAAACCTTACCGCATCGGAAATGCTGGCCCAGGTGTATGCGTTCAAAGAAAAACTGGATGCGCCTATCCATTCCATCGTCCTCATGGGTTCCGGCGAACCGCTTACCAACTATGAGGAAGTTCTCCGCTTCATCCGACTGGCCAATGACCCGGGGCTGCTGAATATCAGCCTTCGAAATATCACCCTTTCCACCTGTGGTATCGTGCCTCAGATTTATCGATTGGCAGAGGAGCACCTGCCCATTACCCTGGCCATTTCCCTCCATGCCCCTAACGATGAAATCAGAAACCGGATTCTTCCGGTGAGCCGCAATTTCAAAATCGAGGATGTAGTAAAGGCATCCCGTTATTATTTCAAAACCACGGGGCGGAGAGTGACCTTTGAATACATACTCATTAAGGATATCAATGCCTCTCCGGAAAATGCTGAAGAGCTCTGCCGTCTGACCGGAAAGATGAACTGCCATTTTAATCTCATCCCTATCAATGGTACGGAACATATCAAGCTCTATCCGCCGGATATGAATGAAATCCGGAAGTTCGTTTCTATTCTGGAAAAGCATGGAAAAAGTGTAACTGTCAGAAGACAGATGGGTGATGAAATCCAGGCTGCCTGCGGACAGCTGAAGCGCCGTTTCCTCTCTGACAAGTAAGGGCGCGGCATCTGTTTCTATGATTTTCCATTTTACTCTGTTTTTTCCTGTCATTTTGGGGACTGCCCGCAGAATCACCCCTGTTTCATGAGAGAAATTCCCACTTTTTACTCAAAAAGAGCCTCTCAAAGGGAACAGAAAATTGACTATCCCTGCTGATGATGTTAGTATTAAATTAATTGGATAAGTTAAGGTTTATCAGTCCCGGCAGCGTATGAACATGCCGGGCGTGGGGTTGCTTCTTGATAGGAAAAGACTTAGATGATACTAACTTATGGAGAATCGGAAAAAGGCCTTGTAAGAAAGGTCAATGAGGACGCCATCAATCTGTCTGTGAATAACCTGTACCTTCTGGCTGACGGTATGGGCGGCTATGATGGCGGCCAAATTGCCAGCAGCCTGGCAGTACAGAGTGCTGGCCGTTTCCTTGGCAGCGTCCCTGCTTTTTCAGAGCAGCTGCTGAAGGAATCCTTTTATGCTGCCAACAGGGCTATCCTCAATGAAAAAAAGGATAATCCCGAGCTTCGGTCCATGGGTACGACCATGGTAGCTGCAGCAGAAGCGGGGGATAAGCTGGTTTGGGCCCATGTGGGAGACAGCCGGCTCTACCGCTTTCAGCAGGGAAAGCTGGAACAGATTACAGTAGACCATTCTTTTGTTATGGAACTGGTGAACGAAGGGAAGCTGTCCCGGGCGGAAATGAGGGTTCATCCTAGAAAAAATGAGATTACCCGTGCCGTGGGCATTGAAGATGAGCTGAAAGTGGATACCGGTTCCTTTGCATTGGAAAATGGAACCTTCATCCTTCTCTGTACTGACGGCGTTTCGGGCATGGTAGAAGACAGGGATTTGGAAAGTCTGATTGCGTCCAGCCCCAGAAAGACAAAAGAAGACCTGAAAGAACTGGGCCGCCTGATCATGGAAAAAGTCTATGAAGCAGGGGCCAGAGACAATGCCTCCTTTATATTGATTCAATTTTGGAACTGAGTGGAGTAAAATATGACTGGTAAAATTCTTGATGAACGTTATGAACTGATTGAAAAAATCGGTTCAGGCGGTATGGCTGATGTGTACAAAGCCAAAGATATCCTTCTTGACAGGATTGTGGCAGTCAAAATTCTGCACAGCAGCTTTGCAGAAGACAATGATTTTATCGTGCGGTTCCGCCATGAAGCCCAGTCTGCAGGGAAGCTGTCCCATCCAAATATTGTGGGTATTTACGATGTAGGCTGCGACGGTGACGTCCATTACATCGTCATGGAATACGTGGAAGGGGAAACGCTGAAGCAGTATATCCAGAACCACCCCAATATCCCCATTGATACGGCTGTCCGCATTGCTATTGAAATCGGTTATGCCCTGGAAGAAGCTCATGCCAACGGCATTATCCACTGTGATATCAAACCGCATAACGTACTTCTCACAAGGACAGGCAAAGTGAAGGTGACGGACTTCGGTATTGCCCGCGCCATTAACTCTTCTACTGTTCTTGACAAACAGTCCATCCTGGGCTCGGTCCATTACCTTTCGCCAGAACAGGCAGCAGGAGATAAAATAACTGCCAAGACCGATATCTATTCCCTGGGTATCGTTCTTTATGAAATGCTGACACACCACCTTCCTTTTGAAGGAGAAACGGCTGTGAGCATTGCTCTCCAGCACATGCAGGGCGACATTCCGCGGCCCACTAAATACAATCCTGCCATTTCTCCCATGCTTGAGGAATGTCTTTTAACGGCACTCCAGAAAGATCCGGATAAAAGATACGATACGGTATCCGATTTTATTTCTGAACTGAAAATCGCCCAGGGATTTACTACTACCATATACAAGCCCGCCTCTCATGACTTTACAGCCATGACAAGGCCTATCCCCAAGAAAGTAGTACGGACTCACAAAGTACAGAGAGAAACAAAACTGACCAGATTCATTACAAATCTGCCGCAGAAGTACATCTGGATCGGCATGGCTGTCCTTTTCATCATCTGTTTTGCCTGGGCCTTTTTCAGCTTTGGCAATTTCTGGAGTTCTGAAAATATCACCGTTCCCAACGTGGTAGGTAAGCCGGTGGAAGTGGCTGAAACTACGCTGAAGAAACTGGATCTGAAAGTATCGGTGGATGAAATAGCCAGTGACGACGTACCGGCAGGACAGGTTATTTCCCAGACCCCTGCCGCCGGAACTAATGTAAAAGCCCGGCGTATTATCCACCTCACTGTCAGCAAAGGCGGATCTGCCATGCTGATTCCTGACCTTAAAGGGCTGACTCTGGAACAGGCCAAGGAAAGGCTGGATAAAATGGGGCTCACCCTGGGAGCTGTGGAAAATGGGAATGATCCCGATAAACCATCGGATGTCATCATTTCCCAGAGCCCTGAATCCGGCGCTAAAGCCACCAAGGGAACCAGAGTGAATATTGTCATTAATATGAAACAAAAGGTCCATGTACCCAATGTAGTGGGCATGACACTGGCTGATGCCAGAAATACACTGCTTTCCATGAAGCTTTCCGTTGGTACCATCAATGCTTCTGACGGTACTTCTACCGATGACAGCAGCGCCATCATCATTTCCCAGGATCCGGCAGGCGGTGAATCTACCTCTTCCAATGTGGTCAACCTGACTGTTGGAAAGAAGAAATCCCAGACTAAGACCGGCACTGTGAATATCTCCATTCCTAAAGGCGGCAATGCACGGCAGGTAGAAATCTATGTCACCGATGACAGTGGGAAGCATACTGCCTATAGCGGCAAAGCGGCTCCAGGAAGCACAGTGAGCAAGGATGTTTCCGGCAGCGGAAACGTACATGTACAGGTAGTCATTGACGGCTCTGTAGTTCAGGATCGGGAGCTTTGATGATGAAGGGACTGATTCTGAAAAATCAGAATGGCTATTTTACCATATACGGCAGTGAAGGAGCCCTGTCTCTCTGCCGCTCCCGGGGCAGGCTGAAACGGCGTACCGATATCCTGGTAGGGGACTATGTGGACTTTGAAACGGGAAATAGCGGGGAAACGGTCATTACTCATGTGTATCCACGGAAAACCGTGCTCTACCGTCCTCCTTCCGCTAATATAGACCAGCTTGTACTTGTATCAGCCGTCCGTACCCCGGACTTGAATCTCTTCCTTATGGACAAGATGGTGGTGATGGCTGAAGAGGCCGGTGTTGAACCACTGATTGTGATTAATAAGGCTGATCTGGATGAAGCAGGGGCTGAAAAGGCTGTTACCTACTACAGAAAAGCCGGATATTCCGCCTTTTCCCTTTCTCTTCTTCACGATGAGGGGCTTGAAGAACTCACCAGTGCCCTCAAAGGACCAATCATAGCTTTTTCCGGACCCTCCGGAGTGGGGAAATCGACTCTTCTGAACAGGATACTTGGAAAATCCCATTTCCTTTCCGGTGAAGTGAGCCGCCATACAGGCAGGGGAAAGAATACAACCCGCCATGCGGAACTGATTCAATGGAAAGACCGGAGATTCCTTATGGATACACCGGGCTATACCTATCTTGATATTGACCGGATTGAAGGGAACCATCTTTCCTATTTATTCCGTGATTTCCGACCTTTCCTGGGGAAATGCCGATTCAATGACTGTATCCATAGCAAAGAACCGGACTGCGCTGTAAGGCAGGCGGTGGAAGAAGGACTGATTCAGCAGCGGCGATATCAGTCATATCTTGAAATACTGGATGAAATAAGGAATCCAAGGAGGTAAATTATGAAAATTGCTCCCTCTATACTGGCTTCAGATTTTTCCCGTCTGGCCGATGAGCTCAAGGATATTGAAAAAGGCGGCGCTGACTACGTCCATCTGGATGTTATGGATGGCCGCTTTGTACCTAATCTTACTTTTGGTGTACCAGTCATTCAATCCTTAAGGCCCTGTACAAAACTTCCTTTTGATGTTCACCTTATGACTTATCATCCCGAAGCTTATCTGGAAGGCCTTGAGGCAGCAGGAGCTCACATGGTATCCTTCCATGTAGAAGCAGTGCCGCACCTGGACCGCATGATTCATAACATTAAAGACAGGGGAATCAAGGCCGGTATTGCCCTGAATCCGGGCACACCCCTTGCTTCCATAGAACAGGTCCTGCCTCTTCTTGATTTCGTCCTTATTATGTCCGTGAATCCCGGCTTTGGCGGGCAGAAATTCATTCCCTATAGCCTTGATAAAATTGCCGCCCTTTCCGCCATGATTAAGGAAAAAGGACTTTCCCTTTCTATCGAAGTGGATGGCGGCGTAAACAGTGATAATGCGCCGCTTCTCAAAAAAGCGGGCGCTCATATTCTGGTCGCCGGTTCTTCGGTCTTTGGAAAAGAAGACAGGGCGCAGGCCATCAGGGATTTGAAAGTATAATAACAAAAAAGCGGCAGGACTTGCCGCTTTTTTAGTGGTGTGGAATACGAGCAGCATCCAAAGGGGAATTGAAATTCTGCCTTCTATCCAGAGTGGAGGACAGGATAGAAAAAAGCAGGAAAATCCGCTATCCTTTAAAGATTGTCAAGCACCGGCCTCTTTTTAGTGTTACAATAATAGAGTAATTATTTATGTTTTAATAGGAGTCATACCTATGAGTGAAATGAATCGGATTGACCATTACCTGAGCACCGACGGAATTCGTATCACTGTAGCCGATGTTACGGATGCAGCCCGCAGGGCCCAGGAAATTCATCATCTTCCTTCTCTTTCTGCGGTCATTTTGGGAAAGGTCTTAAATGCAGCCGCCATCCTGGCCATGGATTTTAAAAATCATGAAGGGGTCTCCCTGAAATGGGTGACTAATTCGCCTTTAGGGACTATCCATGCCGATGCCTACGAAGGAAGGTATGTGCGGGGAT
>ULNY01045425.1_pt1 | contig 11803 bp, 9 predicted proteins | sample 1952071 | NCBI WGS metagenome assembly ULNY01 (sample SAMEA4835589, study PRJEB28245) | human gut metagenome | biome: gut microbiome; material: fecal sample | place: Denmark | collected 2008 | reverse complement strand
CGGTTCCGGCAGGTGTAGCCGATGGGCAGACCATTAAGTTGGCTGGCCAAGGTGGACCGGGTGTAAATGGTGGTCCGGCAGGTGATTTGTATATCACTTTTGTCATTACACCGGATGCTCAGTTCAAACGTGAGGGCAATGATTTGTACACTACCGTATCACTGGATTTGTTCACAGCCGTTTTGGGTGGAGAACAGATTGTAGATACGTTGAATGGAAAGGTTAAGTTGGCAATCAAGCCGGGTACGCAGAATAATGCGAAAGTCCGTTTGAAAGGAAAAGGATTCCCAGTCTATAAGCAGGAGGGTTCGTTTGGTGATTTGATTGTTACCTATACCGTCAACATTCCGACAAACTTGAGCGAAGAACAGAAGAACCTGTTCCGTCAGATACAACATCTTTCATAACTTAATACGTAGGAATTATGGATACAGAATATGTTATTGTCAGTGAATACTGCCAGAAATGTCATATCGATCCGGAGTTTATCCTGTTGCTGGATGAAGGCGGACTGATTGATTTAAATGTTGTGAATGATGAATCATACTTGCCAGTTTCACAATTGAAAGATGTTGAACAATACACGCGGATGTATTATGATCTGTCCATTAATCTGGAAGGTATAGATGCCATTCACCATTTGTTAAAGCGGGTTGAACAACTGCAAGATGAGATCTTCAGACTGAAAAACCGCTTACATTTGTATGAATCGGATGAATATCCTGATTATTGATAATATTTAACACGGATATAAGTGTTTGATAGCATGGTTGTTGATTTCTTGATTGCGGTGGATAAGAAGAAAAAATACGTGAAATACTTGACAAAGTAAAAAATGTTTTCTACTTTTGCACCCGTAATCAAGAAACAATGATTACAAGGCGTGATCGCGGAGTGGAGCAGTGGTAGCTCGTTGGGCTCATAACCCAAAGGTCGTCTGTTCGAATCAGGCCTCCGCAACTAAGGAAGAGGATTCACATTGAATCCTCTTTTTTTATGTCTTCTTCTTTGATCCTTCATTGTTGTTTGCGATAGCTCCATACCGCCCAGGCATTGAACAAAAGGCCGAATCCCAATAGGCAGCCCAATGGCTTGCCGACTTCCTCCAGACTGCTTCCTTTGAGATAAGCCATCCGGATAAACTCTACGAAATACTTTAAAGGATTGAATGCTGCTATGGCTTGTGCCCATTCCGGCATACTCCCGACCGGAGTGAACAGTCCACTCATCAAAAGCATGATAATAACGAAGAACCATGTGACGAACATGGCCTGTTGCAGGGTACTGGAATAATTGGAAATAGTGATACCCACGCCCGACACTAAGAAGATGAAAATACCGGCACCGATGTAAAGGGTGGAAAGAGAACTGGCCGGGACAAGTCCGTAGATGAGCCAGGCCAGCAGTATGGCGACACTCAGTACGAAGAAACCGATAAGCCAATAAGGAATCAGTTTACTCAGCGTGAAGACAACTTTACTCACGGGTGTGACATTGATTTGCTCGATGGTTCCACTTTCTTTTTCACTGACGATGTTGAGGGCTGGCAGGAAACCACAGATGAGGAAGAGCATCATGGTCATCAGGGCCGGCACCATATAATGTTTGTAGTCTAGGTGCGGATTGTAGAGGTAACGGACCGAGGCTGCATCAGGCTGACGGTTGATAATCTGCGCCAGATAAGAACTGCCTAAATTCCCTTTCATGCCATTGATAGCGTTAGCCGCAATCTGTACTTCGGCCGGTTTGCCCATGACTTGGTCTTTCTCGAAATCATCGGGTATTTGCAGGATGATGTCAACTTGGTCTTTTTCGATGGCCTGAAGTGCCTCTTCGTAGGAAACCGCCATATACTGAAGGCGAAAATAACGCGAGGCCTCGATCTGCCGGATGAGGCGTCTGGAGGTCTGAGAGTGATCCTGGTCAATAATAGCCAGGCGGACATCCTGTACTTCGAGCGTAGCTGCCCAGGGAAATACAATGAGCAGAAGACAGGGGAACAGAACGATGAGTTTCGGCAGGAAACTGTTCCTGAATAATTGCTTGAACTCTTTTTCTATCAGATAGCTTAGCATAATCAAAAGAATTTAATTCAACCGACTTTTGAATCGCCGGTATGTGATGACGACAAAGAAACAACCCATAATGACCAGTATACTTATTTCAGGATATAAAAGGCGCAGAGGTACGCCTTCGATCATGATTTTACGGACCAGTTCTATATACCAGCGTGCCGGAATCAGATTAGATATATATTGAAGAACAGGTGGCATGCTTTCAATTGTGAAGATCATGCCGGAGAGTAGTATGGTCGGAATCATCAATACCATCCCCGATATGAGCAGGGCCACAACCTGTTTTTCTGTGATGCTTGAGATTAGCAGGCCTAAAGCAAGGGAGACAAGAATAAATAGTAAAGAGACCGCCAAGAGTCCGGGTAAACTTCCGGCAATCGGTACATGGAGTACGAAGCGGGACAGCAACAGGATTGTTGTCAGGTTGATGATCGAGAGCAGAAAGTAAGGAACGGCTTTTGACAGAATAATGGATAACGGCTTTGCCGGTGAGACAAGCAGAATTTCCATGGTGCCGGTTTCCTTTTCGCGTACAATTGATATGGAAGTCATCATTGCACAAATCAGCATCAGGATCAGTCCCATGACGCCCGGTACGAAGTTGTAAGCGCTTTTCATCTGCGGATTATACAGTAACTGGATATTCGAAACCACAGCCGGAGCAGTGTTCATCCCTCTTAATTGAGTTTCGGCCTGGGATAGAATATGCTGGGCATAATTACTCCGCATGACAGCCTGATTGGGCTCTGAGGCATCCGTCATGATTTGTACGGATTGATCGGACTGGTAGATGTGATTGCTGTATTGATGGGGGAAAATGATGGCCAAGTCAGCCTTTCCTAGGCGGAAGGCCTGCTGAATATCTTCGGGTGAATGAGCCAATTGGACAATCTGGAAATATTCGTTTGCCCCGAGTTTGTCGACGATTTGCTGTACGGTCATGTCATAATCAGGCGTTAGAACAACGGTGCGTATGTTCTTGACTTCGGTAGAGATGGCAAAACCGAAGAGTACGATTTGTATGACAGGCATGAGTAAGAGGATCATAATCGTACGGGTATCCCGTAGAATATGATAGAATTCTTTCCGGATAAAAGCCAAAAACTGTTTCATAATTCAATCTGCTTTACGGATGGCACCACGTGCCAATTGTTGAAATACTTCGTCCATGTTCTGCGCCTGATACTGTTGCTTGAGTCGCTCCGGTGTATCAATGGCTTTGATTTTTCCATCTACCATCATCGAGATGCGGTCACAATATTCGGCTTCATCCATATAATGAGTAGTGACGAATATCGTGATGCCCCGTCCGGCCGCCTGGTAGATCAATTCCCAAAATTGACGCCGAGTTGCGGGATCGACGCCTCCGGTTGGCTCATCGAGGAATACCAGTTCCGGTTCATGGATGATGGATACCGAAAAGGCTAGTCTTTGTTTCCAGCCAAGAGGCAGTTTGCCAACCAGCGTTTCGCGCTCATTGCTCAGGCCGATCCGTTGCAGCATCTCATCCGTACGCATGGGTATTTCAGAAGCTGGAACCCCATAAATACCGGCAAACAGACGGACGTTCTCCCACACTTTTAAGTCTTCATATAAAGAAAACTTCTGGCTCATATAGCCAATGTGTTTCTTTACATCTTCCGCCTGGGTATTGACATCATATCCGGCAACAACGGCTTTTCCGGAAGTCGGTTTGCTGAGTCCGCAAAGCATTCGCATGGCTGTCGTCTTTCCTGCTCCGTTCGCTCCTAAGAAACCGAATATTTCTCCTCGTTTCACCTCGAATGAAATCTTATCTACGGCTTTGAAGTGACCGAACTGTTTTACCAAATCCTTCACTTGAATGATGGTTGTCTCTCTGTCCATGCGCCGGTCACGCTGGAGTGCCGGTGGACACAGTATGTCGTGGAATTGCCGTAGGATGACTTCCGGCGTGTCGATGCCTTTGAGGCGTCCTTCCTGCATAAAAGCAATCCGGTCACATTGGCGGGCTTCATCCATGAAGGGTGTTGAAACAAGGATCGTAACCTGCTGCGCTTTTAACCGATGGAGCATATTCCAAAACTCTTTGCGGGAAACAGGATCGACACCGGTGGTCGGTTCATCTAGAAACAGGACAATGGGCCGATGAATCAAGGCACAACAAAGGGCCAGCTTCTGTTTCATACCTCCGGATAAAGCTCCAGCCCGCCGTTTGCGGAAAGGTTCCAACTGTCTGTAAATATCTTTGATCTGCTCGTAATTCCGTTCGATGCTTGTCTGGAATACGGTAGCAAAGAAGTCCAGGTTTTCTTCTACGGAGAGATCCAGATATAAGGAGAATTTGCCTGGCATATAACCGATATATTTTCGTATTTCCCGAAAGTCTTTCACGGTATCAAAACCGTTAAGATGTGCTTGTCCGGCATCGGGCAATAATAGCGTGGTGAGGATACGGAACAATGTGCTTTTCCCGGAGCCATCCGGGCCGATAATCCCGAACACTTCTCCCTGATTGACGGAAAATGAAACATCGTCCAGTGCCTGTACATGCTGGTATCGCTTACTGATATGTGAGACTTCAATCAGTGGTTTCATCGGTTGTGAATTTAACTTCTCCATACATTCCTATTTTGGCAGAGCCATCGTTGCGAAAGGCTATTTTGATAGCATACACCTGATTGGCCCGTTCGTCTTTGGTCAAGATCGTCTTGGGAGTGAACTCCGCCTGATCAGCGATCCAGCAGATTGTTCCTGGGTATTCTTTCCGGTTGTCATCTCCAAAATCTGCATATAAACGGACTGATTGTCCGATTGCTACTTGCGAAAGCTGGCTGGAAGTAATATAGGCCCGTAAGAACATATGTTCCGTATCCGCTATCTTGAAGAGCGGTTTGCCGGGAGCGGTATATTCGCCCGGTTCTGTGTATTTTGCCAATACCGTTCCCTGAATCGGAGCACAGATACGGCTTTTCTGCAATTGGTCTTCTACTTGCGCTACTTGAATAGCAACCGACGAACTTTGTTCATTCAGGCTCGCTGTACTGTTATGGAGCGTTGACAGCTGGGCTTCCAGCTGTTTGTTCAGAACTTGTATTTCCGTATTCCAGTCGTCTAGTTGTTTCCGACTGGCTGCATCCGACTTTAGCAGGTTTTCTACTCGTTTCTTTTCTGATTGGGCCTGTTCGATTCGTTCTCGGGTAGAAGCGATCTGCTTTTGTATATCCGGTCTTTGGTACTCTACTGATTTCATGTTTGCCAGCAGTTTCCGCTTTTGCAGATAAAGCTGGGTGGTATCAACCAATCCGACTTCTTCTCCTTTCTGCAATTGTTTGCCTTCGTCGGCATCAAAATGAATGAGTTTTCCGGTTGCTTCAGCCGAAACAAAAATCTCTGTCGCTTCGAATGTACCCGTTGCGTCATATGCTGCAGATTGATCTTTACAGCTTGTTAATGTAACCAACCATAGAACGGTCCAAATACTTATTTTCTTCATATAGATCTTCCTTTTCTTTTTTAATGGTTAGAGATGTGTTTTTGTTGGTAGATATTCATCAGTAACTGGATTTCATGTATGGCTTTCTGTTGTTTAGCCATACTTTCTTTCGTTATTTCCTGGAGCATGTCTATGACAGAAAGAGTTCCGTTTTTCACCTTCACCTCAGCTGTCTCTCTGATATGAGTTTGCAGGCGGATCATTTCGTCATCTTCTGTCATTTGTTGATGAAGAGCTTGGATGGCCGAAGTTTGTTCTGTCAGCTGTAAGCGGGTGTTGAATAGGAAAGTTTCTTGCTGGTTCCGAATCATTTCCTGTTCTGTATGAATTTTCCTCCGGTCATTCTTAAAGGAATAAAGGGCTCCGAAATTCCAGTTCAGTCGTGCCCCTACAATGTAATACGCCTGAAACTTATCTTGCAGCATATTTAATCCCGGATTGGCATAGCCACCTTGGGCGAACAAGCTGAATTGAGGCATAAAGCTGTTTTTCAGATTTTGCTCTTGAATAAACAGTCGTTGTTGCCGGGCTGAATACCAGGCTAGCTCCGGTCTGTTAATCTCGTTTGTCAAAGGCTCTGAAGCTAGCGGCTTTTCCAGTTGGGTTTTGTCTGTCAGTGATTCACCAATAAAGAGTGATAACATCCGCAGATAGGCCTCTTGCTTGCTTCGAAGGGCAACGGCTTCTTGTCTTGTCTTAATCTGTTCCACTTTGACGGCATCGATGTCTGCTTGATTGGCTATTCCGTTCTGACAGTAGGCCGTAACCTGATTCAGACTATGAGAAAGTTGTTCTTGCAAAAGTTTATTTTGTTTGATTTGTTCACTCAATAGCAACAGGCCAAAGTAAAGCTGATTGATCCGTTCACGGAGGGCATACATATCGACATCTATTTCAGCCTGTCTTTCTTTTGACAGCGCTGTGATTTCTTTTTTTCTCCCCTGCATGTTTCCGCCATCCCATATGTTCTGTTGGATATTGATTACAGCCTGATACTGATCATGAGGCTGTAATTCATCAGGTACTCCGGGAAAGTCGAAAGGCAAAGATGTTACGTCGCTCTGGTAACTGGCCTTTCCTTGTAAGGAGATTTGTGGCAAATTTCCTTTTTGGACGTTTGACAGATTATAAGCCTGGCTCTTTTCTATCAGAGCATACTGACGAATAAGCGGATAGTTATTGTATGCTTTCTCTTGGCAACTTTCCAGTGTGAGCTGTGCCTTTGCTGGCGAGATCAAGCAAAATGCAAATAAATAACACCATATTCGTTTCATACTGTTTTGTTTTAATGTTTGCTGCAAAGGTAATTTATCTGTTCCATGCTCAGGGTTCTCTTTGTAGAAAGAGATGTTCTATTTGTATGAATTTATATATTCGTCTGTTATTACTGAATCTGTTTCCTGATTTTGAATGTAAGGAAGTTCGACTTTTTGTAGAAAGGCAGGCATGAATTTAGGAAAAGGTAGGCATGATTTTGTGTTTTTTTGTACCTTTGTTCCCTATTAATGAAATAGAAGCGGATGAAGGTCTTTCCTGAAACGCATTTTTGTTGGATAATCGAAAAATAGATATTTATATGTTTGACAATCTGAGTGAACGCCTAGAGCGTTCGTTTAAGTTGCTGAAAGGTGAGGGTAAAATCACCGAAATCAATGTTGCGGAAACATTAAAGGACGTACGTCGTGCCTTATTGGATGCCGATGTCAATTATAAGGTTGCCAAGACGTTTACGGATAAGGTAAAGGAAAAGGCTTTAGGACAGAATGTGCTGACTTCGGTTAAGCCAAGCCAGTTGATGGTAAAGATAGTCCATGATGAACTGGCTCAGTTGATGGGTGGAACTACTGCCGAGCTGAATTTGGAAGGCCGTCCGGCTGTTATCCTGATGTCGGGTTTGCAAGGTTCAGGTAAAACCACATTCTCTGGCAAGCTGGCCAATATGTTGAAGACCAAGAAAAACAAGAAGCCGTTGCTGGTTGCCTGCGACGTTTACCGTCCGGCAGCTATCGAGCAGTTACGGGTGCTGGGAGAACAAATTGGTGTACCGGTTTATCTGGAAGAAGAGAATAAGAATCCGGTTGAAATTGCGCAGCATGCCATTGCGGAAGCAAAGGCTAAAGGTAATGACCTGGTGATTGTCGATACAGCCGGTCGTCTGGCCATCGACGAGCAGATGATGAAGGAAATCGCCGCAATCAAGGCTGCTATCAATCCGAATGAAACTTTGTTTGTTGTGGATGCCATGACCGGTCAGGATGCTGTCAATACAGCGAAGGAATTCAATGATCGGTTAGACTTCGACGGCGTTGTCTTGACTAAGTTAGATGGTGATACTCGTGGTGGTGCGGCATTGTCTATCCGTACAGTTGTAGACAAACCGATTAAATTCGTCGGAACCGGTGAAAAGATGGATGCGCTGGATATATTCCATCCTGAACGTATGGCCGATCGTATCTTGGGAATGGGTGATATCGTTTCGTTGGTAGAGCGTGCCCAGGAACAATATGATGAAGAAGAGGCTAAGCGTCTGCAGAAGAAAATCGCCAAGAATCAGTTTGACTTCAATGATTTTATTGCCCAGATCCAGCAGATCAAGAAGATGGGTAACCTGAAAGAACTGGCATCTATGATTCCGGGTGTTGGAAAAGCCCTGAAAGATGTGGATATCGATGATAATGCATTCAAGAGTATTGAAGCGATTATCTATTCAATGACTCCTGAAGAACGGAAGAACCCGGCTATCCTGAATGGTTCGCGCCGTCAGCGTATTGCCAAAGGTAGTGGTACTTCCATCCAGGAAGTAAATAAGTTGCTGAAGCAGTTTGACGAGACTCGCAAGATGATGCGTATGCTGACCAATGCGAAGTCTGGAAATATGAAACTCCCGAAAATGCCGGGATTTGGATTCAGAAGATAAATTAATCAGATATCATGGAATATAAATTGTTAGACGGAAAGGCTACTGCTGCCCAGATGAAGCAGGAGATGGCCGAAGAAGTGGCCCGCATCAAGGCAGAAGGTGGCAAAGTACCGCATTTGGCTGCGATTCTGGTAGGACATGATGGCGGGAGCGAGACGTATGTGGCCAGCAAAGTGAAGACTTGTGGTGAGATTGGCTTCAAGTCAACCTTGATCCGTTACGAAGCGGATGTAACGGAGGAAGAATTACTTCGTAAGGTGGATGAACTGAATAATGATCCGGATATAGATGGTTTTATTGTTCAGTTACCGTTGCCGAAACACATTTCTGAACAGAAGGTGATAGAAGCTATTGATTACCGCAAGGATGTGGACGGTTTCCATCCGATCAATGTCGGACGTATGTCGATTGGTCTGCCTTGCTTCGTTTCAGCTACACCGGCCGGTATTTTGGAGTTGCTGAAGCGTTATCATATCGAAACCCAAGGAAAGCATTGTGTCGTATTAGGACGTAGTAATATTGTAGGCAAGCCGATGGCTTCGCTGATGATGCAGAAGGCTTATCCGGGTGATTGTACGGTAACGGTTTGCCACAGCCGCTCGAAGAATCTGAAAGAGATGTGTCTGCAGGCAGATATTATCATCGTGGCTTTGGGTGTTCCTGAATTCCTGAAGGGTGATATGGTGAAAGAAGGAGTAGTGGTTGTGGATGTTGGTACAACACGTGTTCCTGATCCAACCCGTAAGAGCGGTTTCCGTCTTTGCGGAGATGTGAAATTCGATGAAGTCGCTCCGAAATGTTCGTATATTAGTCCGGTTCCGGGCGGAGTAGGACCGATGACGATTATTTCACTGATGCGAAACACCTTGCTGGCAGGGAAAAAAGAGATTTATAAGTAAATACGAGCTGTAGTAAGTTTTAATCGGTGATTTTTCTGTGTAAAGAGAGTAAGGAAAGATTACCGATTAAAACTTTTTCATGTATTGGTTACCATGAAAATATAAACCTAAGTTGATTTTAACAATGAAAGGCAAAACGCTCTTCTCTAAATTGCAAAAGCACAAAGAGAAAATTCTCCGCCAGATCGAATACAGGCGTTTGAAACGTGTACGGCGGAAGAAAACTCCCCAATATACCTATTGTAAGAATTGCGGAACCAAACTGGACGGCATGTATTGTTACCAGTGCGGGCAATACGCCTTGGATATCGAGCAACCCTTTTGGAAATACATCCTTCAATACTTCGAGAATGTTTATCAGTTCGATAGCAAGGTTTGGCTTACCTTATATTATCTCTTTACCCGTCCCGGTTTTCTGACGCGTGAGTTCAATGCTGGTAAGATCAATTCTTATGTACATCCGCTGCGTTTATTCATGTTTCTGTCGTGCTTGTTTTTCCTGTTTTTCTTTGCCTTGATCCCCAGTTCGCTGGATAGTATAAATTGGTCTGTCGAAGGAGAAGTAGGAGAACCATCTGAAGTATCTGCCGGTGATGTGATTACTCAGATGGAATTATCAGAAGATGTAATAGATTTCTGGTATGACGATTTGAGTGCAGAGGATCGTGCCGCTGCCGTAGATACCACCATTTATTTCTGTGGAGATTCGGTCATGCAGAAGACGATGCGACGCGTAAGCAAGCCGTTGCCGTCAGAATTGGGTGATACCTTGCGTTTTTCGGTTCCGAAAATCCTGCTGGAGAAAGGATATCTGTTACCGATAACGGCTCAAGATAGCATATATGCTTTGGCTGAAGACGAGACTTATTTCGGTTCGGAACCTGATGAGGTGAAAAAAGAACTGAATAAGATCGAGACAGAGATGAATTTCGGCGCTTTTGTGTCGTGGTACTCAACTTATTTGCCTATTATCCTGCTGCTCTTGATTCCGGTCTTTGCTCTTTTGCTGAAGCTGTTCTTCCGAAAAGAGAAAATGACTTATATGAAACATTATGCCTTTGCCCTGCATTTGCATTCCGTGCTATTGTTGCTGGTAGCGGTAAATCTGTTGTGGGCTTACTATGTCAAGACTCCTTATACGAAGGAAGTATCACTCGGTTTGATGAATCTTTTCCTGTTGTATATGTGGATTGCTATTCATCAGGTTTATGAACAGACCGGTTGGGTGAAAGCATTCATAAAAACGGGTTTGCTTTATGTGCTTTATATGCTAATATTAGGCAGTGTGTTTATCGGAACTTTAGTTTGGTGTGCCGTCCATCTGTTCCATGTGGATTTTACAGAATATATGTAAAGGGAGGAAAGTGAAACGAAGTTAACTGTTTGGAAAGAGAAAATCCGGAAGCGGAAAGAGGCATTGTCCCGTCAGATTGAATACCGTCGCCTGAAACGTGTCCGTCGGAAACGGACTCCGGCTTATTCCTATTGTAAGAACTGCGGAAAGAAACTGAAAGGAATGTATTGTTCGCAATGTGGCCAGTATGCGTTGGATATCGAGCAGCCTTTCTGGAAATACCTGCAGCAATACGTTGAGAATGTCTATCAATTCGACAGTAAAGTCTGGCTCACCTTATATTATTTATTCCGTCGTCCGGGCTTCTTGACCCGCGAGTTTAATGCCGGAAAGATTAATTCGTATGTGCATCCGTTGCGCCTGTTCATGTTCTTATCCTGTTTGTTCTTCATCTTTGCCTTTTCGCTGCTCGATGACTGGAAAGAGATGCAGGCACATACCGAGGAAATGGCAGAATGGGAGGTCCTGAAAAATACGGAAGAAGTTGGAAATAGGACTTCGTATGAAACCGTTATGGCTCAGTCTGGTCTGGAAGATACGATTATCTGGACTGTAACAGATACAGCTATGCTGTCAGCATATAAGCCTGTGCTCCGTACATTAGAATCTCCTTATAAAGATACGTTTCGGATACAGTTGGCCCAAGTGGTTTTTCAGGAAGACTTTCAGGCTTGGGAAAAATCGGACACCATCTTTGTGTTGGAAAAAGATTCGCTTCACCAGGCACGTGTTGATGTAGCCAAGCAACAAAAGCGGGAGCTGAAAGATCTGCGCTCGGAATGGAAATACAACCGTCTGGTTTCCTGGTATTCCTCTAATTGGCCATTGATTGCCTTACTTCTGATTCCGGTCTTTGCCCTGCTGTTGATGTTGTCTTTCCGAAAAGAGAAGTTAGGCTACATGTCGCATTTGGTATTTGCCTTGCATCTGCATTCGGTATTGCTGATTATCTTGGCGGTCATGCTATTCCTTTGGTGGTTAGGTTGTCATTGGGGAACACTCTATGGGCTTTTGTGGATTTACTTCCTGGTATATAGTATCATGGCTGTTCGCCGGGTTTATTCACGGAGCAGTTGGGGC
>ULNY01044144.1_pt1 | contig 11906 bp, 15 predicted proteins | sample 1952071 | NCBI WGS metagenome assembly ULNY01 (sample SAMEA4835589, study PRJEB28245) | human gut metagenome | biome: gut microbiome; material: fecal sample | place: Denmark | collected 2008 | reverse complement strand
CCTACTATACCATTAATATTTTTACCAAATTCAATCGAAGTTTTATCTGCAAAAGACTTAAATCCATATGCTTTTATTTCTTTTAAATACATATACTTCACATCCTACTTCTTTATTTTATCAAATTTTATAATAAAAATCTAGTTAATTTATTATATTTACAGGATAAAAATATGAAAAATTCCTTTTAGTATAAGAATAATTTTTATAGTTTAAACTTAACTTGACAATTACTCTATATTTTGGGTAAAAATTTATCAAAATTATCATTTATGTAATGAATTTTATTTTTTAAACTATATTTTTATCAACATCTAATATTTTTAACATCAATAAAAATTAGATTCAGCTGTATTGAATCAATATTTGTCACAATCTTTTATATAACATCTTTATGTGGTATTCCGTTTTCTAACTTAATATATTTTCTCAATATATCTATTCTTGTTCCGACAAAAAATAACCATTTCTTCAAAGTCATTATGACCTGTTAAAGTAGATAACATTACTATTATACTAAAATATCTACCAAATTATGTTTTACTTTCCATTCTTACCTTTTACCTTACAAGCCATTTACTTTCAATAATAAATTCTCCATTATAGTTACATCTCATTATTCACTATATTAGTGATATCATATAAATTTAAAAAAATACTAAACTTTACACTAATTTGTAAAATTTAATATTTTTCATAATTTTATCCCGATAATAGCCATCATTTCTATTATAAATATTATTAAATAAATAGCATTTTACTCCATATCTAGTCATTTTATTCAAATGTTTAATAATGTCATCGATATATATCAACATCATTTTTATAGCAAGCTACACCCTTTATCGTTTTTCTCAAAAATAAGTTTATCATATGGAATCATATTATTATCAGGTCTTTGTTTAATTTCAACATGTTTATCATTCTTTTCATTTTTATTTCTTCCAGTAATAATATATATTTTATAACCATGTTCTTTTGGTTTAATTAAAGATGAAGCAACACTTTTACTACTTTTAATTCTATTTACCAAATCACTTTGTGCCATTCATTTAAATTTATCATAATTTAATGTATTCCAAATAAATATATCTTTAATATAATAGGCGTTTTCATCTTTAATGATACCATTAACAATCGTCTAATTGTATAATCTATCATATTTCAATATCGCTGAATGTAAATCATTTATTGTTCCACCTATACCAATTATCATAACTTTTTTCCTTCTAGTTTTCATATCTTCAATACTAGCAGCATGAGCTAATATACCATCAGGTAAATTAGTATGAAATAGTTGAACATATTTCGTATCATAGCAATCTGTCAAAAATTGTACCAATCTCTCTGTTTCAATAGCAAAACCACCCAATCTTTTTCCATCATGTTCATCATTAAACCTTAATGGTTACAATAATTTAACACTATGTTCAAGTCAATTAATTGCACTATATTAAAGAGAAAAATTAGAATAGTTTTATTTAACAGTTTTAAATTAATTGACATTGATATAGATGTACCATATTTAACTGTTACTTTTTTCTAAACTTAAATTCTAAGGATTTTATTATATTTTTTCAAATTTTGACTATTATTGTTATCTGTAATATTCAATTTTAGGTACATTTTTAATTATTTGATAAAACATTATTTCTTTTTCTCAGCAAAAACTAAATATCAATTTAAAATCAACTTAATGATTTTTTTCTTGTATTTTTACTTAACCTAATAGCCTTATTTGTCTTAGTTCTAGTACTAATTCAACTACAACAATTTACATGATTTAACATTAATTGTTTTGTTATCATAATCCACCGTTACTAAAGCATTATATTGTAAAAAGCATCGAGGAACAGCATGTCCGAAATTAATGTTATACAATATAGGAACACTACTATTTTTAAATATTTTTTTATAGATTTCCTTATATTCTTCGTAATATATTTCATCCATAGGTTTACCAATTAACAATCCCTTAACAGAATCCAATATTTTCCTTTTTTTCAATTCTAATAGCATTATTTATAATCTTTCTGGATTAACTATTTCTTCTGAAGTTTCTAAAAATAACACTTTATCTTTCCATTCTTCTATAGTAGGTAATAAATTATATTTTTCAAATATGACATTTTCCTCATTATATCTTTCCCCAGTTAATATATCATAAATACTATTTATACATCCACCGAATAATTTTCCTGTAATAATTCCATGACCATTTAAAGTTTCAAATCCATGAGTTTCAGAGTGACAAACCCTTGATATTCCTAATTGTGTTGCGTCATAGCTTTCTCTATTATCATACCAAACAGGACTAGGCTTAATTTCAATTATATCATTATTATTGAAAAATTTAAGAAAATATTCTTTGGTATAATCTATCATTTCATTATCAAGCTCCGCAATATCTACTAAGAATGCAGGACCATAAAATGTTGACAAGCCCAATTTATTTAGCATAAAATGATTAACAGTTGTATCAGAGAAACCAGAAAAAATTTTAGGATTCTTTTTTACACAATTAATAAATTCTTTATCCTCCATTAAATATGGTATTGTCTTATAAGTATCATCTCCACCAATTGCAGTAATAATCATCTTAATATCTTTATCTAAAAATGCCTGTTTTAAATCTTGTGCTCGAGATTCTGGATGATTTTTTAAATAATTTACTCCTTTAAGTGAATTATTCATAAACACAGGGACGAGTCCAAATTGTTTTAATCTTTTCACTCCCAATTCTAGTTCATGTGCTACATATAACTCCCCTAAAATACCACTTGACAACGAAACAATAGCTACTTTATCACCTTTTTTTAAATTAAAATTGCTCATAAGTACCTCTTAAACATTTAATATTTTTTTTGCAAAATCTTCAACTGAATTAAATTCTATACATCTAGTATCACAGAATTTAACTAAAGTATATTCGCCAACTTTTACAATTTTTAATTTTGCAGATAAAGCAGCTTCAATTCCCCTTTTTGAATCTTCTATAGCTAAGGCTTCTTCTGCATTTTTGTTTAATACGTTTAATGCTTTTAAATAAGCATCACCACTTGGTTTCAAATTGTCAACGTCTTCCCTAGCTATAATGCAATCAAATAAATCATATATATTTAATTTTTCAATCAATATGCAAAGATATCTACGCATGCAAGTAGTAACTAAGCCTAAAGTGAAGCCACTGTTTTTCAATTTTTTTAAACATTCTACTTTTTCTTTTGTTTCATTAGACATTACTACTTCTGTAAATTTAGCTGTGTAACAAGAAAAAACTTCTTTCATTATTTTTTCATTTGAAATGTTTTTTAATATTTCATAATCATTTCTTAAAGTGTCAAGTAACGTAGCATTTTTATCTAATTCGCATTCTTTATATATTTTTTCATCAATTTTTATTTTATATTTATTTAGTAATACTTCATAAAAAGACATATAGAATTCTTTTTCAGTATTAATTAACGTTCCATCCAAATCAAAAAGCAATGTGTTTATATTTTTAAAATTATTCATTTTAAAATTCGATTCTTTCTCTAATATAATTTTTTACATCATCAACATTTAAAGTAATTTGTTCCATATTATCGCGATCTCTAATTGTTACTAAATTATTATTTAATGTTTCATCATCAATTGTAATACACCATGGTGTTCCCATTGCATCCTCTCTTCTATATCTTTTTCCAATTGTACCGCTATCATCATAATCACACATAAAATGTTTTCTTAATGAATTATATATTTCTCTTGCAACTTCACTATGTCGTTTTTTAATTAAAGGTAATACAGCTACTTTATATGGAGCGATTGCCGGATGAAAACTCATTACTTCTCTAATTTCTCCGTTTTCTAGTTTTTCTTTTCTATAATCGTTAAATAATAACGCTAATGTTAATCTGTCAGCACCAACAGTTGACTCAATAATATATGGTATAAATTTTTCTTTTGTTTCATCATCTACTACAAACATTTTTTCTCCACTATATTCTTGATGTCTAGATAAATCATAGTCCGTTCTATTGTGTGTGCCATTTATTTCTCCCCAGCCAAATGGAAATTTATAATCTATATCACATGCTTCTTTAGCATAATGTGCTAATTTTTCATGTGGATGATATCTTAAGTCATCTTCAGTAATACCTAAATCAATAAAATACTGTTTTGCATATTCTTTGAACTCCTCATATAACTCATGATCTGTTCCAGGCTTACAAAATGTTTGAAATTCCATTTGTTCAAATTCAATTGTTCTAAAAGTAAAATTTCCTGGAGTAATTTCATTTCTAAAAGCTTTCCCAACTTGACCAATTGAAAATGGCAAATTACTTCTTGTTGTTCTTCTAACATTTAAATAGTTTACATATTCCCCCTGGGCATTTTCGGGGCGCAAATATATTGTATTTTGTTTTTCTTCAACAACACCACGATTAGTTTTAAACATCAAATTAAATTCTCTAAGTGGTGTAAAGTTACTTTTGCCACACTTCGGACATGGAACGCAATTTTTATTTATATAATTCATCATTTCTTCTTCTGTCATGGCATCAACATCTATTTTGGGATTATATTCACTAATTAAATTATCAACCCTGTGTCTCATTTTACAATTTTTACAATCAATTAATGGGTCACTAAAAGATTGAACATGTCCAGATGCTTCCCAAACTCTAGGATGCATTAAAATTGCAGCATCAACTTCATATGCATCGTCCCTTTCTTGAATAAACCTTTTTTTCCAAGTCCTTTTAATATTATCTTTTAACAAGCTTCCCAAAGGACCATAATCCCATGTATTTGCAAGACCGCCATATATTTCACTTCCTTGATAAATAAAACCATATTGTTTACAAATATTCACCATATCTTTCATTGTTATTTCTTCCATATTTTATTTCTCCAATCTTAAATTATTATACTATAATTTTAACATGTTTTTGTTTCTTTTACAAGACCCACTTTTATATTTTTGAAGCCAAGATAAAAGACATAAAAGAATATTTCATTCTTACCTCATGATTAAAACTTAATTCAACTTTTACTAAATCATCAATATCTTTAGCTTTAAAATTAACATTTGGAAATTTCGAACCAAGATTGATATTTAAATCCATTAATTTATTTTTTAATAATTTTATTATTTCAGAATTGTTTTTTGTATCTTCTTCAAAAAAATTTTTTTCCGATAAAAACAATTGGAATCCATCTTCAACTAATATTTTTAGATTATGTTTTTTTAATAAGTTTCTTAAATCTTCATTATTAAACTTATTATGTTCTTCTTCATATTCTTTACTATTCTTATTTGACCAAGAAACATAATTTTTAAAAATTTCGGATTCTTGATTTGGTATAGCTATCAAAATATATTTATTGCTTAATTCTATACACTTTTCAACAAATTCATCCATTTGTTGAAAAGTAAAGTGTTCTATTACACCTAAGCTTAATACCAAATCGTATTTATCTACACATTCAAATAGATTGCCACAAATATATTCTATTGATACATTCAAATCTTTGGATATTATCCTACCATATTTTGTAGCTGTGGGTGAAATATCTATTGCATGTAATTTTAAATCATTTTTTTTATTATGTAGAGCAATAGAAAATGCAGCACTTCCTGCGCCTACTTCAATCGTAGTTTTTACATCATTAAGATATTTTTCTATTAAATTTATTGCCGAATAATTGCCTGCCCATCGTGCCGGCTGCCATTCATAATATTTAATATCTTTAGCATATGTTAAAGAATTATAGATTCGTAATTGTTCATTCCAGTATTCTTTTTCTATATCCATCATAACCTCACAAATTAAAGAATCTTTCTGAATTCTTTTTTAATACTTTTTCTTTATTATTCTTTGATAATTTTAATTTATTTAACCTATTTAATTGTTCATCATCATAAGTATATGTTACTCTATCAGTATAGTTCCAATTATAATCTAAATCAAATGCCATCATTTCAATGTCAAACATATTAAATAAAGTTTCCAAATAATTATCCGTTTTAATCATTAGTCTCTCAGGTTCATTTGCTAATAATATGTCTGGAGAAATACCAGTCAAAAATTGTCCATTATTATCTTTCATAATTCTACTACATTCGCTTGACAATCTACAGCCATGAACTAAATATCCTTTAATATCATTTTTGACTAATAGTTTTAACCAGTTTATTGGATTATTTTCACTATACAAGTAATCAATCGGCGCTTTAGGATTTTTCACAAAATCTGTATGAATCACAAGAGGAACGCCACTTTTTTTTAACAATAACAAGATATCTTGATTCACTCTATTTAAATCATAAAGTCCAGTTGAAATTCCATGTACCTTCAAGCCTTTAACATTTAATGATAATAATTCCTCAATGTAATCAGGAGTGTCAAAATATAAACTGACAGCTGGTATAAATTCTGTAGATATTTCACTTTTTAAATTTTTTAAATATCTAAAAATTTTTAAATTAACTTCCATATAAGGATTTTTTGACATTTCGCCTTTTATTATCTTTCCATTATTAACTACTTCACTAAAATATCTATATTTGCCATTAACATATTCCCATAAATAGTATACTTTTGTAAAATGCCTTATTTTATCAATAATCATAGGTGATGTACATGGAGCAAAAAGAACCTTTTCAACAGAATTTTTTTTTGCTAATCGTAGATACTCCGAAAATGTTGGAAGATACGGCATCATTATATTTTTACCTACAATTTCTTCATCATTTTCATAGCCAATATGTGAATGGCTATCTATCGCTTTAATTTCCATTATTATTTTCTCCTTCAGTTTATTTTCTAACTAACTTTCTTTTTAATACGTCTTCAACCTGTCCGGTTGAAACTTTTATCTGCTCTCTTGTGTCTCTGTCTCTAATTGTTAGCATTCCGTTCTCAAGTGTATCATTATCTATGCAAATTGAATAAGGAGTTCCAATCGCATCACTATTTTTATATCTTTTACCAATATTACCTTTATCATCATAATAAGCCATCATCTCTTCTCGTAATTCTCTATATATATTCATTGCCAATTCTGAATGGGCTTTCTTTTCTAAAGGTAATACGCTTACTTTCATTGGTGATATTGATTTATCTAAACTTAAAACAAATCTTTCTTTTCCATTTTCATCTACAAATTTATGAAGAGATTCACACAACAAAGCCAATATTGTTCTGTCCAGACCATAAGTTGATTCAATAATATAAGGAATATACTTTTCTTGAGTATATGGATCAAAATATTCCATTTTTTTACCGCTATATTCTTGATGTCTTGATAAATCAAAATCAGTTCTATTATGTGTACCATTTATTTCGCCCCAACCAAATGGAAATAAATACTCTATATCACAAGCCTCTTTTGCATAATGAGCTAATTTTTCGTGTTCCTTAAAGCGTAATTTATTATCAGGCAAGCCTAGACTTTCAAAAAACTTTTTACCATATTCTTTATAATATTCGTAAAGTTCATGATCAATTCCGGGCTTACAAAATGTTTGATATTCCATTTGCTCAAATTCAATAGTTCTAAATGTAAAATTTCCTGGAGTAATTTCATTTCTAAAGGCTTTTCCTATTTGCCCAATCGAAAAAGGTAATTTTGTATGCATACTTCTTAAAACATTTAAATAATTAACGTATTCGCCTTGAGCATTTTCAGGTCGCAAATATATTGTATTTTGATTACCTGTAGTTACTCCTCGCTGTGTTTGAAACATTAAATTAAAATTTCTTAAAGAAGTAAAATTACTTTTTCCACATTTTGGACAAGGAACCTTATTGTCGTATATATATTCCATCATTTCATCTTCTGTCATAGTGTCAACATCAATTAAAGAATTATAACCACTTATTAGGTTATCCACTCTATGCCTAGTTTTGCATTCTTTACAATCAATTAGTGGATCACTAAACGATTGCACATGACCAGAAGCTTCCCATACCCTAGGGTTCATTAAAATATCTGCATCTATTTCAAAAGCATTATCATGATTTTGAATAAAATAATATCTCCATGCATCTTTAATATTGTTTTTTAATCTTATTCCTAAAGGACCATAATCCCATGTATTCGCTAAGCCTCCATATATTTCGCTCCCTGGAAATATGAATCCATATTGTTGCGCAAATTTTACAATTTCACTCATAGTCATTTGTTTGTTATTTTCCATTTCTAAAACCTCCTTGTAACAACAATCTCCTAACATTAGTATCGATTTTTTGTTTTTCATTTTTGCTATATTCAACCTGAATATACATTTTTATCATATCTAATAATTCATCATTAGATATTTTTTTTATTTCAGCCCAATACTTTAATGCTCTTAAGTATTTTCGATAAATGTATTGAGGGCTTCTACTATTAATTAAAACAGCATTTTCATAAGCAAGATGTGAAACCACAGATAAACAATCCAAAAATTTATAGTCCGAGTCATCAACCGGATAATAAACATCAACAATACTAGATGCTTCAATGCTATTAGATAACCCTAACTTTCTCATTAACATAGCATTTACTCCAATGGCACACTCAACACCAAATTTTTCATTTGGTGACTCTATAATTATAATATTCCCAATATCTTTATATTCTGAATCTTTACAATTTCTTATAGCAATATTTAAATTTCTTCCATAAATACCAAACTCCTGTAATCCATATTTATGTCTATAGTATTTTTCTTCTCTTGAATCAATTTCTACAACTACTCTACCATCAAGATTTTTTAGAGATTTCATCAAATCATTATCTTTCCCCGAAACTCGAACCATAATATCATAATAATCTATGTTCAAAAATTTATTTAAAAAGTCTATTATATCAAATACAAGTTTATCAAGTTTGTTATAATTAACTAAAACTCCACTGGCATCAAAATAACTATACCATTCCATTTTTTCAGGAATTAAGAGCCTTTTTATTCCTCTAGTTCTTATGGCACGTTGGAAAAGGAATTCTCCTTCAGTACTTACTTCATGATTCAACAGCTTTGGTTTCAACACACTAATTGTTGAACCAATAAGCACAACACTAGGGTCAACTCCCGAAGTAATTTTTACACTAGAATTTTGTTTGTAACCTTTTGATAATAAATAATTTCCATAATCTTTTTTTAAATTTTCTATTTCACTTTTCATTTTTAACTCCAATTTATGGTAATATATTTTCCCCATTAAATCTTAAACATATTTGCATATTTCTAATATCATCACATTTTAAAATCCACATAAAGAATCGTTCAGTTCCCATACCAAATCCTGAAGTTTTTAATGGCTTTACCTTCTTCATATTTAAATACCATTCATACTCTTGAGTATCAACTTCATGATACTTTAGTGATTCAAGTAATTCTTCATAGTTTTCATGTCTTTCTCCACATCCTACAGTCTCTCCAATTCCCATTAAAAGATCGGCATTTTTTGTAGTTCCTTTATTTTTCTTATCAAACTTTTGATAAAATGGTACAGCTAGGATATCATAATTTGTTACCCACACTATTCCATTATACAGATTCATTATTTCTTTTTCTCCTTCTTTTGTTATATTTCTCCATCCATCATTATACTCAATATATTTCTCGATATTATTATTATGAAGTTCTTTTAATTTAGCTTCTGCTTCATTGAAGGTAATTCTTGGAAAATTTCCTTTAAAATTTGCCATATGTAATACACTCCTCTATCAGTTAATCTACAGCCATATTCTAATAAAAATTGCATTGAATCTGCTAGATAAGTATTTACTCCCTCAAGCTTAACTTTTACTGGTAATGAATCACTTCCTCTACCCATCGGACTCGAAATAGAGCCTGTAGTTATTGGTAAATGAATTGTCAATATATTTTTTTTCTGATAGAATTTCATAGTTTCTACTGATAATAGATTTTCAAGTTTTACTAACAATTTATACCATGGTTCATCTAATGCCTTAATATAATGACTTTTACCATCTTTCCAAGTATTTGGTACATAACCTTGTTTCATTTTTTTTCTCCTTTCCTAACAATATTTAGTTTTTTTATGAGTTCCCTATAAACTCATATCACACTAATTGCCTTTAAACTCCCTTATCCTCTTCTTTGCCTTAGTTGTAATTGCCTTGGTAATCCACTCCTCTCTTGGACCAAATGATAACTCATCACTAATAATTCTTACTCTATCATTATTTTTAAGGACATAACTAACATCTTTATAATCATCATTAACAATTGCTCCTACCATAGTATTACCAATATCAGAATCTAAATTAAAAGCATAATCTATTACTGTTGATCCTTTAGGTAATTCTACTATCCTACCATTCATTCCATAAATATATACTTTATCAGAAAATAATTCATTTTTTATTTGATTAACAAACTCTTGATTATCTGCAAATACTGAATTAATTTCTAATAATGAACTAAAGAATTGATATTTATTTTTTAAATCTTCTTGCATTACTTTTCTGGCATCACCTTTATTTATATCAAAGTATGCAGTAAGTCCAAAAGAGGCAATCTTATCCATATCGAATGTTCTAATTTGTGTTTGAATAAGTCTTCCTTCAGGACCAAATACAGTTGTATGAAGACTACTATACATATTAGTTTTAGGATTACATATATAATCTTTAAACTTACTATTTATAGGATGATATAGACTATGTACATATCTTAATCCTCTATAACAATCATCTATTTCATCTACCATTATTTTAAGAGAAAATAAATCATGTATATCAGATAATCTCTCTCCTTCATGTAATCTTTTATATATACCATATATATTCTTAGTTCTAACCTTTATCTCATTAGGAATATTATTATCTTTTAAAATATTTTCTATTTTATATTTCATTTCTAATAAAAGATTTTTGTTTTCTTCCTCTAATCTTTTATTTTTATCAAGTAGACTCATATAAATATCTGGCTTTAAATATCTAAAAGATAAATCTTCTAATTCACTTTTTATTCGATATGCTCCAATGTAATAAGCAAGTGGTACAAATATATCCATTGTCTCTAGTGAATTTTCTTTTTGTTTAAACTCTGTCTTATATTCTAATGTTCTCATATTATGAAGTCTATCTGCTAGTTTAATAATTATTATTCTAACATCACTTGTAATACCAGTAATTATCTTTCTAGTATTAGCAACATTCTGCTCTTGCTTAGTAGAAAAGTTAAGTTTACTTATCTTTGTTACTCCATCTACTAAAGATGCTATCTCAGGATTAAAATCATGAGAAATATCTTCTTTGGTAACATGAGTATCTTCTAATGTATCATGTAATAACCCTGCACATATTGTATCCCTATCAGCATGCATACTAGCAAGTATATATGCTACATTAAGTGGATGTATTATATAAGGCTCCCCACTTTGCCTCTTTTGTCCCGAATGAAAATTATCAGCATAATAATATGCTCTTTTAATAATTTCTACTTCATCAGGATTATAACTTTTAACTAAATTAAGCAAATCATCAATAGTAAGTTTATTCATTTCCTTTCACCTCCATATATAACAAAAGAGCAGCACTCCAGCGGACGACCTCAAAATTAGTCATTCACAGAGTACTGCTCTTTAGTCATAACAATATTTTTAATTTTGTAGCAGCAGAAAAATATGTCAGCTAAATAGTTTCTAACATTATTAAGTATAGAATTAATATTTAACATAACATACTTTGTCATAATGCTCACTCCCTCTTTTTTGAATAATTTAGATTAATTCTATAACTTTTTAGAATGTTTGTCAACCCCTTTTTTGACAATTTTTACCAGAACTAATGAAAACAAAAAACTAATTGGGTAAAGTTTCGCAAACATTCTAAAAAATTATAACCAAACCCCCTTCACTTAATATACTACTACTAAAATGATGTATTGACAAATATTA
>ULNY01044006.1_pt1 | contig 11929 bp, 6 predicted proteins | sample 1952071 | NCBI WGS metagenome assembly ULNY01 (sample SAMEA4835589, study PRJEB28245) | human gut metagenome | biome: gut microbiome; material: fecal sample | place: Denmark | collected 2008 | reverse complement strand
CGGGCAAAGGCTGCCGACAAAACAACTTCATCAGGTTTTAATTCCGGTAAATCCAATTCCGAAGTCATATCATAATAGTGAAAGAAATAAGCATTAGCATAACTGTAACGGAACAAATAAGGAGTAACTTTCCCTTCTGAATCCAAAAACTCGACTTCTCCTTCATTTGCAAATGTATAAGCCGCCACATGAGAGACGCCCAACGGCTTCAGTTCTTCTTCCAACCGTAAAACCTCATCGAAAGAAAACTTCGTACTCAATTGATTTTCCCAAACAGCCTGTATCAAAACACGCCGGTCGTAACGGGATAGTTGATCAGACTTATCTACATTCGATACAAATAAATAGACATAGCTGAAACATACAATCCCAACAGCCAAACAAATAGCAGAGATTAAACTCTGCATCTTATACTTCATCAGACTGCGTACAGCAACTTTCAAGTAATGTAATATCATATTGCTTCTCAGTTGAAATATCTACAAACACATAAACAAAACGTATGCCAAACAGATAAACGCTATGTTTACAACAACTTAACAAACTACCTACTGATAATCACCTGTGCGTCTTCGCACAAATAACGTGCACGAACGCTCAGCCTTCCTCGTTATCTATCCAAGCTTATTCCCGTTTGATGACATCCGCCGGATTAATCCGTGCCGCCCGGTTTACCTGCCAGAACAATGTTCCCAACGAAATAACCGATACCAACAATAATGACCACAGGAAGATTCCTGCTCCCAGCGGCGCTTTGACCGCGAAATTCTCGGTATAACGGATAATCACAGCTACAGCTATTGGTATCGAAACGGCAAAGGATACCAACAATAGAAACATATATTTCCGGAACAACAAGCGGTAAATATCTTTCAACTGGGCGCCATTCACTTTTCGGATGCCTATTTCGCGGTAACGCTGTCGGACATCAAACAAAGATAAACCAAACAAACCCAGACAAGATACTGCAATGGCCACCATTGCAAAGACGGTATAAATATACGCTACCTGGCGGTCTTGAGCATACAAGGTTACAACATCGTCTTCCAACAGACTATAAGTAAAGTCTTCACTGCCATACACCTCTCTTTCCACTTCACGCAGAAAAGACAACACTTCCTTTACTTTTCCCGGAACGCAAGCAATCTGATAGAAATCGCCACTCATGCCATTCGTAACAAAGAATACAGTTGGTTTCTTTCCTAAAGCTAAATGACCACTATAATAATCATCCACAACAGCCATCACCGGGAAAGTAGCCGACTGTCTGCCTCTCGACACCATAGGCGTTTCTTCAGTAACGACAGCATCTTCTAAATTCTTATATCCAAGTAAATCCATAGCTGCCCGGTTTAATACAGCTACCCCGAAAGCACTCTCGGCATTCAACTCTTCCGGAAGTTTGCCTTCTGCAAATCCAATATCATATACCTCAAAGAAACGCGGGGAAGCAATACGCATATTCAACGTAAACTTCTTCCCTACCTTATTGAAGAAGTTATTTTCATAATCGCCATTCAAGATATCCATATAACTCGCTTCCCATTGTTCAATATCCGGACAAGCTGATAATTTCGCATCAATCGCAGAAACCCGTTGCATCCGTTGCTGTATCATTTCAGGTGTATAATTCTGATAATCCCTGGATTCATAAATCAAATTGGCAATAATGACATCTTTTGTACGAAAACCCGGTTCGGTATGCAGCATGACTTGCAACTGCCGGTTGAAATAGAATGAAAGCATCATCAGTAAACATGTTAAAACATACTGGATTCCCAAGAACATCATGCGCGAGCGAAGAGATGAATCACCCAAAACAACCGAACGGATAGATACGACCGGAGACGTATAATTATATTTCAAGTAAGGATAAACCGATGTCAATATGGGGAAAACAAGAAGAATTCCTATGGTTAGCAGGATATCAAACCGTTGGTATGTGCAGGGAACATCCAATAAATGCCGAACCGGAATATTCAGTACTTCCAAAAACGACCAGGCCAATATTACAGAAACAAATATAAGCAAGAAATTCTCTAACCAAATCTGCAAGAAGAGCGAACGACCATCGGCACCGAATACTTTCTTCAGTCCGTATTCTTTTCCACGCTTCAACAAGACAATCAAATAAAGATTGATAAAATTGAGCAAACCGGATATTAACAACAATAAGCAAACGCCTGCCAGAATCACCAGATAGAAATAACTTCCTGAAGAAAACATATCCGGCAACTCATTTTTCAATGTCGAATCCAGATAGATATCTTTTACAGGAATAAACTCATAAAAGATTTCCCGCGAATCAACTTCCGATGGATTATATAGATGAGGTTGCTTTCCCTTCGCATTTAACGCCTCGACACTCGTACCCGGCATGAACGAATAAAATTCCATCCCCGTATAATTTGTATTCCCGACAAACGAAATAGGGACCAACAAATCGAAGTTGACAGAAGTCTTGTTTTTCGGATCATCTAATATTCCTTGTACCACCAAATCACGTCCATTGGAATAACGGATCGTTTTTCCGACCGGATTCTCCTTTCCAAATACTTTACGAGCAAAGTCTTTCATCAGCCAGACAGACTCAGACGTATAATTCTCTATGTTTCCTTGCGACACCGGATAATGAAAGAAGCGGAAGAACAAACTATCTATTCCCAATACACGCGCCGGGAAACGATGTTCTCCACTCATGACATAATCTTGTCCCGACGGAAAAATCCGCGTACAAGCTTGTACGATTGATTCCTTTATTCCTACTTCTTGCCTATTACGGATTTCTCCCAAATAAGTATTTCCCTGTATGCTTGATTTAACTGCATACACCTCATTCCGGCCCACACAATGTGTATCAACCGTCAGTTCCCGATGGATATACCTCATTAAAATCAGGCAACAAGCCAAACTGAACGACAATCCCAAGATATTGATTATCGTATAGGCCTTGGACCGAGCCAAGAAACGCCATGCATACGTAAGTGTCTTCATTGTATCTATTTTTTTATTCTTTTTTCCTCTTTCTAAATCCTCTGACGATGCTTCCGCAGCCCAGGAAGCATCGTCAGAGCGTCCGACAGCCCTTCCGCGGCTCAGGAAGCATCGTCCGAGCCTCCGACAGGCCTTCCGCGACTCAGGAAGCATCGTCCGAGTGCTCGACAGACCTTCCGCAGCTCAGGAAGCATCGTCGGACTATTCCCGCTTGATGACTTCCGCCGGATTCTCATGGGCGGCACGCCAGACACGCCAACTAATACTCAACCCGACTACCAATAACAAGACAAGAAAAACGCCCAATGCCGGAGCAATCGGAATCGACATCTGACGCGTGTAGGTTTCTATCCAATGTTTAACCAAGATATATGCTAACGGAAATGCCGGTAATGTCGCTAACAGTAACAACACAATATATTCCCGATAGAACAGTGAAAGGATATTCCGTACCGTAGCACCATTGACTTTCCGAATGGCTATTTCCTTACGACGTTGTTCGCAAGTAAGCGTCACCAATGAATAGATGCCAAAGATAGCTACCAACATACAAATCAACGAGGCGAATGCCAGCAAACGGGCCAGCATGGCTTCGGATTGCAGGTATTTATTATAGGACTCTTCTTCGTTGACAAGCGTAATTTCTTTATCCGAAGCTTCTTTCCGGCAAAGCTGTTCAATCGCCGTGCGGCAAGCGTCCCATGTTCCTTCCTTGAAACGGAAAAGGATACCATTTTTCCAGAGCATCAATCCCATTTCATTCCCAATAATAAAACCTGTATTCGGAACTTGCTCGGTCGGAGACGTATATTGGAAATCTTTCACCACACCTTTGATCACTTGATTGGGAGTCTGCAATATAGTGATCAAATGTTTTCCAATCGCTTCTTCCGGCGTATATCCCATACGTCGAGCCAACGATTCATTGATTACAATCTCTCCATAGCCGGAAAATTCGTTCAGCCATTCACCAGCCAAAAGCGTAAGCCCATAAAAGCGGGCCAATGTTTCATCTCCTACAAACAAGTTGATCGGCATCGGTACATCCAGCTTCTGTTCCAATCCTTCCCATTGATAAATCTGCCCAACGGATGTCCCTATATCCGTCACCAAGGGACGATAATCTGCCGGAAGGACTTCGGTAATCATCGGTAATTGTTTCAATTTCTCTACGAAAGGTGAAGTATTTTCTGTTCTGTCGAGGGCAAAATAACCCCGGTTGTGTAACTCCATTCCTAAATCATGCTGGCGCAAATAATCCAACTGACAGTTCATCCATTGTGTGCCCGTCATAAAAAGCATACAGATAAAAAGCTGGAAGACGATACTGCCTTTCCGAATCCACGTACGGAAACGACGTTCGCTCTCTCCATTTCCTGATCCCTGCAACTGCCTACGTTGGATACCATAAATCACACCTATTGCCACACCCAGCAACAAAACAGAAATAAGTATCAGGAAGAGCAAAGCTTCTCCATACAAGGAAGTCCGACCGGCATCCGTTCCCGTCAACTCCAGGAAGGCCGGGAAAAGGATTTCCATACCTAACATCCCGATCAGGAACGAACCCATCAACAGAAGCAAGAACTCTAAACTCAACAAACGGACTAACGACTGGATCGACGCTCCATGTACGAGACGAAGTTTCATTTCCCGTTTCCTGACTTGCATCCGGTTAATAAACAAGGTCAAATAATTCATCAGCGCACAGAGAATCACCAACAAACCGGTTACAGAGAAATAAACGATATACCGGAAGGTAATACTACCTTCACTTTGATTACGGAAGTCTTTCGCATAGCGCAATTCCGTTAAAGGCGTAAGATATAAACGTTCAATACCGGTATTCCGTACTTCGTTTGGATGTATCAGTTCATACGGCAGATTCTCGCTTATCTTAGCTTCCAATGCCGGAATATCCGTTCCTTCTTTCACCTTTACCAACATCCTCCAAGTCTGATTCCACCATGTCCGATCTTTCCGCGGATCACCCATCAAGGCAATCGGGAAATTGGTATGCCGGTTATTCACCCGAACAACTGCACCAATCGTTCTTTTATCGCCAGTCCGTATTTCCAATTCCTTTCCTAACGGATTCTCATGGCCAAACCAAGCCTTAGCGGTTTCTTCCGTAATAGCTACTTCCTTGGAGCGTTCCTGCATAAAGTTCCGGTTTCCATCTACTAATTGGACATCCATCATCTGCACCCAAGCACTGTCGGCCGACGATAAGAAAGCTTGTTCGTATCTCCCTTCTACTTGGACCCGATATTCATAAGAAGAGAAATGAGCAAACGATTCTATCTCCGGGAAGTGTTCTTTCAGATATGGACCTAAAGGTACCGGCACACGCCACGTAATCCGTCCTTCGGCGAAACCATCATTCACCCGCACCAAATAAAGTCGGTCGGCATCTTTCCGGAACTGATCGTAAGTCATCTCATAATGAATCCAAAAGGCAGACAAGACAAAGCAGATAAAGCCTGCCGCCAAGCCCAGCATACTAATTCCCGTCTGCACTTTATACTTCAGCAGATTCCGAATGGCTACTTTCAGGTAATGTTGTATCATATATCTAATATTTCTATCATCAATAACATAGACTTCTAAAACACCAGCTCTTCCGCTTCACCAAAGGTATCGTATCCGGAAACAATGACCAAGTCGCCGGGTTGTAATCCTTCTGTGATCTCGTATTGACGAGGATTCTGCCGGCCAATGGTTACCGGGACTTTTACAGCCCGCGTCTTGTCGGCATTGACTTTATAAATCCACTGCCCACCGGTTTGCTGATAAAAGTTTCCACGTGGAACGACTAACGCCTGCTCGGGTTGTCCCAATTCGATTTGTACCCGGAAACTTTTTCCCAGTCGGACATTCTCCGGCATTTCTCCGGTAAAGACCAAATCTACTTCAAAGAGACGATCTTTCACCTCCGGAATCACTTTGCTGATCTTCAACGGATAACGTTTTCCCTGATAAGTAATGGCAGCTGGCAAGCCGGTCGTTACCCGATCAATATAATATTCACTGAGGGAAGTATGAATCTTAAACTGATCCATTACCTTGACTTCCGCGATATTCTCTCCGGCAGCCACCTGTTGTCCGGGCGTTACTTTCACGAAACTCAGTTGCCCGTCTATCGGAGAGCGGACTACCAAATCCTCAATCCGTTGCCGACTTCGTATCAATTTCTTTTCTTCCCGGTCACGATCGTTTTGCAATAACTCTTTCCGGATAACCGTCATGGAAGAATCACTCTGAAGGCTTTTCAACTTCAGGCGGGTTGATTCCGTCTTATACCGATACTCGTCTTCCGATACTTCCAGCTGAGCTTTACTGCGGATTCCCATCGCATACTCTTCCTTTTCGAGTGAGAAACTCTTCCGGATCTTGTTCAATTCATACTCGGCTTCCAACGTCTGTTGCTTTAAAGTCAGACTCTTCTGTTCCATCTCCAGGGCTTTCTCCTGATACGAAATCCGTTGTTTCTCCCATTCATCCTGCTGATCTTCTATCTCGCGCATCAAATTCGGATTCGTCAGCGTCAGAATCGTATCGCCTTTCTTCAGCAAACTGCCTTCTTCCCCGATGATCTGATCCACATTTCCAGCTTCCCGCGTATTGACAATAATCGTCAGAATCGGATGGACAATGCCTTCTACATCTACATATTCCATAAAGTCGGCTTGTTTTACTTCTTCTATCTGAATATGTTCCGCGTTAATCCGCAACCGTCTCGGACCAGAAGCCAATACAATCACATAAATCAGGCCACAGCATACCAGGAAAGCTCCGGCCAAGTAATAACGGTAACGTATGTACCAAGGTTTCTTTTCTAGTTTTATATCCATAAGAGTTTCGTTTATATTTCGGGTAAATTTTCACTTAACGGGCAATTCTGTTGGAAATCATATTGCGTCATACTACGCAACCCATAATACAATGTCCAATAGGTTTTCATCGCCGACAGATAATTACGCTGTGCAGCATCCTTTTCGGTTGTAGCGGCATTCAAATCCAGGATAGACGACTTTCCCATCAGGTATAACTTCATAGCTACTTCATAACGTTTACGGGCCGTTTCATCCGTCTTCTGGGCTACTTGTACTTGCTTCGCCTGCAAGTTAAACTGTCGCACCATCTTCCGGACATTTAGTTCGAAGTCGGTCATGGCTTGGCCCACTTGCGTATCAACCAGCTCCATTTGAGACTTTGCTACGCGGACTTTTCCTTTCCCGCGTCCCCAATCCAGAATCGGAATGGCTAATGAAAGACTCACATACTGCTGATTCAACGGATTCCGATAGGAAGCCCTTAATTCTTCTCCGGTCTGCGAAAGACCAAACTGCAGGTACAAATCGGCTTTTAGTCCCCGTTCAGCCCGAGCTGCAGCCAGATTACTTTTACTCTCCAGCCGCATCCGTTCATAAGTTTCCATTTCCGGACTATACGCATACGCCAGTTCCAAAGCACGGTCTAATGGTACTTCAAACGCAACAATATCTTCGACACTCGGAAGGACTTCCAGATTCTCATCTTCCCGCAAACCTAAAAAAGAACGGAATGTCAAGGCAGCTTCTTCTACTTCTATCTGAGCCTTCATCACATTCGTTTCTTCATTCAGCCGGTTTACTTCCAGCTGCAACATCTCATTCTCTGATATGCTTCCGATCTCATACCGACCTTTTGCATACCGGTATAATGTATCTGCCGAAGCATAATTGGACTTGGCTATTTGCAGGTTTGCCTGCGCCGTTGCCAGACTGAAAAACAAATCACACGTTTTAGAGGCAATCAGCTCCAAAGTTTCTGCATAGCTTTTCTTGGCTTCCCGAAAACGTACCGGCTCAATACGCCGGTCCCATTTCAAAGAATTATAACCGAAAAGCGACTGACGGTAACCAATGGTAATCGGTTGCGTATTATAAGCCTTCGTTTTTGTCGTCAGTTCATCCATCCGCTGCGTAGCTGTCTGTATAAACAAGTTACCACCCGTAAACCAAATATTCTGACTGATCGAGAGAGCCAGGTCCGTACTCAACTGGTTCTGCCGGATAAACTGTTCGGTTCCGTCGGGTTGTGTTACCTTATTAATCTGCCGGTTCAGATAAGGCGAAGAAGTCAAGCTGACTCCCGGCAAATAATTGGCCCGAAAGTAGCGGTAACTCCAATAAGCAGCCCGATACGTATGTGCAGCCGCCTGCGCTTCCGGAGAATAGGCTTGTGCCAATTCAATCGACTGTTTCAATGTCAATGTATGCCGGGTTTGCCCAACACTTGTCAAAGTCAGCCACAGGCTTCCACTTAATAAAAGTATATTCCGATAGAGTTTCATATAGACACGATTTATCACAAACACAGATTCAAATATCGTGCCATATCCATAACCCATTATATGATAGAGATATATAGAAAAAGGAGAGAATTAACTCCGTGCGATTCTGCACAAAAAACGTGCGGAAACGCACGGAGAATATCTATGGATAGTATAGGAATTATCGAAGAAAGGACCAGAAATGATCTGGAGTGATTACCTCATAAATAGAATTCTGATAATTCTCAGCAAATGATTTGGGCATTTTCGCCTTGGCTTTTGTGTTCCATTTGAACTCATACGCCCGTAAAATACCATCTTCTTCTTCAATCAAATCTATTTCCTGCTGTTCATGGGTTCTCCAGAAATATAAATTGGCAAAACTCGATGTATAAGCATTTCGTTTCACCCGCTCACTTACCATCAGGTTTTCCCATAAAGCTCCGACATCCGTTCGTAACTCCAAAGGAGCGAAATTTGAGATTACTGCATTGCGTATGCCATTATCATAAAAATAGACTTTTTTCCCTTTCTTTATCTCATTCCGAATATTCCGGCTAAATGAATCCAGACGAAACACGACAAAGCATTTCTCCAATAAATTGATATAAGATTCAACCGTACTTCTGTCCACTCCCAATAAATTACTTAATTCATTATAGGAGACTTCACTTCCTAATTGCAAAGCCAAAGCCCGTACCAGTTTCTGAATCAAATCCGGTTTTTTGATTCCTTTGTACGTAAATAAATCTTTATAGAGATAGTTATTGGTTAGCGACATCAAAGTTCGTTTAGCATCTGCCGGCTCATTAACTACTTCCGGATATAATCCGTAAATCATCCGGTTCTCCAACAATCGTCTTTCCTCTCTTTCCGAAGTCGCATCTGCCAATTCCGATAAAGAAAACGGATACAGATTATGTTCCAACAAACGCCCAGTTGCCGGTTCATTGATTTCATTTGCCATATCCAATGAAGAAGAGCCAGTAACTATCACCTGCGTATCCAGTTTCAAGTCTCCAATGATCTTCAAAACCAATCCAATATTCCTGACACGTTGCGCTTCATCTATCAGGACTAAATCGTAGGGTGATAACAAATGATTTAACTCCGTAGATGTTTTCCCTTCCAGTTCCAGTACATCATCCACGTTATCACAATTCAAAGACAGGATTTTTCTGAATCCTCCTTCTATGGCCGACAACAATGTTGTCTTGCCTACCTGTCTGGCTCCCAGCAGAACAATAACTTTCTTCCGCCTGAAGTCTGCCAGAATCTTATCTTCAATAATCCGCTTTATCATCATATCGCTTTTTCACAAAAATAGAAGAAAAAGCGTTTCTAACCACAAATTTTACCCGAATTTTGCGGTTACACCCACAAATTTCGGCAAAATTCTAAGGATTTAATCGATAAAATCCTTTTTCTTTCCGTGCGATTCTGCACAAAAAACGTGCGGGAACGCACGCACAAGGTATGTGTATTCCTTGTATCTTTGCCTGTATGGAAGAAAAAGGGAAAATATTGATTATCGACGATAACGAAGATGTTCTGTTTGCTTTGAATATGCTGCTCGAACCGTATATGCAGAAGATCAAAGTAACCACACAGCCTGCGCGTATCGAACACTTTATACGAACATTCCAGCCGGATGTGGTTTTGCTGGATATGAACTTCAGGCGTGATGCCGTAAGCGGACAGGAAGGTTTTGAATGCCTCGAACAAATCCTGAACATCGATCCGCAGGCGGTTGTCATTTTCATGACGGCTTATTCGGATACGGAAAAGGCCGTCAAGGCGATTAAAGCCGGAGCAACCGACTTTGTATCCAAGCCTTGGGAAACGGAGAAGTTATTGGCGACGCTTTCTTCGGCTATCAAGTTGAGCCATTCCCGTAAAGAAGTGGATCGCCTCCAGGCACAAATGAATGCCTTGAAAGGAGAGACAGATCTGCCGGAACTGATCGGTGAATCGCCGGCCATGCAGAAAGTAAAAGAAACAATTTCTCGGCTTTCTGAAACGGATGCGAATATCCTCATCTCGGGCGAGAACGGAACGGGAAAAGACCTGGTGGCCCGGTTACTGAAATATTATTCTCCCCGGCGCGACGATGCCTTCATTACCATCGATTTGGGCAGTATTCCGGAACAACTCTTCGAGAGCGAACTGTTCGGATACGAGAAAGGAGCGTTTACCGATGCCCGCAAGTCGAAACCCGGACGGATGGAAACGGCTTCCGGCGGTACGTTGTTTCTCGATGAAATCGGTAATCTGTCTCTGCCGATGCAAGCGAAACTCCTGACAGCAATTGAGAAGCGTTACATCACACGTTTGGGAGCTGTCGAACCGATTCCCATCGATGTCCGTCTGATTTGTGCCACCAATGCCAACCTGCATCAACTGGTAGCCGAGGGGAATTTCCGTCAGGACTTGCTCTATCGTATCAATACCATCGAACTGATCATTCCGCCGCTGCGCGAACGGGGTGAAGATATTCTGTTACTGGCCGAGCATTTCCTGAAACATTATAACCGGAAATACAAGAAAGAGATCAAAGGCTTCAGCCGGGATGCCAGTGCCAAATTGATGAAATACAAATGGCCGGGCAACGTCCGCGAGTTACAGCATGTATTGGAACGCGCCGTGATCCTCAACGAAAGCAGCCTGTTGCGTCCAAACGATTTTCCGTTGTATCCGGCAGCACACGAGCGGAAACAACCCGAAGACAACGAACTGAATCTAGAACAGGTAGAACGAAAGACCATCGAACGTGCCTTGCGGCAAAGCAACGGCAATATGACCTATGCCGCCGAGCTGTTGGGAATCACCCGTTTCTCCCTTTACCGTAAAATCGAAAAGTTAGGCTTATGAAAACCTATACGCTGACAATCGCGCTCCACATCGCCGGAATCTTCCTTTCGGCTCTGTTCCTTGCCTACAGTCTGCTACAGGAATGGTTCTTTTGCAGCGTATTCAGCGTATTAGTTATCGTGAGTATCAGTATCCGGCTTTATATCCTGCAGATACGGCAGGTGAAGTCCTGGCGTTATCTGGTCGATTGTCTGTTGCAACACGACTTAACCCAAATGGTTAACGCCCCATTTAAAGACAAAGTCATGCAGGAACTGGCCACCGATTTATCGGCCGCCCTTCGTTCGTTGCGCCAGCAATTGCTGAATGAAGAAGTAAAAAGACAATATTACGAAAGCCTGTTGAACAAAGTCGATACCGCCGTCCTCGTTACTGATAAGCAAGGGAAGATTGACTGGACGAATCGGGCTGCGGACACGTTATTGGCATCTTCGCCATTCTTACCGGATGAGATTCTGACGGCGATCCGGAAGAAATTGCCGGTAGTCCGTTACACCCGGCAAAACCTTCCTTTAGACTTATCTATTGATGTGACTCGTATTTTCCTACAAGGATGCGAACGATGGATCGTCAGTTTAAAGAATATTCACGCGACTTTGGAACGGAACGAGATGGAAGCCTGGCAAAAGCTGATCCGTGTTCTTACGCATGAAATCATGAATTCCATTACACCCATCATCTCGTTGGCCGAAACCTTAAGCGAACGATGTAAAGAGTCTCCGGAAGAAACCCGGAACCGCCAGCACC
>ULNY01028109.1_pt1 | contig 12097 bp, 9 predicted proteins | sample 1952071 | NCBI WGS metagenome assembly ULNY01 (sample SAMEA4835589, study PRJEB28245) | human gut metagenome | biome: gut microbiome; material: fecal sample | place: Denmark | collected 2008 | reverse complement strand
GGATCTTGGTAAGAACAGTAAGTAGGGGAAAGGCTGTTAAATACCAGTCGGCGGGAAGGTTTGCTAGTAGCTAGCAGCTAGCCACTAGCCACCAGTAACAACTTATCCCTTTCCGCCGGTGAATCATGGGCGGAATAGATGGAAATCATAGTTTCTTTAATAGATTGAGAAAATCTTCTTTATTATAAGCTCCCGCCAGTTCCGGATCTTTTGATTCAAAGACCATAAAATAACGATACTTCGTACCAACCATATTTGCCCATTTACGACCAAGGAATAGCTTATTCCTGCTGTATTCATTGAGAAGCTGGTCGCCTTTAGTTTCTACCATAAGGATTCGCCCTGTTTTCGTCATTACAATAAAGTCCGGATAATGGTTGATGAACCCATTGATGAAGAATTCTTTCCGATCAATATTTCTATGCCACCATTTTACGTTGTCCATCTGGGCTATTGCATTGGCCATGGTCCACTCAAAGTTATTCATATCATTGGCTTCTGCTTCATAAAGGCTCTTGGGGATAGAGCTGGTCGCTTTTGCGGGGGTAATCACCTTTGGTAAATTGTACAAAGGGCTGACCGTCAAGTCTATTTCCGTTTTTCTCTCAAAGGTTTTCTTTCTGTAATCATCCTGGAGGCTTCTGATTTTATCTTCCACCGCCTTGCCATAGGTATTAATTGACTGCATAGCCTGGCTGACTTCGTCTTCCGTCAGTCCGCCAAAGACCCGTTTCAGATATTGACGCACATCGCTGTCTTTCACATTATCATAGCGAGAAATAGCAGATGCTATGCTGTTAATGCAGGCTTGCAGCTTTTGTTTGTCCGGCATGGCCTCCAGGCTCTCTCGAAATGCTGCTCTCACATACCGGTTTGTCATTTTGTACTGCGGTACAGCCTCTCCGGTTTCAGACAGGTCTACCGTATACATATTATCCGGCGTATTGGAAAAGGCCACATGGGCATCTTCGTGTTCCAGGGAGAAACCTTCCAGAAATGCATCTTTGGTCACCGCCGTTTTTTCTGCTCCATTGAAAAGGGAAGCTCCGGTTACTATCACAAACTGCGGCAGCTTTATGGTTTCCATTTCATCTCGGAATTCAGTTTTCATCTTATACTGATGAAGCATATCTCCCAACTCCCCTTCCTTTAGTCCACTTTCTTCGGCCTCTTTGGAGTCGTGGATGTACTCTTTTTCTCTTTCCTCTGCATGGTTGACCATATCAGCCAGAGAGTCCGATGGATTTTCCATTTCTGTCCCGTTTTCCTGGTTTGTCATGGAAGCGGGCGTCTGCAGACTGCGGGAAATGGCGTCAGTATGGATATCAGACAGGTCGTCCTGCACTGCATCTTCTGATGAAGTATCTTCCTTAGCCCCGCTGTCCTTTTCTGGCACCTTGGCAGGACTGTCAAAAATGGAAGTAGGCACCTTTTCGTCAGTTTGATTTTCCATTCCCACCATACTGCCTATGCGGTAATCCTTTGATGAAAACCCCGCACCGTTCAGCCCTTTTACCACACTGTCCAGGGTAGAGCGGAAATCAGCGGAACAGGTGAGCACATAGGAAATATTCAGTACAGAATCATTCTGCCTCTTGGCATAGGGCTGTCGGAGCACACGGCCCAGAATCTGCTCCACATCCACCTGGGACGTCTTATTGGCCAATGATGCAAGGATATAGGCAAAGGGACAGTCCCATCCCTCTTTCAATGCATTCACCGTAATGATATAGCGCACAGGGCAGTCCCGGGAAAGGAGATTTCTGTCTTTTAAATCATCCACTTTAGACGTTTTAATGGCGATTTGGTTTTCCGGAATATGCAGATCCACCAGAATGTTCTTGATTTTTTCAAAGGTATCGCTGTCACTGCTGATTTTTGGCTGAGCCTGGAATAGGAAATATATTACGGAGTGACCTACTACAGCTACAAAGAATTAAAAGGCGCTATCGAACGATACATCAAATACTATAACGAGCAAAGAATAAAGGAAAGACTGGGCTGGAAAAGTCCTGTTCAATACCGGCTTTCCTTGCAGGCAGCATAAAAAAGTAACGAGACGGTAAAAACCATCTCGTTATTAAGGTCTAACTTTTTGGGGTCACATCACCTATACGATGGAGCAGTCTCTTCTTTATTGCTTCTTTACCATAAGAAACGAAGTCCTGCATTGAATTGCCATTTTGTTGTTACATCCCCACCAAAAGACTTTTCAACGTCTCCATAAAAAACAGTATTGTCCGTCAGGGAAACTTTACCACCAATTCCAAAGGTATACCACGTATCTCCGCCATCACAATGCTGATAATAGGAGGCATCAGTTCCTCGAAGGGCCATGTCCCAATCTCCGGAAAATTCATGGAGAGCATTGAATTTTAAGTAAATCTGGTTGGGTTCCTGTCCTTTTGCTGTAGCAAAAGATTTGCCCAGGCGGAACCCCAGTCTGCCAATCAGGCTGTCTTCTCCATCATCATGTACTTTAACACCATTCGATAACGTATAGTCGCTTCCACCAGATTTGCCATATACCAGCTGAGATTGCGGCTCGATGAACCATTTACCGCCCATGTCGATCTTACGGCCATATTCGGCACTAACCATCCAGGCATGATCCGAATAGTCTGCATCTGCCGCTTTTATGCCATCATGGTAAACATTGTATTTGTTGTTATAATGGCTGTAGGACAAGACATAATCCATATAATGGCCTTTGCTGCCAGCCCAGCCGGCATACAAGGAGCCACCGTAGCTACGCATGTCACCATCGCCATGATGGTAGTCTACATCCCCCATCGTACTGTGGAAAGCTCCGCCGATATGCCATTTGCCATTCTGTTTATCGGCCACAGTCCGGTCATACCCAAATTGATAGAAGTTCCAACGATAGTTGTAATGACCATATTTATCCGATTCCGTTTCCCCAGATTTCATGCGGAACCAGACACCATCTTCCGTGTCACTATAGTCCCGCAGTTCACCCAGGCGCTGATTCAATGTGTCGATGTTCCGGTGCGATAACAAATCACCATGTACGGCAGAAGCAGCGACTACAGGAATCTTGATATTATCCGTCGGATTTTCAGAATAATCGACAAAATACCAGTCATTGCCGTTAGTCCCAAACCGGTCAGATACAATATTCTTATCAATGACTGGCGTATAATCAAACAGGGCACCATCGGAAATATCCGAGGTCTTAGTAATCGCTTTGAAAGTAATGCCTGAAGCCGCATCAGCAAAACGGACTGGATTATCAGGGCTGACGCCTTTTAATGCAGAAATATCCGCTGGCTGGACATAGACCAGGCCCGAGCCATCTTTAATGGTGAAGAAATCGGTACCCGCATTGCGATAGGTGCTATTTACTTTAGCCCCACTGGCATCCATGACGAAAGTCCCTTCATTGGATTTCAAGTTATACAGGACCAGATTATTGACTGTATCCTTATCCTCAGTATGGACATTATAGGCATGCGTATCAATGATGCCACCTTTATCGAGGGTAATGGCACTCAGATAATTGCTCCGTGTATCCAGCCCCTGTTCATCTTTTCCGCGCAGCATAATGTCGGGAACCCACTTGGCACCATCGGCCAACGTAACCTGCAGCCAGCTGTCACCGCGGACATCACCATACGTTTGTGTCGCTTCATCATAGTTAATCAGGCCGACACCGGCACCATACCAATAGGAATCTTTACCAGAAAAGCCGACGCGGATAGTTCCTTCTTTTGCATCAAGGTTACCGTAAATTTGGACGGTATTCTCCGGATTCAGAATGGTTCCATCTTCGTTGGCATTAATATTGACCGTCGAACCGTCACCGTGCTTAGCTGATACGGCATCGTTCTTGCTGATGGTATTAACGCTTCCCTTAGTATCGATTACATACTCATTGTCATAGCCTTCATGGGTTCCCGTGGCGATATAATCATTGATATAGGTATTCCCCGTAACATTGATGACGGCCCCATAGTCAGCATATAAGCCGTTATGCGCAATGCTGAGTCCCGTCGTGCTATTGGGATCCAGTTTGGTATCAATGTACAAATTTCCGATATTTGTGGTCCCTTTTCCGATGAAATAAGCATTGGTATTGACGATACCGCTATCTTTAATGGCATTTGTTAAATCCGATTTTATGGCCAGATTATCAAGACTCATAGCACCTCCGCTATAAATGCCATAAACGCCATTACCGCCATACCTATGGGCTAGCAATCCATCGACCTGAAGATTCACATCATGAATCGTAGTACCATCGCATGTCGGTTCCAAAAGAACGGTCTGATAATCACTTTTTTTATAATCGTTCACCGTCTTAGAAGAATCAGCCCCAAGGGTAGCATGAACTTTGTAAGATTTCAGGTTTTTCTGGGAATTCCAGATGATGAGGCCCCGTTTTTCCTTTGAAAGCTTATCGCCGGTATCATACGTAAAATTCCCATCCTTGAGTAATCCACTCGTATCTACTTTAGGGTAAGGATCCTTATCCTGAGTTACCGTATTATCTTCGTTGATATGCAAAATCTGTTCATAAGGGGGATTTTCGTTAGCATACACATCTCCGCTAACTAATCCTCCCAGTGTACAACCAGCAACCAAACTGAACAAGATAAGTCGTCACAAATTCCGTCCGTTCTTCATATGCATACCTCCATGTTTTTATATTTTTTTATGTACGGCGAATTGTCAAGCTAAGTGCAACACTTTTGAGAAATAGACCTCATATGGTGTTTTGTAGCCAAGGCACTTCCTCGGGCGCAGGTTCAGCTCATGGTACTTCCGTTGGATGTAATCCTCTGGCGTATCCGAGATGTCTTTGCCCTTCGGGAAGAACTCCCGTAAAAGGCCATTGGTGTTTTCATTGGTCCCGCGCTCCCATGGATGGTGCGGAGCAGGAAAGTAGAACGTCACACGCTTCAGCTCCTTTCTAAGCTGAGCATGTTTCGAGAATTCCTTTCCTCGGTCCGGCGTAACCGACAGATGCGGCTGCCCAGAGAGCGCTTCACACATCACCTTGTTAACTGCAGCAGCGGTCTTGCTCATGGCTTTTCCACCAAGCAAGTACCGGCTCTTCCGGTCCACCAGTGTGACGAAGCATGCCTTTCCTTGCTTGCCCACCACAGTATCCGCTTCCCAGTGGCCAAAGAGTATCTTTTCTCGCTCAACTGATGTAAGATGTATGTAGTGGCACATAGGCTCTCCTTTTGTTATAGGTAGTTCTTTTCAAACACCATTATAGCAAAGAAGTCTATGTGTCATTTTAATTTGGTTGTCTAGAAGCTGTTACACTTAGATTGTAAATCCATCACTATATGTTAGTACCAGCAGTTTACAACTTTATGTTAATATTATATATCTTATTTTAATTATTTCAATGTAGCATGTCAAGGCCGAGTTCAATTTGGTTAGTATCAAGAAGTTTTCGGTCTTTCCTTTAGACCTAGGTAATAAGCGGGGTCTTATTTCCACATTTTTACAAAATATGTGCCATTTGCAGCCCTTTTGCCAGCTTCTGAAAGGCCTCATAGCCATATCCCGTTCCGCCATCCCCGTTGCTGATCACTATCGTATGGCTTAATCCATACTGCCGGTGCATGTACCACCCTGCTCATTCCCATGTCTTTTCATATTCCGTAGAAGCCATGTGATACGCATGAATCAGCCGGGTCCGTTTCCCTTCTTTTTCCCGTCCTTCATTCACCTGCATCCGGTGTATTTCCAACTGCTTCTTATGCTGTCCCCGCAAGACCAGCCCGTCTCCTTCGATGTACACAACCAGGGCTTCCGTTTCTTCTACGGAAGTTTCCTGCCGCTGAATGTCCTGCCATTCCTGACACAACGTCCCCGATTGCATCACAATATGCTTCACCGTTTGATGACTCAGGTTCGTCAGCGTAAATCGGTTTACGATATCGGCTGTTTTCCGATAGACACAGCTGGTAGCCGTTTCTGCCACTTTCTTCATCAACAAAGCGGAAAACCGTTGGTAGGATTTCAATCGTAGCTGCTTATCTAGTGGATAGATGCCTTTCTTTCCCGGCTTTTTCATCAGGCCGCCGGAACGAGTAATGACCACTTCCTGTGAATAACAAAAAGACTGGTCTTTTTTGATATGATGGTTATATGGTTTCACAGGCTGCTGATGTTGAGCACTACAGCCATTTCAGGTAGTTTGCTTTCCCGCCGGCAGTATCGGTTAAAGAAAAATATTCTCTGTTTCCTGCACTTTATCGTCCACCTTGATTTCATGATATACAGCAAAGCTTTCATAAAACCTGTTTTGGTTACTTTCAGCTCATTGGTCCCCAAACCTATCACCGGTATCACCGGCGGATATCCATTCTGTTCTTCTATGGATTGCATCAAGACTAAAAGACATAAAATTGAAAAGGAAGCACCGTAAAGAAATAATTGGCATTTCTTTATGGTGCTTTTTACACCGAAATTCACTTCTCCGTATTACATCACAAACCCGCAGATCAGGTAGAGTACCAAGGATACGAGGGCAAAGCCAAGGACATAGGGCATCTGTGTTTTCACATGGTCCATGATGGCGCATCCGGAGGTGGCGCAGGACATGATGGTGGTATCAGAAATAGGCGATGCATGGTCACCAAAGATGGAACCGCCGAACATAGCCCCTGCTGTGAGAGGAATGCTGACATCCATGGAAATGGCCATGGGAAGAGCTATGACTGCCATAATAGCCATGGTACCCATAGAGGTGCCTGTGGCAAAAGACAGAATCATGGTAATGATGAAAGTCACTGCCGGAAGAGCTGCAGGGGTGAGGAAGCTGGAAAACAGGGAGGACAGGTAAGCACCGGTACCCATCTGTTTCACCAAGGGGCTCAGGGTGAAGGCAAGGCAGAGGATGGCCGCAATGCCGAACATACTCTTCATGCCCGTAAGGATTTCATTGGTAAGCTGCTGCAGGGTGAAAATCCTTTCCACCAGGCAGAGAAAGGAAATAGAGAACACCGCCAGGAAGGAACCCCAGAGAAGGGACTGCATGCCAGCGCCTTTGGTGGGGTCTCCTTTCCCGGTAATGATAAGGATGGACATAATGGTGACTATCATGACCAGAATAGGCAGAATCATGTTGATAATTCTTGGTTTGGCCGTATCTGCCGGTTTATTAGCAGAAGCGGTGCCCTGTTCTTCCCGGCTGTCCGGATTATCCAGTGCCCCTGTGCTGTCAGCCCTTTCTTCCGCTTTTTTCATAGGGCCGAAGTCAACAGGTGCAAAGCAGGAAATCAAAGCAAAGACTACAGCGATAATGCAGTAGAAATTCAGAGGAATCGATTCGAAAAGCACGGCAATGGCCTGGTCATCAGGTACGCCGCCGGAGGTTAGGTATCCTGTCATGGCGCCCAACCAGCCGCTGAGAGGCAGAAGCACGCACCAGGGTGTAGATGTGGTATGTATGAGAAAAGCCGCCTTTTCATGGGATACTTTCAAACTGTCGTTCAAAGGGCGGGCAATAGAGCCGGTTACCATGCAGCTCAGGGAGCCGGAGGTAAAGATGACTATCCCCAAAAGCCAGGTAAAGAAGCAGGCCAGCTTTTTGGATCGAATAATGCTTTTCTTGTGAACCATAATGTCCACAAATCCCTCAATGCCGCCGGAACGTTCAATCAAGTGAAGCATGGCTCCGATGAGAAGCAGTGATAAAATGACGATGGTATTCCCACTGCTGGCAAAGGTTTTTACAATGCTGTTAAAAGTCAGGTTTACGCCGGAAAAAACATCTGCACTGACGGTCATGCTTCCCAGAAAAATACCAGCCAGCAAAGCTGCAAATACATTTCTAAGGGCTAGGGCCAGTACGATGGTTACCAGCGGTGGTATGACTGAATAAAATCCGTAATCCATAATAAACTCTCCCTTCAGCGGCGAACCGCTTTCCCCAAATGTCCATTAACGAGCCTGTTATTTTGAACGGCCACTTCTCCACCAATCAATACATAATTCAATCCTTTTCCCGGTTGTAAAGGATTGGCAAAAGAAGCGCAGTCGGTGACAGTTTCGGGATCAAAGATAACGATGTCCCCGTCCGCTCCCCGGCCAAGCTGGCCTTTACGGGCAAGATGCATCCGTTTAGCAGGCATGGCAGTCATCTTGTCTATGGCATCATAGAGAGATAATTTTCCTTTTCTCACGAATCGGCTGAATACGCGGAGAAAGGCGCCGGCAGCCCTGGGATGTCCCTCACCGTGGTTCAGGATGCCGTCACTTGCTACCATAACCAGCGGATGAGCCAGGGCCATATCCACCTCCCTATCCTTCATCACATAGGCCACGGTGAGATACTCTGGATGATTTCTACGCTCTTCTTCAAATATTTCCTTCGTGCACCGCTGCCCCTTGTACCGGCCTTCGCACATTTCTATGGCATCATACCCACACTGATACCGCGCAAGCCAGCCTTCATCATAGGTGGCCGAGCCAATGGCTGTACTGAATGCATAGTAAGGATAGCAGTCACAGGCCACATCCAGCCCGTTCATGCGATATTCCCCTATCATGGCAAGAAAATCTTCCATCTGTCCGAAAGCCGCCATGGAACCGATATGGGAAAACTGGGCCGGTATTCCCTGTTTTCTCGCGGCATCCAGAAATTCATGGGCTGCGCTGAAAATCTGCGCTGCATCGTCCCGGACGTGGGCGGCAGTCATAGCGCCATGGCGCCTGCACAGAGCCATCATCCCATCAAGCTCCCGCTGGTCAATACCCGGAGAATACCGTATGCCGAAAGAAACGCCAAAGCATCCGGCATCCAGTGCCTTTTCTCCATAGGAAACCATGGCTCTAAGCTCATCGTCAGATACGGCGGTATACTTATCCTCATGTCCCATGGCCTCACGGAGCCAGGAATCCCCTACCAGCAGAGCCACATTCACCGCGGCGCCGCTGCGGTCTACCAGGTCCAGATACTTCACCGGATCATAGCGGTTAATGCCACACTCACCACCAAGTACCGTGGTGACTCCCATACGGACCATGCAGTTGAAGATGGCTTTATCCTCATCCTGCTCCAGCCTGCCGTCATCTCCTACAAAATCTTCATGCATGTGAATATCAATAAATCCCGGTGCCACCACTCTGCCCGATGCATCTATAACCCTTTCCGCAGCCGGTTCCCCTCTGGTGACCTCCAGCACCCGGCCTTCATCCAGTAAAAGATTCAGCTTTCCCATTATATGATTATAGGGATCCACCAATGTTCCATTCTTGATTAAAGTTTTCACAATATGCCCCCGCCCATAAATGAAAAAAGCACAATCCAAAATAGATGAATGTCCATCGTTGGAATTGTGCTTGTTAACTTAAGATTACTATAACACACTTGAGAGAATATTTCGAATAAAATCATGATATTAACAGAAAGAAACTGGGTAGAACCGCGAAAGGGGTTATAAAAAATGTAAATCATTTCTTCACAGCCTCTTTTTTCCCCTGAAGAGAACGTCTCGAAGAGGCAAAAGGGTGTGCAGGACTGAGCGCCGAAGTGACATTCCATCATTTTTCTGACCACCAAACAGCGCCTCTCGCTGCTTTGTCGCGCTCTCCCGCCCCGGCAGGAAGCGTGTCACTTGATCCTCAGTCTCCCAAGGGCTCCCCTATGAATCCAGTGAGACGCCATCCAGCGAAGTCGCTGTGCATTTCCTCGAGCGGAGCAAGGTTTGTAAGGTTTTCCCAAGAGCGAAAGCCCGATTTGTTAAGTTTTATCATAAGGGAGCGTCTTATATCAATTAAATGGCGCTTACCACAATCCTCAGCGGCATAGCCTCTGTCAAACTTTAGAACCCTCAAGCCCCAAAAGGGGCTTGTCCAAACTCTCAGAAGTACACTTCCGTCACGCCGGCGCCTCCGTTGGTGGGGTCGGCTTCGTGGAAGTCAGTGACAAAGTTGAGAGTTCTGAGGTAGTCCTGCACGCCTCTTCGAAGGCTGCCGGTGCCTTTGCCGTGGATGATACGCACCGGGGAGATGCCGGCCATGAAGCAGTCGTTGAGGAAGCGGTCTACTTCGGGGATGGCTTCGTCCACTGTTTTCCCTATAATATTCAGTTCTGTATGCACCTGGGCCACGGAGCGGGTCATTGTCTTTTTATGGGCATAGGGCAGGATTTTTTCCTGTTTCTTTGGCTTTTTAGCTTTGAAGAGGTGTTCCGGGGTGACTTTGACCTGGATGAGGCCGCACTGGACAGATACCTGGTTTCTGCTGACGGAAACAATGGTGCCTTCGCTGTCTATGGTGTCGATGTACACGTAGGTCCCCTTCCGGATCTTGTCTTGGGGAAGGGGGTCTCTCCTGTTTTCTCTGCCCGGCACAGCAAGGCCGTCGATCCGGCCGCGGATGTCGGAAATCTTGTCGCCCAGTTTGTTTTTATTCAAAGCGGCGGCGTTTTTCTTCAAATCTTTGATAATGGTCTCCGACTGCACCCGGAGGTCCCGTTTCATATTTTCCGCTTCTTCTCTTGCCTTTTCAAGGATGGAGTCTTTCCGCCGGTAAAATTCGTCCCTGGCGTCTTCCAGGGAGTTTTTCAGTTCTTCCGCCTGATGCAGGGTTTTGTCCACCCGGTCCTTTTCTTTGTTCAGGTCCCGGCTCTGCTGGTTGAGGCGTTCCATGACTTCTTCCATGTTATGGAGGGGCGATTCGTTTTTGAGCTGGATGGCCCTTCCCAGAATCATATCGGGCATGCCGAAGCGGCGGCAGATGTTGAAGGCGTTGCTGTTTCCTGCAACCCCGATAATGAGGCGGTAGGTGGGAGCCAGGGTCTTTTCGTCGAATTCCACGAAAGCGTTTTCGATTCCCTTCGTTTCATAGGCCAGTTTCTTCATTTCACTGAAATGGGAGGTAATGATGGCCGGTGCCCCTTCCATCTGGAGGTATTCCGTAACGGACTGGGCCAGGGCAGCGCCTTCCACAGGATCCGTGCCGGAGCCCAGTTCGTCCAGCAGCACCAGATCCTTTGGTCCTGCCGATGGAAGGAAGGAAACGAGCTGTGTAATGTAGCTGGAAAAGGTGGAGAGGTTATCCTGGATGCTCTGTTCATCGCCGATGATGGCATAGATATGTTCATACACGGGGAGCATGGACCCTTCTTCCGCCGGAATGAAGAGGCCCGCCTGGTTCATGAGGGATAGAAGTCCCGCGGTCTTGATGGCAATGGTTTTGCCGCCGGCGTTGGAGCCTGTGATGACGAGGATGCGGAATGTTTTGCCCAGGGTCATGGACACAGGCACCACCTTGTCATCAGGGATTAAAGGATGGCGGGCCTTACGAAGGTCGAGCACTCCTTCGGAGTGGCGGGCCTTGACGGCTTTCATGGAAAGAGCCAGTCTGGCCCTGGCGAAGATGAATTCCATATCCGTAGCCAGGCGGCAGTTATTTTCCGTCACTTCCACCGTCTTCTTCACCTCGTCTGTCAGGTTCTGCAGGATGTCCTGGATTTCCTGCTTTTCCGCCGCCGTCATTTCCGCCAGATCGTTGTTCAGTTCCACGGAAGCCATGGGTTCCATGAAAAGGGTCTGGCCTGTGGATGAGCGGTCGTGGACGATGCCGCTGAATTTATAGCGGTATTCTTCCTTCACCGGCACCACGTAGCGGCCGTTTCTCTGGGTAATAATGGCATCCTGCAGGTAGGGCGCCATGTCCTTATCCTGAAGGATATGCTGGAAGGAACGGCGGATTCTTGACTTCACCGTTTCCTTCTGGGTGCGGATGCGGTACAGTTTCAAGGAGGCCTGGTCCTTCACCTCTCCGTGCTCATCAAAGACCCGGAAGATATGGGAAATCAGGCTTTCCTGGGGCACGATAAGGGAAGAAATTTCTTCCAGCGCCGGGTACTGCAGATGGCGTTCCCCTTCGAAATAGTGATGCATTTTCTTGTAGGTGTCCAGGGAATTGGCCAGATCGAGGAACTCTCTTGCCGTGAGAATGCTGCCCTTTTCTGCTTTCTTCAAAAGGCCCGGAATATCATGGGTTTCCCCCAGGGGCGTGGTGATTTCCTTTTCCAAAAGCACCGATGCTTCGTCTGTTTCCTGCAGGCTTTTCTCCACCACTTCCGGCACATAGGAGGGAGTGA
>ULNY01049747.1_pt1 | contig 12110 bp, 7 predicted proteins | sample 1952071 | NCBI WGS metagenome assembly ULNY01 (sample SAMEA4835589, study PRJEB28245) | human gut metagenome | biome: gut microbiome; material: fecal sample | place: Denmark | collected 2008 | reverse complement strand
CGTGCCAAGGCTTTGGTTGAGGCTGGTGCTGATGCCATCGTTATTGATACTGCTCATGGTCACTCTAAGGGTGTTGTCGAGAAGCTCAAGCAGGTTAAGGCTGCCTTCCCACAGGTAGATGTAGTAGTAGGTAATGTTGCTACTGGCGAGGCTGCCAAGTATTTGGTAGAGAATGGCGCTGATGGCGTAAAGGTAGGTATCGGTCCTGGTTCTATCTGTACTACCCGTGTCGTTGCCGGTGTAGGTGTGCCTCAGTTGAGTGCTGTTTATGATGTATATTCTGCCTTGAAGGGTACAGGCGTTCCTTTGATTGCCGATGGCGGTTTGCGCTATTCTGGTGACGTAGTGAAGGCTCTGGCTGCTGGTGGTAGCTGCGTAATGATCGGTTCATTGGTAGCTGGTACAGAGGAGAGCCCTGGCGATACTATCATCTTCAACGGCCGTAAGTTCAAGAGCTACCGCGGTATGGGTTCTCTCGAGGCTATGGAGCAGAAGAATGGTTCTAAAGACCGTTACTTCCAGGGTGATACCAAGGATGCCAAGAAGCTTGTACCAGAGGGTATCGCAGGTCGTGTTCCTTATAAGGGAACTGTACAGGAGGTTATCTACCAGTTGATTGGTGGTTTGCGTTCTGGTATGGGTTACTGTGGTGCTGCTACTATCGAGAACTTGCACAACGCTAAGTTTGCCCGCATTACAAATGCCGGTGTATTGGAGAGCCATCCACATGATATCACTATCACCAGTGAGGCTCCTAACTACAGTCGCCCAGAATAATTATTTGAAAAGTAATATGAGATTTTATGCGCTTTTTGCAGCTATGCTCCTTTCGGGGAGCATAGCTTTTGCTCAAAACGACGACCCTACTATCATGACTATCAATGGTCAGCCTGTCAGTCGTTCGGAATTTGAATATTCTTATAACAAAAACAATTCCGAGGGCGTGATTGACAAGAAGACAGTCAATGAGTATGTTGACCTATTTGTTAATTACAAACTTAAGGTTTTGGCGGCATTGGATGCCCATATCGATACTACGGCTTCTTTCAAACAGGAGTTTCTGCAGTATCGTGACCAGCAGGTGCGTCCGGCGATGATCAGTTCGGGAGATGTGGAGGCGGAAGCGCAGAAAATTTACGAAGAAGCGAAACAACGTGTCAGTAAGTCGGGCGGAATGGTTCATCCTGCCCACATATTGATCCGTTTGGGACAGAAAGCCTCTGCTGCTGACCAGGAAACGGCGCGAAAGAAGGCTCAATCTATCTATCAGGCTCTATGCAAAGGAGGCGATTTCGCCGGATATGCCAGAAAGTATTCTGATGACCAGGGTTCTGCCGTCAAGGGTGGAGACATCTCCTGGATATCAAGAGGGCAGACGGTGAAGACTTTTGAGGATGCTGCGTTCTCACTCAAGGTGGGAGAAATCAGCAAGCCAATCCTCTCGGAGTTTGGCTATCACATCATCAAGCTGATGGGAAAGCAGGACTTCTATCCTTATGATTCGGTGAAGAACGATATCCTTCGTTTCATCGATGCCAAGGGAATCAGAGAAAGAATCATCAACGAAAAGTTGGATTCCATTGCCAGGACGTTGCCTGCGGGAAGTGACCGTGAAACCGTCTTGGATCAGAAAGCTTCAGAATTGTCGGCTCACGACAAGAATCTGAAATATCTCATGCAGGAGTATCACGACGGATTGCTGCTCTATGAAATCAGCAACCGGATGGTATGGGAGAAAGTAGCGAATGATGAACAGGCACAAGCTGCTTATTTTGCCAAGAACAAGAAGAAATACAGATGGGAGCATCCCCGCTTCAAGGGTATTGCTTACCATACAAAGGATGCTGCCGACGTGGTAGCGGTCAAGAAATGCGTAAAGGGTAAGCCTTTCAGCCAATGGGCAGAGTTGCTTCGAAGGAAGTTTAATGCCGATTCGGTGGTGCGTGTCCAGGTGGAGGAAGGAATCTTCAAGAAGGGAGATCATCCTGTAGTGGATTCACTGGTGTTCAAGACAAGTGCCAAGGTAGAGAGGGTTAAAGGTTATCCTTACGATGCTACATTCGGAAAAATTCTCAAGAAGGGACCTAAGGAATACACGGATGTGAAAGCCTGGGTGATAGCCGACTATCAGGACCAGCTGGAGAAGGAATGGGTGGCAACATTAAGAAAGAAATATCAGTTTGTGGTGTACCCTGAGGTATTAGCCACGGTAAACAAACATTAAATATAAAATTCAAGCAGAATACAGATCTATGAAGACTGGATATAAAATGAGTCTGGCGTTTATCGCATTGCTCCTCATCATGGGCATGAGCGCAAGCGCCTCACGTATGGGCATGAGTCGCCATGCTTCGGTTGCCGACAGTGATTCGGCAAAGTTGGAAGCGATGAACGACTCGCAGTCAATCGACCCGGGAAGTATTGTTGACGAGGTGATCTGGGTAGTTGGAGATGAGGCTATCCTCAAGTCTGATGTCGAGGTTACCCGCTTGCAGTCGGAGGCTGAGGGCATCAAGTTCGTCGGCGATCCAGACTGTTCTATTCCTGAGCAGATTGCCGTGCAGAAACTTTTCCTGCACCAGGCTGCCATCGACAGTATCGAGGTGTCTGAGTCGGAAGTCATGCAGGGTATCGATGACCAGATCAACTACTGGGTTTCCATGATTGGATCCCGTGAGAAGCTGGAGGAATACCGCAAGCAGAGCATCACCCAGATGCGCCAGCAGATGCATGATGATTTCAAGAACCGCCAGCTCATCCAGAAGATGAAGCAGGAACTGGTGAAGGATATCAAGGTATCACCTGCACAGGTGCGTAAGTATTTCAATGACTTGCCTACAGACAGTATTCCATTCGTTCCTACAGAGGTGGAGGTAGAGATTCTTACCATGCAGCCTCGTATTCCTATGGAAGAAATCAGCCGTGTGAAGAACCAGTTGCGTGACTTCACCGACCGTGTGAATAAGGGTGAGACAACTTTCGCTACTTTGGCTCGTATGTACAGTGAAGACCCGGGTTCAGCCCGAATGGGTGGTGAGATGGATTATATCGGACGTGGTATGTTGGATCCTGCATTTGCCAATGTAGCATTCAACCTGACCGACCCAAAGAAGATTTCCAAGATTGTGGAGTCTGAGTTCGGTTATCACATCATCCAGTTGATTGATAAGCGAGGTGACAAGATCAAGTGCCGTCATATCCTGCTCAAACCAAAGGTTTCACAGGAGGCTATCGACAAGTCTATCGGTCGTCTGGATTCCATCGGTAATGATATCCGTGCCAAGAAGTTTACCTTCGAGGCAGCCGTAGAGGCATTGTCTGATGACAAGGATACCCGCAATAACAAGGGATTGATGGCAAATACAGCCCAGGCAGACAACCGTACCTCTAAGTTCCAGATGAAGGATCTTCCTACAGAGGTGGCACGTGTGGTAGATACCATGAAGGTAGGTCAGATTTCTGCACCTTTTACCATGGTCAACAGCAAGGGCAAGACTACCTGCGCCCTGATCAAGTTGGTGAGCAGGGTAGAGGGTCATAGAGCTACCATTACTGAAGATTTCCAGGTAATGAAGGATGTCGTCCTTGCCAAGGAAAGAGAAAAAACGTTGCATGACTGGGTGGTTGACAAGATTAAGAAGACCTACGTTCGTATGAACGATCGCTACAAGAATTGCAATTTTGAATATCAAGGTTGGGTTAAATGATCAATAACAAGCAACATAATATTAACAAGAACGGGCATAGAATCTTTTTCATATTGATTCTATGCCTATTTGGGTTTTGTCTGGTGCAGGCTATGCAGGCACCTAGGAAGAAACACAAGAAGCGCCCGGTGGGTGAGAGAGTCTATCTTCTTCACGCCGATGAGCTGCGCTATGATATGTTTGGCAGAAACCCTGATGCCCAGATTGTGAAGGGCAAGGTTTCGTTTATGCACCAGGGAGGTCATCTCACCTGCGACAGTGCCTATTTCTATCAGGGTACCAACTCTGTGAAGGCTTTCGGTCATGTGCATTACCGTCAGGGTGATACCTTGTCGCTTACCTGCGAGAGGGCTGAATATGATGGTATGATGCAGATGATGCATGCCCGCAGGAATGTGGTGCTGCACCATCGCAGACAGACCCTGAAGACGGACAGTCTGGATTTTGACCGTCTGTATAACATGGCGAACTTCTTTGACGGAGGTACGCTCATCGACGGTAAGGACCGACTGGTTTCCGACTGGGGAGAATATCATACCGAGACCCGAGAGGCAAAGTTCGTCTTCAATGTGAAGTTGCGCAGTGGTAAGGATGTGGTTACCACCGATACCTTGTATTATGACGTTCCAACCTCTACCGCCCATATGGTGGGACCTTCCAAGATAGTTTCCGGTTCCAGCGTGGTGCATACGGCAGATGGTTATTATGATACCAAGACCGATAAGGCTAAGCTCTTCGGCCGTTCTACCTTGGTGGATAAGGATAAGTCGATTACCGGTGACAGTCTCTACTATGTGAAGAATGGCGAGAGTACGGGTTATGGCAATGTTGTGTATGTGGATAAGAAGAACAAGAATTCTCTTACCTGCAACTATCTCCGTTATAATGAGAAGACGGGAATGGGATTCGCTACCAAGCGACCTGTAGCCATCGACTATTCTCAAAAAGATACGTTGTGGATGCATTCAGATACCATGCGCATCTATACTTTCAATATCAATACCGATTCGGTATATCGCAAGGTGCATGCCTATCCGCATGTCCGTGCTTTCCGCAACGACATGCAGGCTATCTGCGATTCCCTGGTTTTCAATTCCAAGGATTCCTGTATGACGATGTATAAGGATCCTGTTATCTGGAATGCCAACCGGCAGATGCTCGGTGAGGAAATCAGAGCTTATATGGCAGACTCCACCATCCGCTTTACCCATGTCATCGGTCAGGCGCTCTCTATCGAGCAGATGCCAGACAGCGTACATTATAATCAGATTACTTCTTCTGAAATGAAATCCTATTTCGAAAAAGGAGAAATGAAGATGACGGAAGCTATCGGCAATGTGCAGACGGTCTATTATATGACCAACGACAAGGATAGTTCCCTGGTGGGACTCAACTATCTGGAGACCGATACCATGCGTATGTATCTGGGAGCAGCCAGAAAGTTGGATAAGATCTGGACCAATAAGTTTACCAGTACCATGTATCCGATTACCCAGGTTCCGCCAGCCAAGTATAAGCTACCTAACTTTGCATGGTTTGAGGACCTCCGACCAACGGATAAGAATGATATTTTTGTTTGGCGTGGCAAGTCGAGTGGCACGGAGTTGAAATCCATCAAGCGCCATGAGGCACCTTTGCAGTCCCTGAAGAAGGAACCGCTCAAGGAGGATAAGGAGAAGGCTGAAGCTGAGACTGCATCTGGGAAAACAGACAAGGAGGCATCCAAGAGTGCATCCAAGACAGCCCCAAAGAAAGCAGTTCGTGCAGCTTCCAGGAAAACCTCAAAGGTTGCGCCAAAAGTTACCAAGAAAAACAAACGTAAATAAAAAAAGAAACGACGATGAGTGATGTCATCCAACTTTTACCAGATTCTGTTGCCAATCAGATAGCAGCAGGAGAAGTGATACAGCGACCAGCTTCTGTCATCAAGGAGCTGGTGGAGAATGCTGTTGATGCCGGCGCCAGGAATATTCAGGTGGTCGTGGTGGATGCGGGGCGCACCAACATCCAGGTCATTGATGATGGCAAGGGAATGTCGGAGACGGATGCCCGCCTTGCCTTTGAGCGCCATTCCACCTCTAAGATCCGTAAGGCAGACGATCTCTTTGCCCTCCGTACGATGGGATTCCGAGGAGAGGCTTTGGCTTCTATCGCTGCCGTGGCACAGGTGGAACTCAAGACCCGTCAGGAATCTGACGAGATAGGTACCCTCGTAGCCATATCGGGTTCCCGGTATGAGCGTCAGGAACCTTGTGCCTGTCCTGTGGGAACCAACTTTTCTGTGAGCAATATCTTCTACAATGTTCCTGCCCGCCGTAAATTCCTGAAATCGAATTCTACCGAGCTCAATAACATCCTTACCGCTTTTGAGCGCATTGCCTTGGTGAATCCGCAGATTTCGTTTACCCTGCACAGCAATGGCACAGAAGTGTTCAATCTTCGTGCTGCCAATCTGCGCCAGCGTATCCTGGATGTGTTTGGCAAGAAGTTCAATCATGATCTCTTGCCCGTCAATGTAGAGACAACCATGTGCAAGGTTTCCGGATTTGCCGGTAAACCGGAGGCTGCCCGTAAGAAAGGAGTGCATCAGTTCTTCTTTGTGAACGGCAGATACATGAAGCATCCTTATTTCAATAAGGCGGTGATGGCGGCTTACGACCGCCTGATTCCAGTAGGAGAGCAGGTGCCTTACTTCCTCTATTTCGAGGTGGATCCTAAGGATATCGATGTGAACATCCATCCTACCAAGACCGAAATCAAGTTTGAGAATGAGCAGGCTATCTGGCAGATTCTCTCGGCAGCCGTGAAGGAGAGCATCGGTATGTTTAATGATGTACCTACCATCGACTTCGATACCGAGGATAAGCCGGAAATCCCGATGTTCAATCCGGAAGAGATTCCTTCGGCATCGGCTCCGAAGATCAGCGTCAATCCGGGATATAATCCTTTCAAGACCCGTTCTACTACTATGGCGAAGCCTGTAGGAGCCGGTTTTCCTGGTCCTTCCAGTACCAAACCGGAGATAGACCAGAACTGGGAACAGCTTTACGAGGGGTTGAAAGACCAGGATGAACAGCAGCATACGATGGAACTCTTTGATGAGCCCGAACAGGCTACTGCTGCAGGTACTACGGCTAACAGTATTATAGCCGAGAAGTCACCATCCCATTATCAGTATAAAGGCAAGTATATCATGACCGCCGTGAAATCGGGATTGATGATCATCGACCAGCATCGTGCCCATGTGCGTATCCTGTTCGAACAGTATCTCAAGCAGCTTGCCGAGCGCACCTTCCATTCCCAGAAGGTTCTCTTCCCGGAAGTGGTGCAGTTCCCGATGTCGGAAAAGGTGATCTTTGAAAAGATCTTGCCGGAGATGAACGGGATGGGATTTGAATTGGAAGATCTGGGAGGTGGCAGCTATGCCGTCAACTCCGTACCTGCCGGTCTGGAAGGAATGAATCCGGTAAGACTGGTGCAGGATATGGTATCCAGTGCGGTGGAGAAAGGAGTCTCTGCCATGGATGAAATCAACCATGCCCTGGCTCTTTCGCTTGCCCGTCATGCTGCGATACCGCACGGACAGGTGTTGAGCAATGAGGAGATGGAAGGATTGGTCAATGGACTTTTCGCCTGTGAGAATGTGAACTATACTCCTGATGGCAAGTCGGTGCTCTGCATCCTTCAGCAGCAGGAAATAGAGCATCTTCTGGGGTAGTTGCTTCCGTCATCAAGGAATGCCATATATAATATCGAAGACTGCTATATATAATAAGGTGTAGATAAACTGAAAGTTAAAAAATAGATAGGTATGAAAAAGATATTAGCTTTGCTGGCTTTGGCTAGTGTTTCTATGGGAAGTTTTGCTCAGGACGTGGTTCCTGAAGAAAAATATAGTATTGCCACCAATTCTTTTGGCAGCAATTGGTTCGTGCAGGCTGGTTTGGACTGGAATGCATGGTATTCTGCCGAAGAGAGAGGACACGATCTGTCGAAGAGTCCTTTCAAGAAGTTCCGCAGCAATCCGGGCATCTCCCTGGCTTTCGGTAAGTGGTTTACGCCAGGTATCGGTCTTCGTACCAAGATTCAGGGATTCTGGGGAAAGAAGGTGGATGCCGACTGGAACGAGGATACCAACGAGGGCAATGGCAATAAGTATTGGGTAGCCAATGAGCAGGTGATGTTCAACCTGACCAACCTTTTCAAGGGTTATAAGGAAGAGCGCGTCTGGAACATGATGGCATTTGCCGGTGCCGGTGTGGGCCGCTCGATGACTCACAACAACTATGCCATGAATTACAGTCTGGGTCTTCATTCGGCATGGAAGGTGGCAGAAAAGGTGCAGCTTTTCGCTGAGGCTGGTTTGAATACCTTCGATCATAACATAGATAATTGTGCAGGAAGTGCCGACCAGTCTTGGACCCGCCGATGCAAGAATTACTATTTCGAACTGGGTGTTACCTACAATCTGGGCTCTTCCCGTTGGAGAAAGGCTCCGGATATGGATATTGTTGATACGCTTCACCAGTCGGAACTAGATGCCTTGAATGCTGCTTTGGAAGATGCCAATGCAGAAACCGAGCGCTTGAGAGGACTCTTGGAGAAAAAACAGGCAGGAGAGAAGGATTCTGAGCATGCTATCGACGAGGATCCAGCAGATTCCGTAGATATTCCAGCTGATTCAGGAGATGCTCCTGCAGATTCTGTGGAACAGTAAGTTTTGGTAAAAAACGCCAAATCATCCTATATAAAGGGCATTTTCCTCCGTGGAAAATGCCTTTTTTCATGTTTTTTCAACGAAAATGAAAAAAAAGTAGGAAAAAGTTTGGTGGAATCAAATATTTGTAGTACCTTTGCAACCGCTTACGAAAAGTAAGGGCGCTTAGCTCAGCTGGTTTAGAGCATCTGCCTTACAAGCAGAGGGTCGGCGGTTCGAATCCGTCAGCGCCCACAGGGGTGTTCCCTGTAATTCACTTTTGTGGTTGCAGGGATTTTTTTTAGGGCGCTTAGCTCAGCTGGTTTAGAGCATCTGCCTTACAAGCAGAGGGTCGGCGGTTCGAATCCGTCAGCGCCCACGGAACTCAATTCCGTGGAACTAGAAAAAACATTTCGATTTATATTATAACTTGGGCGCTTAGCTCAGCTGGTTTAGAGCATCTGCCTTACAAGCAGAGGGTCGGCGGTTCGAATCCGTCAGCGCCCACCAGGTTAAAAGGTCTTTCAACAATCGTTGAAAGACCTTTTTGTTTTAATTAAAGCTAAATAATTCTCTGTTTTTCTGTTTTCTCGCAGGAATTCATTACCTTTGCACCCTATATTAATAATACGTATTGTTATGAATTTAGATTTATTGACTGCCATATCACCTATAGATGGTCGTTACAGGGGAAAAACAGAGCAACTCGCTAACTATTTTTCAGAGTATGCTCTCATTCGTTATCGTGTTCGCGTAGAGATAGAGTATTTCATTACTTTATGTGAGTTACCATTGCCACAGCTGGCTTCTTTCGATCAGTCGCTGTTTGAGCGTTTGCGTGACATCTATCGTAATTTCACCGAAAACGATGCTCAGCGTGTGAAAGACATTGAGAAGGTTACCAACCACGATGTGAAAGCTGTTGAGTATTTTATCAAGGAAGAGTTTGACAAGATTGGTGGCTTGGATGCCTACAAGGAGTTTATCCACTTCGGTTTGACATCTCAGGACATCAACAACACCAGTGTGCCTCTTTCTGTGAAGGAAGCTCTGGAAGAGTGCTTCTACCCTCAGGTTGAAGAGCTGATTGCCCAGCTTCAGACTTATGCTGATGAGTGGAAGGATGTACCTATGCTGGCTAAGACTCATGGTCAGCCTGCTTCTCCTACCCGTTTGGGCAAGGAAATCATGGTTTATGTATATCGTCTTACCGAGCAGCTTGATTCATTGAAGGCTTGCAAGTTTACTGCTAAGTTTGGTGGTGCTACCGGTAACTACAATGCTCATCATGTAGCTTATCCAGAGTATGACTGGAAGGCTTTCGGTAACAAATTCGTCAGCGAGAAGCTGGGCTTGGAGCGTGAGCAATATACTACTCAGATCAGCAACTATGATCATCTGGGTTCCATCTTTGATGCTATCCGCAGAATCAACACCATCATCATCGATTTGGACCGTGACTTCTGGATGTACATCTCTATGGATTACTTCAAGCAGAAGATCAAGGCTGGTGAGGTAGGTTCCAGCGCTATGCCACACAAGGTGAACCCTATTGATTACGAGAACAGTGAGGGTAACCTCGGTATTGCCAATGCCATCCTCCAGTTCCTGGCACAGAAGCTCCCGGTTAGCCGTCTGCAGCGTGACCTTACTGATAGTACCGTACTCCGTAATATCGGTGTGCCTCTCGGTCATAGCGTCATCGCCATCCAGAGCACATTGAAGGGCTTGCGTAAGCTCATCCTCCATGAGGAGAAGTTGCAGGAAGACTTGAATAATACCTGGGCTGTAGTAGCTGAGGCTATCCAGACCATCCTTCGTCGTGAGGCTTATCCACATCCATACGAGGCATTGAAGGCGCTTACCCGCACCAATACCCATATGACCGAGGAGACCATTCATGAGTTTATCAAGGGATTGAATGTAAGCGATAGCGTGAAGGCCGAACTGATGGCTATCACTCCTAGCAATTACACCGGTATTTAATCAAAAAGCAGTTTCCCTAACGGGCAGCCAAGGATATATCAAGACATATCATATATAACATAATTAATAATAATAGATTTATTAACCCGGCCGTGAGGCTTTTATATTGAATAAATTATGGATTCAGAGTTCGAAAACAAACCACAGAGTCAATCGTCTGAGAGCGAGAACACCCGAGAGGGCTTCAACGCAGGCGGTTATCAGAAGAGTTATCGTAGTGTAGGTCGCACACAGCGTCCACGTATTAACAGTCATCGCCCATCATTCAACAGCGATAGAAGTAGCAGCAGTAGCGAGGGTGGCTTCCGTCCGGAAGGCTTCGGTGCTGGCTTGCAGAGCAGTTCTACCAGCTCTAGCAGCGAGCGTCCACAGCGCAGCTATGGTAGCAGCCGTGGCAGCTATGGCAGCCGTCCACAGCAGGGTGGCTACAACAGCCGTGGTGGCTATAACAGCAATCGTGGTGGCGGTTATGGTCGTCCTCAGCAGGGTGGCTATGGCAGCCGTCCACAGCAGGGTGGCTACAACAGTCGTCCTCGTTTCAATAATAACGCAGAAGGTGACGATCAGCATCCATCAACTGGTGGCTATCAGCCACGTCAGCAGGGTGGTTACAATGGTCGTCCTCAGCAGGGTGGCTATGGCAGCCGTCCTCAGCATGGCGGTTACAACAGCCGTCCTCAGCATGGTGGCTACAACAGCAACCGTGGTGGTTATGGCCGTCCTCAGCAGGGTGGTTACAATAGCAACCGTGGTGGCGGCTATGGTCGTCCACAGGGTGGTGGCTATGGCAACAACCGTGGTGGTGGCTTCCGTCAGCACACTCCAGGATACGATCCAAATGCTAAATATAGCATGAAGAAGCGTATCGAATACAAGGAGGAGAATATCGACCCAACAGAGCCATTGCGCTTGAATAAGTTCCTTGCCAATGCTGGTGTCTGCTCTCGCCGTGAGGCTGATGAGTTCATCCAGGCTGGTCTGGTAACTGTCAATGGTCAGGTAGTTACCGAGTTGGGTACCAAGATTCTTCGCACCGACGAGGTGAAGTTCCATGATGCAGTAGTATCTTTGGAGAAAAAGGTATATGTATTGCTCAACAAGCCAAAGGATTACGTGACAACCAGCGACGATCCTCAGCAGCGCAAGACTGTGATGGACCTCGTAAAGGATGTATGCCCTGAGCGTATCTATCCTGTAGGTCGTCTCGACCGTAACACAACAGGTGTACTCCTGTTGACCAACGATGGTGACCTGGCTTCTAAGCTGACTCACCCTAAGTTCTTGAAAAAGAAGGTATATCACGTACACCTCGATAAGAACCTCACTGCTCACGATATGCAGCAGATCAGCGAGGGTATCACTTTGGAAGATGGCGAGATCAAGGCAGATGCAGTAGCTTATGCTGACGATTATGACAAGTCACAGGTAGGTATCGAGATCCACAGCGGTAAGAACCGTATCGTTCGCCGTATCTTCGAGAGCCTCGGCTATCGTGTAACCAAGCTCGACCGTGTACAGTTTGCAGGTTTGACCAAGAAGAATCTCCGTCGCGGTGACTGGCGCTTCCTTACTGAGAAGGAGGTAGATATGCTCCGTATGGGTGCTTTTGAATAAGAAACAATAATATGAAGTTAAGGAGTTAAGGAGTTGAAAGGAGTTAAGACAAGTGTTATATTGGCTGAGAGTTTTTATTATGGTAGGAATTCTTGGTTTATAACTAT
>ULNY01001744.1_pt1 | contig 12113 bp, 13 predicted proteins | sample 1952071 | NCBI WGS metagenome assembly ULNY01 (sample SAMEA4835589, study PRJEB28245) | human gut metagenome | biome: gut microbiome; material: fecal sample | place: Denmark | collected 2008 | reverse complement strand
TTGAAGTACAATGGACACATGGAGATGAAGAAAGACTAGAACAATTGCAAGAAATAATAATGGAAGAACAAGAAGAAACTGAAAAAAAGACCTTAAAAGGACATAGTGGAGATGAAGCAAAAGGAACTGCACATAGTGGGATATCAGCATTTAAGAAAATATTTGGATCATATCAAGAGTATTTAGCAAGAGAAACAGAAGAAGATAAATCAAAATAAAAGTAAAGGAGGATATATGAGTACCGATATAGATAGCATAAAAAGAAAACTTCTAATAAAGTACCCAACTTTTGGAAGTGTAATAGCAAATCTTGAATTTCAAAAGAGCATTGATATAGCAACAGCAGGAACAGATGGAAAAGTACTTTTGTATAATCCTAAATTTTTAGGCGATTTGTCAGAAAAACAGCAAATTTTTATATTTGCTCACGAGGTATGTCATGTAGCATTTGAACACATATTTAGAAGTGAAGGCAAGGATAAGAGGCTATGGAATATTGCAACTGATTCTGTAATAAATGCGTTATTAATACAAGATGGATTACCTATGGTCGAAGGTGGAGTAAATATTCCAGAGGCAATTAATTATGATGCAGAAGAAATGTACAATAAACTATTAGAAGAAGAAAAGAAAAAACAAGAACAGCAAAGTCAGAAAGGAAACCAGGGACAACAAGACAAACATAATAATCAAGAGCAAGAGAATTCACAAGGTAGTCAAGGACAACAAGATGGACAGAATAGTCAAGAACAACAAGAAGAAAATGATATTGGACATGATACACATAGTTTATGGGATAAAGCAATAGAAGAAAGAAAAAAAGAACAACAAGAGCAAGCAGAAAATAAAAAACAAGAACAAAAACAAACAAAAAAGAAAGAAAAAACGGAAGAGACAGAAGGAAAAGAACAAGAAAAATCAAAATTTACTGAACAAGGTGAAAGAGAAACCTTTAAACAGAATAAAATAGAAAGAAGAAAGCAATTACAAGAATTAAGTAGAGAATTAGCAAATAAGGCATCACACGAAGCAGGAGATGGAATACAAAGAGAAGGAAAAAGGTTATCTGATATTGGAATAGCAACTCCATTAATTGATTGGAGAAAATTGTTAAGACAAGCAATAAGATATGATGAAGAATATACAAGGAAAAATGCCAGAATGAGAAATGGATATTTTAGACATAGAGTTGAACAACTTCCAATGCCAGAGGCAGAGATTTTATTAGATACAAGTGGATCAGTAAGTGAAGTATTGCTAAAGAATTTTTTAAGGGAATGTAAAAATATTTTAGATAATTCAAAAGTTAAAGTAGGATGTTTTAACACAGAATCTCACGGATTTACAGAGCTTAGAAAACCAGAAGATATTGATAATATGAGCTTTCCAATAGGCGGAGGAACGGATTTTAATGCAGCAGTCGGAGCTTTTTCAAGAAAAGCACCAAACAAAATAATATTTACAGATGGAGAAGCTGATATGCCTAGAGAAACTGTTAGAAATGTTATTTGGGTTGTATTTGGTGATGAGAAGATTAATCCTAAAGGTGGAAAAGTAATAAATATTACTGGTGAACAATTAAGGAGATTATATCAATCTTTTATTCAAGATAAGGATGATAGAAGCAGATAAAGTGCCGATAAAAGGGAGGCTGCTGAAAAAGTAGACCAAAATTAGCTTTAAAAAAACGTGAACTGGAAAATATTTTTTCTAGTTCACGTTTTTTCTATAAATAGTAAAAGTATAAAATATATGGATATATTTATCCATTATTTTTTGCTTTTTCTTTTTTTAATATAATAGGAAAGTCATATAAAATAAAAAAGATAGCTGAAATATCGATAGAAACCCAAATAAACCAAATCAAAATAATAATTTAGCAAAGTATAATATGGAATTGAATTATAAGGATCTCTATTAAAATTTAATAATATATTTGCTTGAGATTTCCCAACTAATTTTTGTAATTGTTTGCCATCATGCTTTTCCCCAGTTGTTACTACCGCAGCTGTTATTATTCTTTCTGGTGTCATTGCTATGTGGGTTTTGTACCCAAAAAAAGATGTATCAGTTGTTTTGTGCCCAACTTTTGCATTTTTATCTTTTGAATACTCAATTTCATATTCTGTATCATTCATTGTTTCTTCTAGCATATTTATTTTTTCGTTTATTGCTGGTACTGTTGTAAATCGAGCATCATCTCTTATTAAATCTAGTAGTTCTTTCGTATATTCTATTTGTTCTTCTAAAAGACCTGTGTTTTCTCTCTTTTTAGGCATTTTATTGTGCATGGTTTCATCTATTTTATATATTGATTTTCTTAATTCTTTAGCTTGTTTTATTAATTCTTCTCTAGGTGAAATGTGTTGATACATTGCATTTGTGTGAGTTGAATCTTGTATTATTTTGTTCTTAACTTCAATTATACCTTCTTCTAAAGCTATTTCTACTGTTTTAGATATTAATTTATCCATTAAATTTGTTGATGTTTCTTCTTCATTTTCTTTATTACTTAATCTTTCTCTTCTAAATACTGTTAACAAACTCGGGTCAATTAAATTAATTTCTTCCGGTGAGTAATCAAGAAAATATTTGAATAACATATCTGTTTTAGTTCTTGCAATCAAATCTCTATCAGATAATTTGTAGTAATTTTTAAGTAGAAGATATTTAAACATTCTTATTACATCTTCTGCTTTTCTTCCCATCGTTGAAGAATATTTTCCTTTAACACAGTTATATCAATCCTTTTAACTGTGTCTATTATATCACATTAAACCATTAAAACATAGAAAAACGTGAACTAAAAAAAATATTTTCCAGTTCACGTTTTTTTTAAAGCTAATTTTGGTCTACTTTTTCAGCAGCCTCATAAAAGGTACTTTATTTTTTGCTGTTTTTAATTGAGAAGTGTTTGAATATTTAGATATTTTTATAGCAGAAATGCTATATTTTTAAATTTTTTTCTAAAAATGTTTGCAAAAGTCAATATAAAATTGATAAAAAAATTCAATATTGTTTTTCCAGAAAATGCAAAAGTTAAATTGCATTTTCTGGAACTTTTCTATTTTATGTTTTCTACTTCTTCTAATTTATCTTTTAAACGATAAGATGGTCCTGTGATTTTTATTATACTAGAATGATGTAACAGTCTATCTAAAATTGCATTTGCTAATGTATTATCACTGAATACTTCACCCCATTTTGAAAATGGTTGATTAGTTGTGATTATTGTAGAGTTTTCTTCATATCTTTTTGCAATTAATTGAAAAAACAAATTTGCTCCATCTCTATCAACTGGCAAATAACCTATCTCATCAATAATCAACAATCTATATTTGCAAAATTGTTTTAATCTTTGTTCGTTCTAATCTATTTTCATTATGAGCTTTCTTTAATTGCATTATTAAATCGTGACAAAAGAGTAAAATAAGTTGGATGTAGTGGTTCTTCTACCTATATTATCCATTACATTTAGTCATTATAGGAATATTAAGAATAACAATATATGGAAATGTACCAATATTATTTAATTAGACAAATTACAAGTTATATGGGAAAAATAATATTTTTAAGAATATAGCAAAAATGCTATGTTCTTTTTATTTACCAATAAATGTATATATTCTGCTGTCGAGCGGAATAATAAGTGTAGGTGATACTTAATGAATAATGGTAAAGAAAAAAATAAAGAAAATACAAAAGAAGAGTATAAAGTAAATTACTTTTTTGCTGAAAACTCTAAAACAAATATAAACGAAATATTAAAAAATTCGTTTTTATTGTCTTTGAAAGCTGAAGGGAAAAATATGTAGAAAATCGCCTAAAATTATAACTAATTTTTAGAATGTATGTTATAATTGTTATAGGCGATTGCTTAAAGGTGAAGTTCAAAAAATAATAGCCATCTTGCGTTGTTACATTTCATTCAAAATTTAATCAATGTGCAAAAGCACACCTCATAAATTTTGAATTCATGTGCCTAGCAATATAACTATTCTTTTCCGAACTTGTGCTTAAAAAGAAAGGATGTGGAGAATGAATAAACCAATAAGCAATCAAAAGACAAAAAGTTTTAGAGTAGGTCTCTATATGAGGCTATCTAGGGAAGATGGTGATAAAGAAGAAAGTTCTAGTGTAACAAATCAAAGAGAAATGTTAAAAAGGTATGTATCTGAACAAGAAAACTTTTTTATTGTAAAAGAGTATGTAGATGATGGATATACAGGAACAAATTTTGATAGACCGGGTTTCAAGCAAATGATAGAAGATATTGAGGCAGGAATAATTGATACTGTTATTACAAAAGATTTATCAAGACTTGGAAGAGAAAGATTAGGTGTAGGACATTATACTGAAATATATTTCCCAGAGCATAATATAAGATATATTGCACTTCTTGATAATATTGATACCTATTTTGATGCAGGAATGAACGACATAGCACCTTTTAAAGGGGTAATAAATGACATGTATGTAAGAGATATTTCTAAAAAAATACGAAGTTCTTTAATTGAAAGAAAAAAAGCAGGAAATTTTTTAGGAGTAACGGCACCTTATGGATATCAGAAAGATCTGAATAATAAATTTCATTTAATAATAAACGAAAAAGAAGCGGAAATTGTAAAAAGAGTATTTAGATTATATCTTGAAGGAAATGGTCTAACAAGGATTGCACAAATATTAACAAAGGATGGAATTCCAGTTCCTGGTGAATCAAGAGATATTGGTAAAACAAGAAGAACTGCACTATATAGTTCTTGGAAGCAAACTACTATTAGAAGAATATTAGATAATAGAGTATATTTAGGAGAACTTGTACAATTTAAAAGAAGAAAAGTAAATTATAAATCTAAAAGAAGAATAACTGTACCAGAAGAAGAAAGATATATTTGCAGGGGAACACATGAAGCCATTATTGATGAAGAAAGTTTTAACGCAGTACAAAACATATTAAAAAAGAACAAATCTTTTAAAGGTACAAAACATGATTATTTATTCAAAGGTTTATTGTTCTGTAATGAATGTGGTGCAAGATTAAATGTAACATATTCAAATTATGCATTAAAAAGATACGGAGAATATAGATATACAACCATTTGTTATAGTTATTCAAGATTATATAGTGATATTTGTACAAGACATTCGAACAGCATACCAGAGCTTGAAGAAGTTTTAATAAAGCACATAAAAGAAGTTTGCAGTAGATATATTAATGAAAATTTACAAGATGAGTTAATAAGTATGGCTAAAAAACAAAAACAGTTTGAATTAAAACAAATAACCAATGAAAAAAAATTAGAAACATTAGAACAAAAAATATCAGATATTGGATTATATATTAAAAATCTATATATGGACAAAGTAAAAGGAGTGGTAAGTGAAAATGATTATATATCTTTAGTAGCAGACTTTACAAAAGATAGAGATAACTTAATAAAAGAAAAAGAAGAACTAATAAAGATTATAAATAATCAAAAACCACAAATTGATGAAACTGCTAAAATAGAAAAACTTGCAAAAGAATTTTTATCATTAGAAAAGCCTACAAAGCAGTTACTAAATGAATTGATAGAAAAAATAACAATATCTGAAAATAAAAAAATAAATATTTATTTTAAATTTAATGAATTAAATGAGATGAAAGAAATAAAAAAGAAAATAGCATAAATAAAAATAAAGTAGCTAGTAGATAGTAGTGTTTAAATATATTTTTAACACACATATCGCTAGCTACTTCATATTTGAATTTATTAAGTGCTTCTCTTGCTTCTGGAACTACAGATCTATTACTGTTATTTGTCATGTTTTTCACCTCCTAGAATGTGTTTACTTATTTTAATAAAAAAACATTTTGTTTTTTCAATATATATATTGCTCAATAAATAAAAAAATAAACTGGTAATTTTTGTTGAATTTTATTGTAAATGAATATTGATTAATGATATAATACTAAAATTATAAACAAAGGAAGTGGTAGACAAAATGTATAAATTAATTGCAGTAGATTTAGATGGAACTCTTCTAAATTCGTATAGTCAAGTTTCAGAAAAAAACAAACAAGCAATAAAAAATGCAAAAAATAAGGGGATAGAAGTTGTACTGTGTTCTGGTAGAGGATTTGCATCTGTAAAAAGTATTGCAAATGAAACAGAAGCAAATAACTATGCTGTTTGCGGAAATGGAGCATTGGTTTATAACATAAAAAATCAAAAAATAATGTATAATAATTTTATAGAAAAAGAAAAAGTATTACAAATAATACAAATATGCGAAGAAAACAGTATATATTATAGTATATGTACAACTCAAAATATTATAGCAAAATCTTTAAACTATAATGTGCTTTTTTATCATCAAGAAAACGAAAAAAAACCAGATGATCAAAAAACAAATATTAATGTAGTACAAGATATTTATAAGTATATAAAAGATAGGGAGAAAGAAGACTATTTAAAAATAAGCATTTGCGATGAACATAATGTAATATTTAATGGAATAATAAGAAAACTTAGAACAATAAATAAAATTGATGTTTTAGATGTTGCGCACATGTCAAAAAAAATTATAAAAACACGGAACAGAAGAAACGGAAATAAACTATTATTATACAGAAATAACGAATCAAAATGTAAACAAATGGCAAGCGTTGGAGCATTTAATTAAAGAATTAAACATAAAAACAGAGGAAACTATAGCAATAGGAGACAATGTAAATGATATACAAATGATAAAAAATGCAGGACTAGGAATAGCAATGGATAATAGTGCTGACTATATAAAACAATATGCAGACTATATAACCACAGATAATAACCTAGATGGTGTTGCAGAAGCAATAAATAAATATATTGAATAAAAAAATAAAAATGCACTAAACTATTAAAAGAGAGGTGCATTTTTTATGAAAGAAGATAAAGACAAAATAATTAAAGAAGACACAACAAAATATGGAGAATTTGTTTCATCATATTTTGAATGGATAACGCCAGATGAGCAAAGGCAAAAAGCAAAAGAGTTAGAACAATTAGGCAAAAAAGATAAAAAATAAAGCAAATATAATTTTAAAAAAATATGAATAAACTATTGACAACAAAAAAAAAGGTAGTATAATATAAATATAAGTCAAAGAAAGTCAAAGTCAAAAGGAGGCGATGAGGTGCGAATAGCAGATATGATAGAAGAATTTATAAAAGACTTATTTGAAGAAGAAAATTATATAGAAATACAAAGAAATGACCTAGCTGAGCATTTTAACTGTGTTCCATCTCAGATAAATTATGTAATTGCAACAAGGTTTAAACCTTCTCAAGGTTATTATGTAGAAAGTAAAAGAGGAGGAGGAGGATATATAGGCATAAAAAAAATAAATATAACAAAAAGCAATTCGCTTATGCATACAATAACAAGCATAGGTGATAGTTTAACAGCACAAGAGGTGGATATATTTATAAGCAACTTATTATCTTATAAAATGATAGAAACTAAAGAAGCAAAGCTTTTAAAGGTGGCAACAAGTGATAATGTATTAAATGTGCCACAAAATATAAAAGACAATTTAAGAGCGCGAATATTTAAAAATATGTTATTAAATTTAATTAATGATTAGGAGGTAGATAATATGTTATGTCAAAATTGTGGAAAAAATGAAGTGAATTTTAAATACACACAAGTAGTAAATGGGGTAAAAAAAGAAATGGCTTTATGTGAAAAATGTGCAAAAGAATTAGGCTTAGAGAATATGGATTTTAATATTCCAATAAATTTTTCTAGTTTTTTAGGAGATTTCTTTGGAGATTATGATGAGAATTTTTTGCCAAGCTTTACACAAAGTAATGCACTAAAATGCACAAACTGTGGAATGACATATGACGAATTCGTTGATAAAGGAAAATTTGGATGTGAAAATTGCTATAATGTATTTGAAAACAGAATTGATCCTGTTTTAAAAAATATACATGGATGCAATCAACATGTAGGAAGAAATAGCAAATTTATAAATAAGGCTAGTGAAAACCATAGTAAAACCGAGGAAAATACAATGCAAAATGATGAACAACATAGTAAACTAAAAAAACTTAATGAAGATTTAAAACAAGCAATAAAAGAAGAAAAATACGAGGAAGCTGCTAAGATAAGAGACGAAATAAAAAAGATAAATGATAAATAGAGGAGGAGAGGCTTATGATAAATTGGTATTTACAAAATGGAAAAGATTCAGATGTAGTTATTAGTTCAAGAATTAGACTTGCAAGGAATTTAGCAGATTTTCCATTTAAGGAAAAAGCAAAAACAAAAGATTTAGAGCAAGTGTTAAAAACTATAAAAGAAATAACGCCAAGCATAGGTTATGACATAAAATATATAGAATTAAAAAATATAGATGATGTTACCAAAATAAGTTTAATAGAGAAACATTTAATAAGTCCTGAATTTGCCTCAAATGAAAATGGTGCAATATTAATAAATGAAGAAGAAAATATTTGCATTATGATAAATGAGGAAGACCATATTAGAATACAAGTATTTGCTTCAGGGCAAGAATTAGAAAATTTATTGAATTTAGCAATAGAATTAGACGAAAAAATAGATGGATTAGTAAAATATGCTGTGAACAAGAAGTATGGCTATTTGACATCATGCCCTACAAATGTTGGGACAGGTTTAAGAGCGTCTGTTATGGTACATTTACCAGCATTAACCTTAACAGGTAATATAAGTAAAGTATTAAATGTAATAAATAATTTTGGAATGAATATTAGGGGAATATATGGAGAAGGAACTCAAAGCCAAGGAAATATATACCAAATATCTAATAATCAATCATTAGGTTTAACAGAGAAGGAAATTATTAAAAACATAAAAACAATAACAGAAAAAGTAATAGAACAAGAAAGACTTGCAAGAAAGTATTTAGCAAAAAGACAAATAGACTTAGAAGACAAAGTATACAGAGCGTATGGAATATTAACAAATGCTAAAAAAGTATCTTCAGAAGAATGTAGAAAATTACTATCTGACATAAAATTAGGAACAGATTTAGGAATTATAAGAGAACTAAATGATGCAAAAGTAAGCAAATTAGAGTTATATACAAAACCTGGAAATTTACAAAAATATTTGGGAAAAAAGTTAGATGCATATGAAAGAGATATACAAAGAGCAAAAGTTATAAAGCAAATAATAAATAGTTAAAATTATATAATGAAAGGAAGGTGTCTAAAATGACATATAAATTTACAAATAGAGCAGAAAAAGCATTGGAAATAGCAAATGAGTTAGCAATAGAATTAAATCACAACTATATTGGAACAGAGCATTTACTATATGGGTTAGTAAATGAAGGAACTGGAGTTGCAAGTAAAGTGCTAGAAATGCAAGGCGTAACTTCTGAAAAAGTATTAGAAGAAATAGAAATGCTTATTGGAAGAGGAAATGAAGAACAGGAAAAAACAGAAACAGTTGGATTTACACCAAGAACTAAAAGAGTTATAGAAAATGCATTTAGAGAAGCAAAAAGATTAGATTCGGAATATATAGGAACAGAACATTTATTGATAGGAATAATGAAAGAGGGAGACAGTGTAGCAGTAAGAATAATGTTAGACTTAAATGTAAACCCTCAAAAATTATACAATGAAATAGTGAAGTTAGTGAATGAAGACGAAAACAGCAGCATAAATTCAACACAAACAAATAATAAAAATTTGGGAAGCTATAACCAAACACCAACATTAAACCAATTTGGTACTGACTTGACAAAGCAAGCAATAGAGGGAAAATTAGATCCTGTAATAGGAAGAGCAGATGAAATACAAAGAGTTATACAAATTTTATCAAGAAGAACAAAAAATAATCCATGTTTAATAGGAGAGCCAGGTGTTGGTAAAACAGCAGTAGTGGAAGGATTGGCAGAAAAAATAATAGCAGGAGATGTACCAGAAACTTTAAAAAATAAAAGAGTTGTAAGTGTAGATATATCTAGCATGGTAGCGGGTGCTAAGTACAGAGGAGACTTTGAAGAAAGAATAAAAAAATGTTTATCAGAAGTTAGAAAAGTTGGAGACGTAATATTATTTATAGATGAAATTCATACAATAGTAGGTGCTGGTTCAGCAGAAGGAGCAGTAGATGCAGCTAATATTTTAAAACCATTGCTAGCAAGAGGAGAAGTACAGGTAATAGGTGCTACTACACTAAATGAATATAGAAAATATATAGAAAAAGATGCTGCGTTGGAAAGAAGGTTTAGTCCAGTAAATGTTGGAGAGCCAACTCCTGATGAAACAATAGAAATACTAGAAGGAATAAGAGACAAATATGAGGCACATCACAATGTTAAAATAACAAAAGAAGCAATAGACTCTGCAGTTAAACTATCTGTTAGATATATTAATGATAGATTTTTGCCAGATAAAGCAATAGATTTAATAGACGAAGCTGCATCAAGAGTAAAGATGAGGAATTATACAAAGCCAGAAGGTATAAAAAAGCTAGAAGACAAAGTTGCAAGTATTGACAAAGAAAAAGAAGAAGCGGTAAGAGTTCAAGATTTTGAGAAAGCAGCAAGCTTAAGAGATAAAGAGAGCGAAGCAAAAAAGAAATTAGAAAAAGAAAAACAAAAATGGAAAGACAAAAATACGAAGAGTGTTTCTGAATTAACAGAAGAAGACATCGCAGAAGTAATATCAAGCTGGACAGGAATACCTGTTAAAAAATTAACACAAGATGAAAATGAAAAATTAAAAAATCTTGAAAAAACGTTGCATGAGAGAGTTATTGGCCAAAACGAAGCTGTAGAGGCAGTTGCAAAAGCAATAAGAAGAGGAAGAGTTGGTTTAAAAGACCCTAATAGACCAATAGGTTCATTCTTATTTTTAGGCCCAACAGGTGTTGGTAAAACAGAACTTTCAAAGGCATTAGCAGAGGCATTGTTTGGCAATGAAAATGCAATGATAAGAATAGATATGTCAGAATATATGGAGCCACATTCTGTATCTAAACTAATTGGCTCGCCTCCAGGATATGTAGGGTTTGATGAAGGTGGACAATTAACTGAAAAAATAAGGAGAAAACCATATTCGGTAATATTGCTAGACGAAATAGAAAAGGCACACCCAGATGTAATGAATATGCTATTACAAATATTAGATGATGGACGTTTAACTGATGCTCAAGGAAGAACAGTAAACTTTAAAAACACTGTAATTATAATGACATCTAATATAGGAGCAAGGTTAATTACAGATAAAACAACATTGGGATTTGCAAGCGAAGGCAATAAAAAAGATGAAACACAAAAAGAGTATGAAACAATAAAGAAAGATGTAATGGGAGAATTGAAAAAACAATTTAGACCAGAATTTATAAACCGTATTGATGAAATTATAGTATTCCATAAACTAAACAATGAGGACATTAGAAAAATAATGGATATAATGTTAAATCAATTAAAAAACAGACTAACAGAACAAGAAATAGACATAGAAATAGATGAAAGCGTAAAACAATTACTTATAGAAAAAGGAACAGATACAAACTATGGTGCAAGACCATTAAAAAGAACAATACAAAATGTATTAGAAGACAAGATTGCAGAAGCAATGCTAGATGGAAAAATAAAACCAGGAAAAGTTGCAAAAGTAATAGCAAAAGACGGAGAAGTGCAAATACAATAAAAATGGGAGTTCAATGAACAAAACAAAAAAGAAGTTCATTGAACTCCTTTACTATTGTATAAAAGTTAAAGAATTATAATTATTACAAATATATTACATATATTATTTTTATATTAAAATTTTATTACTAGACAAAAAAATATAGTTTTATATGTTATTATATGACTAATAATGTAAGGAAACACTGAGCCATTTAAGAAATTAAGGGGTTTCAAATCAATTTACATAAAGTACTTGCAAAAAATGTAATATTATGGTAAAATAATAAATAGAGGTATTGAGAAAATTAGAAAGGGGTATAAATATGGAGGAGATAAAAGAAATAAACGAAGACATAATACGACTTAAAGAAGCTATGAATATGATAAGAGAAAGAGAAAAAAGTATAAAAGAACAGAAAGAGGCTCTAGAAGATGAGACAAGAATAGTAAAAGC
>ULNY01033721.1_pt1 | contig 12366 bp, 9 predicted proteins | sample 1952071 | NCBI WGS metagenome assembly ULNY01 (sample SAMEA4835589, study PRJEB28245) | human gut metagenome | biome: gut microbiome; material: fecal sample | place: Denmark | collected 2008 | reverse complement strand
CACAAATAGCCAGCCAGTTCCTGCAGCAGGGGCAGCTGGTGGTCTACACCGAAGGACGCAGCCAGCGGCCCGAGCGCTTCACGGCGCAGGCCGGCGGGCAGTTTACGAGCGGCGCACTGGCCATCCTGACCAACGAATACACGGCCTCGGCCGCCGAAATCGTATCGGGCGCCGTGCAGGACCACGACCGCGGCATGATTATCGGCCGACGCACATTCGGCAAAGGCCTGGTGCAGCGCCCCCTGTCGCTGCCCGACGGCTCCATGATACGCCTGACCACGGCACACTACTACACCCCCTCGGGGCGCTGCATCCAGAAACCCTACGTCAAGGGCGACCGCAAGGACTACGACATGGATGTGGTCAACCGCCTGAACCACGGCGAGCTGACCAGCATTGACAGTATCCATCTGGACTCTACCAAGGTGTACAAAACCGACCTGGGACGCACCGTGTACGGCGGCGGAGGCATCATGCCCGACATCTTCGTGCCGGCCGACACCTCGCGCTACACGGCTTTCTATACGGCCCTCTCACGCCAGAACATCATCCGCGAGCAATCGTTGCGCTACATTGACCAGCACCGCAACCAGCTGCGCAAGAAATACGCCACGTTTGCCGACTTCAACCAGCACTTTGAAGTGCCCCAGGCCCTGGTGGATACGGTGGTTTCGGTAGGACTGAAAAAGGGCATCAAGCCCAAGGACGACGCCGAACTGCAGAAAACCCTGCCCGACCTGCGCTTTACGCTCAAATCACTCTTTATTGTCGACCTGTGGGACACGTCGGAATATTTCCAGTTCTACAACCAGCGTGACGCCACCGTAAAACGCGCCCTCGAATGGATCAGCCGCCAGCCCGACTGACGCCTTGCGCCCGGGGGCGGCACCAAGAAAAAACAAGACGGCAACTTCATCAGAAAAGGTCGGAACTTTTTGGAATAAGTTCCGACCTTTTTTTCTCCCCGGCCCGATAACAGCCTCCCGACTTCGGCCGGCATACAGATTGGCGCGGGCCGCGCACAATGCCCCTCAGCAAAAAACTTTTACCTTTTAAAAAGTTTTTTATACTTTATTCGGGCAAATTCCGTTAAAAAAAGAAGAAAAGAAAAAACACTGAAATTTAGAACACAAAAACCGAACTTTGTATCACCGGCATTTCGTAAACTTTCTGTTTTTTCGCGCTAAAAAAAAGAAATATAGACCATGAATAAGCGATTTATAGAAGGAAATTTAGACAACAACACCAAACTGGAACATCTGGCCGCCTACCACGACGACCGGATAGCCCTGATACACCAGATCTGCGATATCAGCCGCGTACCCATACGCATGAAAGTATATACCTCCATCCTGTGTCTGAAAGGCACGGCGGTGGTTAACCTCAACAACCAGGAATACCAGGTGAAGCCCAACGACATGCTCATCTGCCACCCCGACGTGATGCTTCAGCATTGCATGGTGAGCAATGATTTTGATTTTAAGGGTATCCTCATGTCGCCCGACTACATGAAACAGCTTTCCGTCATCACGGCCGGAAGCTGGGACATCAAGTTTTTCCTTGAAAAGCGGCCCGTACTGCAACTTACTCCGGAAGAGAGCAAACTCTTCTGCCAGTACTACGACCTGCTCATGAGCAAGCTGAAAGGCTCTCCCCGCCATCATCAGCGACAGCTCATCAACGCCCTTCTGCTGGCCTTTATGTATGAATTCCACGATTCGCTCGAACGCTTCATCGCCATTAAGCCACGCCCCTTCAACGCATCGGAAAAACTCTTCAAGGAATTCATGGACCTGCTCATGTCGGCCTATCCCAAGCCGCGCTCGGTCAACTACTACGCCAACCGGCTCTGCATCACCCCGAAATATCTGACGGCCGTATGCAAAAAGATAACCAACCACACGGCCTCGGAACTGATTAACCAATATGTGGTCAAGGATATTGCCTACCTGCTCCACAACCCCAGCATCAGCATCAAGGAAGTATCCAACGAAATGGACTTCCCGAACCTGTCGTTTTTCGGCAAATACGTCAAGAAACACCTGGGCTGCTCACCCAAGCACTACCGTGAGAAGATTGTGGAAAAAATTTCCTCCTCGTGCATCCTGCAGCCCGACCTGACCATTAATCTCAACGCCGTATAACCGGCGCCCCCGGACAACGCTCACCCGGCAGGCCGACGAAATAATGACGGAAGGGCAAAGGCTTTTCGGAAGAATTCATTACCTTTGTTCAAAACCGACACACCGACATGAAACAAAACAACCTGCTGAGCGAACAGCTGAAATACACGGGAAAAGCATCCACTCCCACCCACCTGCACCTTTACAGCTATGGCTGCGAGGGGGTCGAAGCTTCCTGCTGCCAAAACCTGCAGGCACTGCAGCCCCTGCTGAAGGATAATGCCGTCAACTGGGTACAGATTCACGGGCTGCAGGACGCCGAAACCATCAGGGAACTGTGCCAGCACTTCGGGATTGACTTCCTGACCACTCAGGACATACTCAATGCCGACCACCAGACAAAAATAGAAATTCACGACACCTACAACCTCGTCATCATCAAGCAGCTCATTCCCCTGGACGACGACGAATACCAGCCCCAACAGCTCTGCATCGTACAGGGAACAAACTACGTGCTGACGTTTGCGGAAACCGACACCGACTTTTTTGAAGACATCCACACGGCCCTGGAAAGAAACGTGCTGAAAATACGCAGCCGGCAGTCGGACTACCTGCTCAGCGTCATCCTCAACAGCATCATGGCCGGCTTCATGTCGGTCATCACCCAAATGGAAGACTCCCTGGAGGATATGGAGGAGCAATTCCTCTCGTCAGACGACGACCAGCTGCCCGGAATCAAGGACATACAGCACCACCGGCGCAACTACCGCCTGATAAAGAGAAGCATCTTTCCGCTCAAGGAACAAATCAGCAAGCTGCTGCATGACGACAACCCCCTGCTGCACAAGGTTAACCGCCCCTTCTTCAACGACGTGAACGACCACCTGCAATTCGTATTGCAAACGCTTGAGGGCTGCCGTGACCTGCTCTCGTCGCTGATTGACCTGTACCTGTCGAACAACGACCAGCGCATGAACGGCATCATGAAACAGCTCACCATCGTATCGACCGTATTCATCCCGCTGACCTTCATGGCCGGAATATGGGGCATGAACTTCCAGTGGATGCCCGAGCTGAGTTGGGAATACGGCTACCTGATGGCCTGGGCGCTGATGGCCGTAGTGGCCGCGGCGGTCTATGTCTATCTGAAATACAAAAAATGGAACTGAACGGGCCCGGCTCTCGTACACCCGTTTTAATACGTTTTCAGCCCGTGAATGTCCGGCCGCATAAAAGGCCTCATTCACGGGCTGAAAACGTCTGACAGTGCCTTAAAAGGCCGCTGAAGGAGCCGTAAAGAAACATCAGTACCACTCTCCGCCGTCGTCATCCTGCCCACCGGTGTCGGTATCGTCCGTACGGCTGTCGTCCGTCTGCGACTGCCCCGACGGGTCGGCCGGCGTTTCCTCCTCATACTGCGGCTCGGCGGGCGCAGCCTGCTGGTCCAGACGCAGGTTGTTCTCAACGGGCAGCGGCGCAAAGTGTTCGTCATAGAATTTCCGATAGTCATCAAAGCTGTAAGCCGTGCCCAGCAGCGGCAGGTTGTCAGCAGAAATCAGCACTACCCGGCCTTTGCGCACATGGGCAGCCAGAGCCGCGTCGGTCATTACCTTCTGCGCATAGGCATGGGCTTCGTCGTAATTGTTGAAACCACTGATCTGCAACTCACGCAAAGGTCCGTCATCAACGAGCTGAAGGTCAAAATTACGCACATAGAAACCGCTGAAATTAAAACGGGCCAAATCGTAGAGCACCTGATCGGCATTGAGCGAATCACGCACAAAGGCCAGTACGTACACAAACGGCGTATTGCGCTCGGCCGACAGCTGACGCCCGCGCTTGAGCGAATCGGCCTCCTCGCTGGCCTCGGCGGTGCGGCGGTCCCAGATGGAACCCAAGTTAAACGTGCCCGACCCGATGGTGCGCCCGCTGCGCAGCCCCTTGACAATCATTCCGGCCATTTCGCTCACATCGCTCTCGGGATAATTCTTCACCAGGTCTTCCAGCTCATTGACCAGACTGTCGCGCTCGCCGGTGAGCAGACGCGTCAGGGCATGCAGGAAGATAAACTTGGGACGGTTGATGCCATCGGCAAACTGGCGGGTGGAAATATCGTAACCGCGGGCCACGCCCTGAACATCGTTGCGCCGGTAGGCTTCGTAGGTGGACTGATAGAGCGAATCCTCCATGCTCACACCGTAGCGGGCCAGATAAAGATAGTTGGGGTCGTTCACCTTACGCGAAAGGATACTGCCGGCATATTGCTCGCGGAGCAGGCGCTTCATTTCCTCGGCCTCACTCTGACGCCCCCAGCGCATATAAAGCAGGAAACGCTGGTAGAGCAGCTCGTCCATCGGTTCGAAATCGGGAAAGTCCTTGTACAGGCGACGCAGCGTTTCGTCGGCCAGGGCAAAGTCCTGCAGCTTGTCCTTCTCTATCAGACCGGCCTGATAGAGCGAGGTTTTCAGTATGTCGTAGGCCGCAGCTTTCTGCTCCGGCGTAAAGGGAATGTCCTTCAAGTAATAAGCCCGCTCGTGAGGGTCGTTCTGCGCCGAATCGGGCACCGCTTCCTGCGCCTCGGCCAGACTGTCGGCTGCCGCCTGGGCGGCCAGCAGTGAATCCTCCTTCTCATAATCCACTTCGCCGCCGCCATCCTCAAGGGCCAGCACGGTGCGGTTGGAGCGCCGCCAGTTGTCCTCAAGCTTTCGCTTGCCCCACTGGCGCTGGAAGAGCTGTTTGCCCTGTGCGACCAGCGCTGGGTTGTAGAAATACCATTCCTTGCTGTCCGACGTATTATTTGTCGGCAAGTTGGTCGCAGGACGGTTGGCCCCCTGCTGCTGGGCTATGGCGTCGGCCAGCGAGTCACGCTTGGCCTTGCGGGCTTCTTCCTCCTTTTTCTTCAAATCGGCAATCACGCGGTCAATAGCCGCATTGCGTTCGGCCTCGGGCATGTCGGCCAAAGCCAGCAGGCTGTCCTGCAGATGAATGGCTGTGGTGTGGGGCACCAGTTCGTCAAGCACTTTGGAACGCAGCTCCACCTCGGCATATTCCTCACGCTCGCGGTCAATCAGTCCCACGGCCTCACGATAACAGGCCTGCGCTTTTTCGTAGTCTTTCCGAATCCAGTAGAGCTGGCCCAGGCGCAATACCAGGAAGCCTTTCTCGATACCGCTTCGCTTGGCCTTGGAGCGGCCCTGCTCATAGGCCGAAATGGCCTGCAGCGTGTCGTGCTGACTGAGATAGATGTTACCCATGGCATAATACACCTGGTCCAGATATTCGGCATTGTTCTGCGAACGGCTCATGCGTTTGAGGCGCTTAATCATGCCACGGGCGCTGCGGCCGTCGGCCAGCACTTCCGTCTGCCGGATGCGGGCGTTGAAGCTCATCAGATAGGGCGGATGCTGCCGGATACATTTGCCATAGGCCTTATAAGCATCGGCAGGGCGGTCCAGATATTCATTCACCTGCCCCAACAGGAAATAAAGCCGGGCTTTCTGCCGCTTTCGACGCTCCTGCCTGACAGCCCGCTGCAAATGAGGCAGTGCTTCGGCAAAGCGCTCCTGCGCCAGGAGCAGGCTGGCCATGGTCTGACTGTTTTCGCGCTGCAAGTGGGTATTGACGGAATCACGCTGAAAACGCTGCAACACATCCTCGGCATCATAATACCAGCCCAACTCCGTATAGCAGCGGGCCAACCAGGTGCGCGCCTCCTGTGCCACCAAAGGCTCGGCAGCATAATGACGGGTGATATAGGAAAACGTGGCACTGGCTTCCTCAAAACTGCCTTTCTGGAACTGGGCCTTACCCATCAGCAGCCAGGCGTTCTTCAAAAAAGGATTGAACTCCGTGCGGTTACGATAGGCCCGCTCCTTGGGCGTAAGTTTCTTGTTGTTGTTACGCACAGGTTTGCGCTTGATGGAATGCAGCTGGATGGCTTTCTGACATTTGGTAACGGCGGTTTCATAATTCGACTTGCCGATGGACGCCGCCTTGCCGTTGCCGGCCATGAAAAAGGGCAACAGCTGGGTATAGTCGTCCTCAATACCTTCCTCCTTGGCGCGATTCCCCTCAATATAGGCCTGCTCACCATTATAATAGGTATTGAAACGAGCGTTGAACGCATGCCAGAAGCGCGAGCCGGGCGTATTCTTCTTGGTTGAGCAGCCCGTCAGTACCGCGGCCACCAACACCAAACACCCTATGAAACTCCACTTGCGACTCAAGAATATCCTACTGTTATGCGTTACTTACTATGAAAAACGGGAATTTTGGATTTTATTGCTTTGCACACAAAATAAATCACGATGGCACACAGAATAATACTGGCACCGCTGGGCACGTCGAACAGACACGACAAAGCCAGCCCCAACAGAAAGCTGACCAGCCCGAACACCATAGCCCCCCAGATCATCTGACTGAACGATCGGGCAAAGAGGGCTGCCGTCATTTGCGGCACAGACAGGAGCGAAATCACCATTACGATGCCGGCTATATGAAGGCAGCACACTATGGTCAGTACGGTCAGTGCCGTAAGCACCGTTTCCAGCCGCTCCACGTGAAGCCCCTGCGTACGGGCAAAGTCGGCATCGTAAGCCAGCGTTACGATGGCCTGCAAACGCAGACTGAACAGCAAAGCTACCACAACGGTCAACACGCCCAAGGCCAATAAATCCGTACGCCCCACGGCCAAGATATTGCCAAACAGGTACGACGGAAGGTCGGCCATGAACCCCTCGGCCGCATAGGCACACAACACGCCGATACTCATACCCAGCGTCCAAAGCATGGCAATGGCCGAATCCTCACGCACATTGCTGCGTCGGCCCAGCCACTGAATGCCCCAGCCCGAAAACAGGGCAAATCCGGCCGCTCCCAGCATGGGCGGAAAACCCAACAGTGCTCCCAGCCCTACGCCACCAAGCGAAGCGTGAGCAATGCCTCCGCTTACAAACACTAGGCGTCGCGTCACGACATACGTGCCAATCATAGCGCAAAGTACGGCTGCCAGCACTCCGGCCAGCAAAGCATTCTGAAAAAAAGTATATTGTAAAAGATGAAGCATAACGTATGACTCTCTACGGTTCGTCCGGACCAAGCTACTGCCGGATCATCATAAATATCTCATCCTTGATGCCGTTGGGTATTTCGATATGACGAAGTTCGAGCGAACGCACCCACTCCACAACCTCACCGGGACGCATGGTGTAGAACACCTCGCGAAACTCATCCTCGTCAGCCGGCAAATAGGCATCAGCCGGCACTCCGGCAAAGCGGTCGAGCTCCTCGTCGTCAAAATAGACAATATCCTTGCTCAATCCGGCCAGCAAAGCTGTCTTTTCACACACAATATGCTGCCCGCAGCACCCCGAATCGTCAGGTTGCTTAACGGTCGGCAGGGCTTCAATTTCCCCTTGTTCGAGTTTCCGGCCCAACACACGGTTGCGCCACCACCCCAACAGGGCGGCCAGCAAGCCCAGCACGAGCAACGAAATCAGCAATACCCACATATCTCTATCGATGTAAATTATACTTACTTGGCACACTCAAGGTCATTCCAGAACTCGGGATACGACTTGGCCACGACTTCCGGATTCAAAATGCGCAGCCCGTCAAAACGATAGGCACACGGAGCAAAGGCCATGGCCATACGATGATCGTCGTACGTATGTATGCCGCCTTCATAATGCGGCAAATTACGTGCGCCGTCCCAACGCAACACGTCGTCGCCCTCCACGGTCAGCACATAACCCAATTTTCCCAATTCGCAGGCCAGGGCCTCCAAACGGTCGGTTTCCTTGATGCGCAGGCTGTGCAGCCCTTTGATGCGAAACGTCCGGTTGAGCATTGCTGCCGTAACCACCAGCGTCTGTGCCAGGTCGGGCTGCTGTTCCAAGTTCAGTTCGAGCCGTTCCACAGTAGCCGGACATTTGGTCAAAACGGCACCTTCCGGCGTAAACTCAGTATGCACGCCCAGCTGCTCAAACCATACGGCCACGGCCGAATCGCCCTGCACACTTTCTGCCGACAGCCTCGGCAATACAATCCGTGCCTCGGCATCGGGCGAGAGCGCCACCATTTCATACCAATAGGAAGCGCCGCTCCAGTCGGGTTCCACGTCAAACGCCTCCGGCGCCACGTAGGGTTTCGGCGCCACCCGCAAGGTGTGTCCGTCGGCCTCCCAGTCGGCCTCAGCCCCAAAGCGCTGCATCAGGCGCAGCGTCATGTCGATGTACGGGCGCGAAGCCACCGTGCCGTCCAGATGCAGCCGCAAACCGCGCTCCAGCATCGGCCCAATCATGAGCATGGCCGAAATATACTGCGAGCTGACCTGCGCCGGCATCGTCAGCTCACCGCCCACGGGGCGCCGTCCATAAATACGTAACGGAGGATATCCCTCTACGCCCTCGTACTCAATACATCCCCCAACGGCCCGCAAAGCATCGACCAGAATCTGTATGGGCCGCTGCTTCATACGCGCCGAACCGGTCAGCACATGGCTGCCTCCGGGCCGCAATGTCAGCATGGCCGTCATAAAGCGCATAGCCGTACCGGCAGCCCCGATGTCACTCACTTCTCCCTCGTCCGTCAAAGCCCGCTGCAGCGCTGCCGCATCGTCACATACGGCCATGTGGGTCAGCCGGCAGGTATTGCCCGACAGGGCCGACAATACGCCGACCCGGTTGGTGATGCTCTTGGAGCCGTTCAGTCGGATACAGGCCCTCAACAAAGATCCGAAATGAAGTTCCTGAAACGTAGTTTGGGACATGAAAAAACTTTTTTAAGGGTTTACCCCACAAAAATACTCAAATTATTTGGATAGTTCAAAAAAATAATCTACTTTTGCACTCGCAATTCGGGGTGTAGCTCAGCCCGGTTAGAGTACGCGTCTGGGGGGCGTGTGGTCGCTGGTTCGAATCCAGTCACCCCGACTGGAAAAAAGGAGTTAAGTCATCGGCTTAACTCCTTTTTTTGTTGACCTATACCATAATTTCTTCTCTTGTGCTTCCATTCTGCATATCCTTCCCATAATTTTTTTTTGGAATGATATACCAGATTACCCAGTATTAAGATAGCAATAAATATCGAGGATTTCTATTTTCTCTGTGATATCGTATGATATCTAAAGCTAAAGATCGCTAGATCATTTGGTTTGGTCAAAAAGGATTTGTACTTTAGCCAGCATTATGATAAATACATACGATTATGATTGGATTAGAGAAATTTGATAACTTGATTTCCTTGATAACTTACTTCAAGGACAACGCAACCTGCAAGCAGTTCCTGAAAGAGCAGAGATGGGGTGATGACGTGGTTTGCCCTTATTGCGGACACCATCATTGTTATTCACGCTCAAACGGACAGTTCCGCTGCCCGAACTGCTTGAACAACTTCTCTGTTCTTGTTGGTACAATCTTTGAGAACACCAAGATAGCATTGGTGAAATGGTTCTCTGCCATGTACCTTATATCTTCCCACAAGAAAGGTGTCTCTTCTCACCAATTGGCAAGGGATATCAATGTTACCCAGAAAACGGCTTGGCATATCCTGCACAAGGTACGTTCTCTTTATAGTCAAGATGATTCCATCGAATTGTCAGAAGATGTTGAATGTGACGAGGCTTATATTGGCGGCAACGAAAAGAACAAGCACGAAAGCAAGAAAATTGAAGGTACGCAAGGCCGTTCCTTAAAGACCAAGACACCCGTCTTTGGAATGGCTCAGAGAAACGGCAACATTGTTGCCATGAAGACGCAAGATACCAAAGGCAGGACATTGATGCCTATCATCAGGCAATTCGTGAAGGAAGGCTCTCGCATCTATACTGACGAATATATAGGTTACAATTCTCTTGTTGAGAGCGAATACAACCATTCAGTTGTCAATCACGGGGCAAAACAGTTTGTGGATGGTGACAAGCACACCAACACCATTGAGGGTTTCTGGGCGCAACTGAAACGTGCCATCTTTGGCATTTACCACTTTGTTTCAGCAAAGTATCTCCAGAGATATGTGGATGAAGCCGTTTTTCGCTACAATTCAAGAGAACAGTCCGAAAGTGATAGATTCAGAATGATGTTCCAGCATTCAATCGGCATTTTCCGTTATGCCGATGTGAAAAATGTTGGATAAAGGTATTGATTTTTGCTATTCGAGCTGTTATCTTAAATGTATAAATTAGTACAAATATGAAAGACGAGAAGCAAATTTACATGGCGCAAGAATCCGAAAAGTGGGAAGACGCAATATATGAAAGGATAGAAAGCTATCAACGACATGGGTGGAAAGATTGGTTCGCAACGTGCCTATTGCAAATGACGCTTGAGAAAGACTTCACTGTTGACATCACCACGGAATACCTTACTCCTTTTATGAGTGCCTATTCAAAAGCATTGCAACGCATGATTGATGAGGGAAGACTTTCTGTAAGTGGTGCAATACAAAGCTCATTCGGAGGTCAAGTATTTGGAAGGATGTGATTCTTCTTCATATAATCTAACAGTTCATTTTCGGTTTTGAAAATTTGGAAAGCTGCTAAATCTTTACTCCAAATTGCATACATTTGAAATTTTAGACCATTAACGCATACGATTTTTGTCCGAATACAAAAGTCTGTATGTGTTATGTAGTTATAACTATCTTTCCCTGTAAAATATGATACTATAAAAGACCTGTTGTTTCTCCAAAACAAATTAGCTATTACACCATCAATACGTTTGATGGCATCCTTTTTTCTTTCTTCTATGTCTTGTTGTTCGCTATTCATAGACAGATATAACATGAAGTTGCAAAAGTATGGAAAACCGAGGATAAGGCCAAATAGCAACGGCAATTCTTTTCTATTAACGTCAAAGGTGCTATCTTTGCCGATGTAAACATCAAAACGATTTGCCTATGTAACATGCTTTGTCAAAAGACATAAGATAAAAAGCGTTAGCTTGTGTACATTCTTATTTTCTGAAATCGCCAAATTAAAGAAACGTTCAAGAAGTACAAAGTTGATGCCTGCGCTCATAGCGTGGGCTTTTACTTGTATTTGAACGTATGGTGTTTGGCGATACCAAGAAAATAGATACACAGTAAATAGTCCACGTTTTTTATTGTCTGTTCTTCAGGTTATTGGACTATACGATAAAACACAAGATTACCATAACTTAAACACAACAAATATGAAGACAAAAAGCCCTCAAACCATGATTGAAGATTCTAAAAAAGAATTCTATGCAAAGCCTGTAGTAAATATTATCAATTTTGAACCAGAAGGCGTAATTCTTGTAAGCAGTAATCCAACAGGTTCAGGTGAAGACATGCCATGGGAATGGTAATTAACAAATAATTGTGATTTACTATTTTGTCAATCAATATATATAAATTAGAATTAATTAAATAATGAAAGAGCTATTAAAATTATTCGGATTTTCTTTTTTATTATTTACATCATGTACAATTGATGAAGAATTTAAAACATTAGATAATGTTCAAAATGTTTTAATGACTGTTGAAGACTTCAAATTTAATAATAATTCTAGGACAATACTAACTCCAACAAACGAAGGAATAACTTTTAAATGGGATGATGACGATATAGTTGGTATTTTTCCTGTTGAAGGAACTCAGGTAGCATTTCCTATGGTTTCCGGGGCCGGAACGAACACTGCGTCATTTACAGGTGGTGGATGGGCTTTAAAAAGTTCTACATCATATATGGCTTATTATCCATTGATAGGAAATTTTTACTTAGATAAGACAAAAATTCCTGTAAATTATTCCGGACAAAAACAAATGGAAAATGCTTCCACTGAACATTTAGATACTTATGATTATTTGGCTGCTTCTGCAACAACTCCTATAAATGGGAATGTAAATTTTCAATTTAAGCATTTAGGAGCACTTATTAGATTAATAGTAACAATGGACGAAACATCAATTCTAAAATCAGTTAGTTTATTAACTGATGAAGATGATTTTATTACATCTGGTTATGTTAATCTAACAGCTGAAACACCTTCTATTTTTGTACCTGAGAATGACCATACAAGATCTTACAACAACTTTGGTATCTCTTTAAATAATATTGAAGTAGAAGCAGGAAAAGACTTAGTTGTTTATTTCTTAATGCCACCAGTTAATCTTACTAATAAATCTTTAAAAGCTATAGTTAGCAAAAGTAACGGATATTATCAAGAAGTACCATTAACAGGTATGAAGGTAGTGTTTCATTCAGTGTGTCTGAAATGAGTCT
>ULNY01025419.1_pt1 | contig 12524 bp, 10 predicted proteins | sample 1952071 | NCBI WGS metagenome assembly ULNY01 (sample SAMEA4835589, study PRJEB28245) | human gut metagenome | biome: gut microbiome; material: fecal sample | place: Denmark | collected 2008 | reverse complement strand
CTCATTATAGCCGCAGTGTATACTATAAGGTCAGCGCCCTCTATATTTTCGGCTCTCTGCCCCATATATACGGGTATTCCCATATTGCGTACCGCTTTTAGCGTTTCTGTTTCGTTATTGTCAGAGCCTGTAAGATAAAAGCCCTTGCTGTGAAGTATCTGCGCCAGCGGATACATACCGCTTCCGCCTATGCCGATAAAATGAACGTGCTTTTTTCCTGTAAGGAAATCTTCCATTGTACTCCTGTCCTTTCAGTCAATAGAGTTAATTATATGCGGTCGATCAGCCGAGTATCATCTTTGCTTTAAGTAAAGCGAGCTGTGTCTTTCCGTCCTCGATTTCGCCGTTCATAACCATTTCAACGGCTTTATCAAGCGGTATCTTCACGACCTCAAGGAATTCGTCATCGTCAAGGTTCTGCTTTCCGCCCTCAAGTCCTGTCGCAAGGTACATATGCGTTATCTCCTGACAGTAGGCTGGTGTAGGAATCATATATCCCATATATCTGAACTGCTTGCAGGTGCAGCCTGTTTCCTCCTGCAGCTCTCTCCTGCCGGCTTCTGCGTGATCTTCGCCTGCGTTAAGCTTTCCTGCGGGAATTTCCATAAGTACCTTCTGGAACGGGTATCTGAACTGCCTTACAAACAGGACATCTCCCTCATCGGTAACGGGAACAACGCCCACACCGCCGCTGTGGCGGATAACATCACGGGATACTATCGCACCGTTTTCAAGCTCCGCCTTATCCGAGCATACGGTGAGAATCTTTCCCTCGTACTTTACTTCACTGTCGATTGTCTTTTCAAATAAATGCATATTGTCCTCTTTTCTGCGGTTTATTCTGCTGTATCATCATCGGATATATCCGCATTTTCATTGCTTTCATCACTGTCGTTATCTTCCTTGGACAGTTCACTGTTTTCAAGCTGTTCGTCAACCGTTTTTTCTATCGTTCTGATATATGCGTTATGATTTATAACAGTATCAAGCTGTTGCTGTTCGTACAGATGAACATTGGGGTTCGGCTTATATCTGAATACCTTTTTCAGAACGATGTAATATATAACGATAATAAATGCCGCTCCGACCGTGCAGACAACGCCTGCCTTAAGTCCGGGTGTAACATAATTGAATTCTATATTGCATTCACCTGCAGGTACTTTTATTCCCATCACGCCACGGTTTACCTTTTCTATCTCGGCTTTCTCGCCGTTGATCGTTGCGCTCCAGCCGCTTTCCCACGGTACAGTGAACGTAACGAATCTGTCCTCAGTGAACGAGGAAGTAGCCTTAAAGCCGTTTGCCGTAGGTGTGAACGTATCTACAGCTGTCTTTGCAAGCTCCTGTGCGTCCTTTTCAAATGTATCATAGTTGAAATCGGAATATCTGTCGGGTTCAAGCTCAGGCAGAATATCGCCGTATTTTTCGATCTGTTCATCTGTCAGCACGACAGCACGGGCGAGCATATTGTCACGGTTACTCTTAGCAACCTTTTCGTACTCGTCATCTGAAATATAGAAGCTGTTCGAATAGCCTATCGGGATATATGCCTTGTTCTTGAATATAGTAAATCCGTCCTGCTCGTCAATCTTTTCAAAGTTCTTGAGATTTTCAAGTAACGTTACCGTATCGCTGTACTCCAGCTTGTAGCTTTGAATAATGAGATATTTTGTGGAATTTACCGAGCGCATAGCGTAATATGATCCGTCGGGATCGGTATTTACCGAACGGTTGAATCCCATTCCGCTGTAGTACTCAAATGCAGAGCCGGGAAGAATGCTGTGGAAGCTGCGGAAGCCGTACATTCCCCACAGCATATTTGCGTTATTGGTAACTCCGTAGGTTTCTACCCTGTAGAAGCTGTCATCGTCAAGCTCTATCGTAGCGTTTACAATATTGTTGTAATCGCCCACCTTCGGACCTATCGCTCTGCCGTATATCAGCGTGTAGTACGAGAAGCCAAGGCACGCAACCATAGTAAAGCAATAGGATTTTTGCAGGAAGTTATTTGTTCTGATCTTCGCTTTGTTTCTTACAAGGAGGAAGCATACTAAAATTGCGGTTATTGCAAGAGCAACGGAAATCCAGAACGGCAGCTTCTCATTAGGCAATTTGAAAAGCTCGGTCACCTTTGTTGTTGTCGTATCTCCCGTGCCGATATCGACTATGTCCTTCGATACCTCAGACGGAAGTATTCCGACCATAGATATAAGCACTACGGCAAATCCACACCACTTAAGGCCGTACTTCATATCTATCTCGCTGTTTTCAAGGGCATAAGCCGTCATAAAGCAAGCGACAAGTATCGGCATATAGAACCAGCGTGTGTAATAGTTGTTGTTGAAAAGCACGAAGCTGGAATTAAGAACGGGGATAAGCGCAAACAGAAGGCATATCGGCATAAGCCACTTTGCCCAGTGTTTTTTCTTGTACTTGATGAACGATATGACACCTGCCATAGAGAAAAGCGGAAGATATGCCGATACGCTTGCCCATCTTGCCGATGAATCGGGGAAGAAGTTCTGTCTTGCAGGAATATCCGCAGGGAAAAACAGGCTCTGGAAAATCAGTCCGTATCTCTGTGCGGGATTATGGAATACGAGATTCCATCCGTTTAAAGTATTGCTTGAACGGGGCGTATCTATACAGGTCAATATTGCAGGAACGAACATTGCGCCTGCAAGCGCAACGCCGATGACCGATTCAAACGCAAGCACAAGGAACGTTTTAACCGTAATCTTGAACTTGGGGTCGGTGAGCCTGCACAGAAAATAAATCACAAGGAAAATACATTCTCCGATAAAGAAGAAGTAGTTTACAAATGCGTTGAGCGCAACAGTAAGCGCAAAGAACACTCTCCTCTTGTTTACTACGGTTTCTTCAAGGGCTATAAGCATAAGAGGGAATACGACCATAGCCTCGTGGAAATGGTTGAAGAACACATTGTACATCGAGAAGCCGGAGAATGCGTACAGCAGTCCGCCGATAAGCGCCGACTGCGGCTTTCTTACAAATCTTCTGATATATGCGAAAGCAAACAGCGAACAGCACGATATTTTAAGCACCAGCAATGGTGCCATAAGATATTTTGCAAACTCCGCCGGGAACGGCATACTCAGCCAGAAGAACGGGCTTCCGAGCGTATAGAACGAATATGAACCGATGAAGTTTGCACCGAGATCCGTCTGCCAGCTCCACATAAAGCTGCCGTTTTTAATTGCCTGATTGCAAAGTGTATAAAAAGGTATCTGCTGAGCGTTATAATCGCCGTAATAGATGAAATATCCGCCGTCTATGAGAACAAACGGCAAAAAGAGTATAACACCCATTATCATTGCCATAAAGAACGCTTTTCGGTAGTATAGCTTTTCAGATTTGTACATTCCGTGTTTCCTTCCGTGATGAAGAATATATCGGCTGTTTAATACAGCACAGCGCCGTATTTTTCAGCCATAGCCTCCAGCTTTTCTGGCTCTATAAGTGATTTTCTGTCTATTATCGCTCTGCCCTGATACAGCATAAGTGCCATCTTGAGCGAGATCTCGTCATCCGATAAAAACGCTACAGGCAGTGTAGCCATGTGCATATTCCTGCCGAAGTCGATAGCGTCATCGGGAGAGTTTATGCTTACTGTCAGGACATCATAGCTTTCGCCGCACATCTGTGCAATGTCGTCCTCCATATAAGGACCGCATTCAACCGCAGGCGAGAACTCCGTTGTTTCGGGGTCTAAGAAGAACATCTGGTTTTCGGTCGCAAGTGCGAGAGAGGTATCCTGCTTTTCAACGGGATCAATCTCGGACGCATCAAGAGATGCAAACATTTCACGCAGTGCGGCGATATGCTCTTTTCCCGTACCGCAGCAACCGCCTGCGATCTCAGCGCCGCTTAGAACCGACTTCTTTACGGCGAATGCGAATTCTTCGGGCGATATGCTCTGCCTTTCGCCGTCCTGTTCATATACGGCGCTCGGCTTTACTATAAGAGGAATTTTCGCATACGGAGCAATCTCGGAAATAATATCGGGGCAAAGATCTGCCGAGGTACAGTTAAGACCGAATGCCGATATACCCATAGCCTGCAATACAAGCAATGTGCACAGCACATTTGTGCCTATTGCGGTTTCTCCGTCCTCGTCAACCTTCATTGTTGCTATTATCGGCTTGTTTTCCTTTTTGCAGGCAAGCACGGCGGCTCTCATATTCCACAGCGCAGGCACAGTTTCGATAACAAACATATCGCAGTAAGGCGATAAAGCCTTTACCTGCTGTCTGTAGACCGACATTATCTCGGTAAACGTGTAGTCGCCGTAAGGCTCTATGTAAAGTCCCGTTGACGACAGACAGCCTGCAATGAGCGCCTTTTCGTGAAAGCTGTCATAGGTTATCTTTGCGGCGGCGGCATTAAGCTGTTCTGTTTTGTCCTCGACACCGTATGCCTTCAGATTCTCACGGTTTGCACCGTGTGTTGCGGTGTAGAGTATCTGAGAGCCTGCGTCAAGAAAGCCCTGCTGAAGCTGCGTAAGGGCTTCGGGATGCTCACAGACAAACTGAGCCGTTGAAACGGTATGGTCGTAGCCGTATTTTTCAAGTCCTGTGCCGGTACCGCCGTCAAGCAGTATCGGCAATCGTATAGGTATATCCTGACTGACGGGATTGCTGTCCATATTGATTCCTTTCTGAAGTTACATTTTTTCGGGTGCATCGACCTTAAGCAGATCGAGCAGATTCTTGAATACTGTCTTTGTGGCAACGCAAAGAGAAAGTCTTGACTGAAGGATATTCTCCTCCTCGCCCTTTATCTTGCAGTTGTCGTAGAATTTGTGGAAAAGCTGTGCAAGATCGCACAGATACTTTGTTATCTTTGAGGGATTATAGTCCTTTGCCGCTTCGTTTATGCAGTTCGGCAGAGCCGCAATATGACGTATAAGCGCAAGCTCTGCGGGATGATTGAAGTTAAGCTCCGATACGGGAATGTTGCTGTAGCCTGTGCCTTCTTCTTCCATACGGCGCAGAATGCTGCATATTCTTGCGTGAGCGTACTGAACGTAGAACACGGGGTTGTTTGAGCTTTCCTCAATGGCAAGCTCAAGGTCAAATTCGAGGTGAGTGTTGGGATCTCTTAAATTGAAGAAGAATCTTGCCGCATCTATCGGTACTTCGTCAAGAAGGGTCGAAAGCGTTATAGCCTTGCCTGAACGCTTTGACAGCTTTACCGTTTCACCGTTTCTGACCAACATTACCATCTGCATTATAACAATATCAAGCTTGCTTGCGTCAACGCCGAGCGCTGTCAGTGCGGCTTTCATTCTTGCGATGTATCCGTGGTGGTCTGCACCGAGAATGTCTATCGCCTTGTCAAAGCCTCTTGTAACAAGCTTGTTATAGTGATATGCAATATCGGGTACGAAGTAGGTAGGGATACCGTTTGCACGGACAAGAACTCTGTCCTGATCGTCACCGAAATCGGACGCCTTGAACCAGATTGCACCATCCTTTTCGTATGTCTGACCCTTTTCGGTCAGCATATCAACAATCTGCTTTACCGCACCGCTCTTGTGAAGCGAGCTTTCTCTGAACCATGTGTCGTATACGATACGGTATTTTGCAAGATCCTTCTCAAGTCCGTCTATGTTGAGCGGCAGAGCGTATTCTACCAGTGCGGACTTACGGCTTTCCTCATCTGCGTTTACAAACTTGTCGCCGTTTATCTTATAGAAATTATATGCGTGTTCGATTATGTCAACACCCTTGTAAACGTCCTCGGGCATAGGGAAGTTTTCTTCATCTTCAAATATCTTGCGGCATATGTCATCATCGCCGTATGATGCGATGACATCGGACTTGTTGCCGTCCGCTATCTGCATATATCTTATAGACAGCGACTTGCCGAACTTTTCTATCTGGTTTCCTGCGTCGTTTACATAGAATTCACGCTCTACCTCATAGCCCGCAAACTGAAGTACGGAAGATAAGCTGTCGCCGAGTGCGCCGCCTCTTGCGTTACCGATGTGCATAGGGCCTGTGGGGTTTGCCGATACGAATTCAACAAGCACTCTCTTGCCCTTGCCAAGCTCGGTCTTACCGTAGTCGCTGCCGCTTGAAATAACCTCGCCGACAGTTTCGTTGAACCATAAGGGGCTTATAAAGAAATTCAGAAAGCCGGGTCCTGCAACTTCAATCTTTTCGAATACTGTGCCGTCAAGCACTGCGGCATCGGCTATCATCTGACCTATTGCTCTCGGATTGTTTCTGAGAGCCTTTGCACTTGCCATTGCGGCATTGCAGGAGAAATCTCCGTGTGATACATCTGCAGGACGTTCAACATTGAAAGCCGGCAGGGGTACTGCCTCTATCTTGCCCTCGGCAACAAGTCTGCCCAGTGCGTTCATTACCGTTTCCTTTACCTGCTGTTTAGCAAGCTCTATCATATTGTTCATCAGTTACACTCCTTGACATTTATAAACATTTCATTTTCTGACATATAGCTTGAATTGATGTCGAGCGTATATTTAAGATATATTTCTCCGCCCGTTTCTGCAAGCTCGTTTCTTATTTCATCAGTGCATACGCCTATCATAAAGTCACCGAACTCCGTGCCGTAATGGCAGTGGTGCTTCTTTCCTTTTTCTATGAACAAGGAGCTGATGGCTTTGCCGCTCCTTGTCATAGTCACCATTTCATCGGTCACCTCAAGCGTCACTGAACTTCCGGCAAAACCGGTAGCCTCGCTTTCATCGTAATACAGACGGAAGCCGTTCTCGGTGCTTTCCATAGCGCCGAATGTAAACAACTCGGTGGAATCCTTATCCTGATCTACCGTCTGCGTACTTTTTATCGTAATACATACGTTCTTTTTCATTTATTATCCGTTGTTCCTTTCAAAGCCTCAATCGAGGTCAACTACAGCGCCGATGAGCATTCTCAGCATTTCCTCGTAGCTGTATGCGCTTTCTGTCACAAGCCTTGTGAATATGCTCTGTCTGTCAAGGCCGGGTATCCCTCTTACACGTCTTACATAGACCTCTCCGTCATTGTCAAGCACCATATCGACTCTTGCAAAGCACTTGCAGGAAAGTGCATCGTATGCGGCTCTTGCTGTCTGCTTTATCTTGTTCTGAGTAAGGCCGTCCAGCTTAGCAGGCACTTTAAGCTCCGACGTAGACGCTATATATTCAGACAGCTTATCAATGCTGTCGTCCGTTCTTACAAGTTCGCCTATCGCTACCCGCTCATCGTGATGCTTTGCGCCGAGTACGGCACAGGTAAGCTCTCTGCCTTTAACGGCACTCTCGGCTATGATATAGGGGTGGTGCGAAAAGCTCGCCTTTATCGCTTCTTCAAGTTCCTTTTCGTTTTCTGCCCTGCAGGCACCGACCGATGTTGAACAGCTTGTCGGTGCGGTGTATATCGGGAAGCTCAACTTGCCGGTTATCTTTTTTATCGCCGCCGTCATATCGTTCATCTCACTGCGGTGCAAGGTTACGTTCTCGATAACCTTTATGTTGCTGTCGGACAGCACAAGATCCATTATGCGTCTGTCGTTGCACAGTGCCGCCGCCGCAAAATCGTTGCCGATGACGGGAAGGCCTGCCAGCTTGCACAAGCCCTGTACCCTGCCGTCCTCGCCGTATTTTCCGTGAAGCACGGGGAACACGGCATCTATACGGTGAATCGTGCTTTCGCCGTCGGAAATTATCTTTATAACGCCCTTGTTCGTCATATCGGGGCTTATCACGCACGAACAGCAGTCGCTGTCCTGCTCCCAGCTGCCGTCTTTTATATTCTCATAGCTACCGGGATAAAAAAGCCATCTTCCTGCTCTTGTGATGCCTATTGCAAGCGGCTCAATCTCCTTGGGTAAGGAACTGAGAACGCTGTATGCGGTATGCAGTGAAGCGGCATGGTCAGCGGACGCACCGCCGAACAGCACGGCTATTCTTTTCTTTGCCATAGCTCTTCCTCTTCTTTCGTTCTTTATATGCAATAATACAATTAAGTATATCACATTCTGCTTTCAAGTTCAAGTATTAACGTGTAAATTATAAATAGTATCGGCCTTAGTGGAAGAAAAAAGTAAATTTTCGGATAAAAATATTGACCGTGTGCCGCAGATATGGTAATATTAATGTGCATATATTTTTTAGCAGGCTGCAGAAGAAACTGTAGCGCCTATATCAAAAAGAAGAGGTATATTTTAACGTATGGAAATACAATTACTCGTAATAATCATAATAATGATCGCCTGTTCGGCGTTCTTTTCCGCCAGCGAAACGGCACTTACCGGCGCTAACCGCATAAGGCTCAAAAGCATGGCTGAAAACGGCTCTAAGGGCGCTAAAATGGCGCTTAAACTGCTTGACAGATACGATAAGGTTATCACAACAATACTTATCGGCAACAACATAGTAAACATAACCGCATCTTCACTGGGTACTATACTTGCGACAGCAATAGTAGGTCCTGACAATGCGGCTCTGGTATCGACAGTGGTACTGACACTTGTGATACTCACATTCGGTGAGGTAATGCCGAAAAGCCTTGCGAAAGACCACTCGGAAGGGATGACGGTCGCAACGAGCGGAATAATCACATTCCTTACATTCATATTCACTCCCCTGTCGGCTTTATTTATACTGCTTAAAAAGCTTGCAAACAAGCTGTTCGGCAACAAGAAGGAGGTTACCGTAACAGAACAGGAGCTTATGGCTATAATAGACGAAATCGAGGACGAGGGCGTACTTGAAGAACAGGAGCGTGACCTTGTGAAGTCTGCTCTTGAATTTGACGAAACGGTAGTTGATGAGATAATCACTCACCGTGTAGACGTCATTGCGGTCGATGTAAACGAAGATATTGAAACAGTAAAGGAAACCTTCATCAACGAGGAATATTCAAGACTTCCCGTTTACGAAGGCTCTATAGACCACATTATCGGCTTTGTGAGCCAGAAAGACTTTTTCAAGAAATATCTTACCAAAAAAGATGACGAAACGTTCTTACTGCGTGATATAATGCAGGAGATCCACTATGTTCCTCATCTGATGAAGATAAGCGATATAATGAAGCAGATGCAGAAGGACAAGGTACATATGGCTGTCGTACTCGACCAGTACGGCGGAACGCTCGGTATAGTTACTCTTGAAGACATACTCGAACAGCTTGTCGGTGAAATATGGGACGAGAACGATGAGATAATCGCCCCTGTCACATTCGTATCGGAAAACGAGTTCAACGTCAACGGCGATGTATCGCTGACCGCTTTCAAGCGTTACTGGCATAACCGCACGGGAGATAGTCCGAAAATAGACGGCAACGCAAAGACCGTCGGCGGCTGGGTGCTTGAGCTTTTCGGAAAGATCCCTGAAACAAACGAAAGCGTTACAACAGACGATTTCAGAATAACGGTTCTTAAAGTCAGCGAAAGAAGAATAGTAAAGGTACGCCTTACCGTTATTCCCAAATCCGAAAATAAGGAATAATATGCGTGTACTGTTTATAGTCTGCGCCGTACTTGGTACTGTCGGCATATGCGGACTTCTTGTAATGCTGCTGTTCTTCAGGCTGAAAATAAACCTCGGCTTCAGACTGCCGAAGGGCAGGACTATACCTATCGAGCAGTTTATTCCTCAAGGGATATACGGATATGCGGTATTTACCGCTGTATTCGGATATTTCGGGCTGATGCTGCTGCAGCTTTCACTGCCGTGGTACTTCATAGTTCCCGCCGATATTGCAATGGGCTTTATTGTGAACTTTATCGGTATGCACTTTCTTTCTCCTGCCGTGAAAAGTTTTGTGAACGGCAAAGCGCCGAAGCCCGATGATCTTACGGGATACGAGGCTGTCGCACTTGAAAATATAGCAGGCAGCGGCTACGGGAAGGTTCGGGTGAAATATAACGGGCTGAATTACCGCTTTGACGCAATATCCGTATATCACACGGATATTGAATCGGGCGAAAAGGTCGATATAGTTACAGGCGAGGACGAATTGCTCTTTGTTCAGAAAAAAGATGAGATATACAAAGTCCTTGACGAAGAAAAAACGCCTGTAACAAAAGCAGAAACCGACATTACACCAGAGCCGAAAAGAAAAAACGACAGCTTTGTAAGCTCGGAAGAAATCAATAATAACCGAAAGGAAGAATAAAACTTGTTCTCAAAGGAGATAACAACTACTGCGGAGGACTACCGCACATTAGTAAAATTTACCGAATACTCGCTCAAAAAGTCGAATAACATTCTGTTTATCGCTATGGCGGTACTTGCTGTGGCATCGCTCGTTATCGGACTTGCGGGAATAATTCCGCTGTATATTTCGGCGGCTGTATGCCTTCTTTGCGTTGTGGTGATCCTTGCCGATGTTCTTATCATTTCAAAGAAAGCAAAGGACGGTATAAAGTACGGCAAGGTGGTGCTTAACGCAAAGCGTACCTTCAGCTATGATGCGGCATCGGTAAGGGTGTTCGGCGGAAGGACGGCTACCGATATAAACGCACAGTGGGATACGATTTTCAAGATATACGAGATCGAAAAGTGCTTTATAATCTATTTCAGATATAACCTTGCGTTCTGCCTGCCGAAAAATCAGCTTACACCGCAGGAAACGCTGGAGGTCAGAAACTATTTTATAAAGAAAATGGACGGAAGGTTCGTCAAAAAATGCAAATAAAACAGGAGGACGGTATTATGTTGAAGAAACTCAAAAAGCAGGTGCTTGAAGCAAATCTCCTGCTTCCGAAATACAACCTTGTAACATTCACATGGGGCAACGTATCGGGGATAGACCGTGAAAGAGGACTTGTCGTAATAAAGCCATCCGGCGTTGAATATGACGGTATGACGGTAGACGATCTTGTTGTAGTAACTCTTGACGGCGAGCAGGTCGAGGGCGATTTAAGGCCGTCAAGCGACACGCCGACACATCTTGAACTGTACAAGGCATTTCCTAACATCGGCGGTATAGTTCATACGCATTCTCAGTGGAGTACGACCTTTGCGCAGAGCGGACTTGATATTCCTGCACTCGGCACAACGCACGGCGACTATTTCTACGGTGCTATACCCTGCACCGACAAGATGACGCCCGAAGCTATCGGCGGCGAATACGAAAAGGAAACAGGCACGATAATCATTGATACGTTCAAAAAGCGTAACATCGATCCCGATTCCGTACCTGCAGTAAATGTACACTCTCACGGACCTTTTGCCTGGGGCAAGGACGCAATCGACGCTGTACACAATGCGGTCGTGCTTGAAAATGTCGCAAAGATGGCCATGTTCAACCTTCTGCTTGACAGAAATATCGAGCCTATGCAGCAGGAGCTTCTTGATAAGCACTATCTGAGAAAGCACGGCGCTAACGCATATTACGGACAAAAATAACTGCTTTGGGGGAATAATATGAATATTTACTGCCTATCGGAAGGCGAGCTTTATAATATCGAAAACGGCAAGGAACACCTCGTTCACTGTGAGCGTGTGGAGAGCTACCGTGACGCAGTGCGTAAGATGAAGGCTCGTGATGAATGGAAAACCACAGGTAAAGGTGCAAAGTTCATGGGCGTTGAGCCAAAGGAATACGGCGAAAATGAAGCATTCGATATGCTCAGGGGCATCGGTTCGTGCGGTGACAGGCTGATATACACGACTTTTGCGGATAATGTCGGCGGTATGTACTTCAAGGATAGCGAGGGAGAAAACTATATTTTCGCAAACCGTGAAGAAATAATCAACGATATTGACTGCTATGACGGGAAGTGCGTAGTCAGTGCAGGAAACGGGTATTACGAAAATCACATTGCCCTTGTCGATACGAAAAACGGCAGCTTTGAACAGCTCACAGAAGGGTTTACCAGCGAAACTCACCCCTTTATTTCACGCAGGAACAGCGATATAATCTACTATACGGCTATGGGCTTTGCGACAAACGGCGGAGGAGAGATTGCGAAAAAAAGCCCGTGTACGATATGTCTTTTCGATACACGGAGCGGAACAATAGACGAATTTATCGCAGAGGATGGATTCGACTGCATAAAGCCGCAGGATGATGCCGACGGAAACATATACTACATACGCAGAAAATACGTTCCGACAAAGCAGAAAAGCAATCTCGCAATGGATATATTGATGTTCCCTGTCAGGATAATCAAAGCTATCGGCGGATTTTTAAGCGTGTTTTCAATGGCGTTCGGCGGAGAACCTTTGCGTACCGGCGGTAAAAATCCGGCAAAGAGCAAAGCCGCAGACGAGCGTGAAGCCTTCATCGAGGGAAATCTGATAAAAGCCGAAAAACAGCTGAGCGGTGACGCAGACGACGGTATAATCCCATCGGACTGGGAGCTTGTAAAGCGTGATAAAAACGGTAACATAACCGTTTTAAAAAAGCGGATAATGGATTACAGACTGCTTTCAGACGGAGATATTCTCTATTCAAACGGAAGCCGCATAGGAATGCTGTCGGGCGATAAGAACACAGTTGTGTGCAAAATAAAATACGCTAATTCGATAACCGTAACCGAAT
>ULNY01002367.1_pt1 | contig 12699 bp, 5 predicted proteins | sample 1952071 | NCBI WGS metagenome assembly ULNY01 (sample SAMEA4835589, study PRJEB28245) | human gut metagenome | biome: gut microbiome; material: fecal sample | place: Denmark | collected 2008 | reverse complement strand
AAATCAGTAGATTGACAAATTATGAGACCGCAGTATGATTTTGGTCATAAATTTCACATTACGAACCCATTTTGCGCTGTTTTGCGAAAAGGTTTGCGTAAAATTTTAGGTGTAAATCAAATTTCAAAGTATTTTTATCGATATTTCAAAAAGCGGGGGATAATATTCCTTACTTTTGCCAATGTTTTTGGTTTAAATGTCACAGACGTATAATAGCACAAGGTAAACTATGACCATATTCACACTTTCCGCCGTTTTACGCCGCCGTCGGCATGTCCGGCAATATGTCCCCACATATTCGTGACACTGTTGCAATCCACTTGACAAGACTGATTGAGAAAATCACAAAACCATTATTAAAAACACAGTTTATGGGTAAACGTTTCATCACAGCTTTGCTTGCGCTCCTGTTAGTCGGGGTGCAGGTATTCGCCCAGTCAGCCGTTTCCGGAAAGGTCACGGACGAGACAGGGGAACCCTGTGTCGGGGCCAATGTCCTCATAAAGGGCACGACCTCCGGCACAATGACAGACTTTGACGGTAACTACAGTCTGCCACACGTGAAGCAGGGAGCCATCCTTGTTATCTCAAGCATTGGTTACACCACACAGGAAGTCAAGGTTGGCTCCTCGGCTGTCATCAATGTAGTTCTCCAGAGTGACAACAGGTATCTCGACGAGGTTGTGGTTGTCGCCTACGGTACTCAGAAAAAGAAGGATGTGACCGGTTCCATCACCGACGTGAAGTCCGAGATCGTGGCCATTCAGAACACCACGACCGTCTCCAGGGCACTCGAGGGAGCCGCTCCAGGCCTTCAGGTCTCAATGGTCGATGGCCAGCCTGGTTATGACATGGCTATCCGTCTGCGTGGTGTCAGCTCCACCAACGGAGCCTCTGCCGCCGCCCTCGTCGTGATCGACGGTGTGGCCCAGCAGACCAACTCCACTTATGAGAACCCTCTTTCCCAGTTGGACCCTAACGACATAGCTTCCGTGACTGTCCTCAAGGATGCGGCGTCAACCGCTCTTTACGGATCAAGAGCGGGTAACGGTGTCATCCTCATCACCACCAAGAGAGGCTCCGAAGGCAAGTCAAAGATCTCCTTCCAGAGCCGCTGGGGATGGAACTCCATCGGAAACTACAACGTCAACTCGATCGACACCGCCGCTGAGTATTATGAATATGCCTGGCAGTCAATCTACAACTCTTACCGTTACGGCGTGAACGGAACAGGTCTTCCTGGAGTTGATGCGAACGGCAACTACTACACAAACATAGCCACTCCGAACCACACAGACGAGGAGGCAAGGCTATTTGCCAGCCAGCACCTGTTCGACTACAACGGAAGCGAGACCCAGTTCCAGAAGAACGCACTCGGCAACAATATGGCCTACAATGTTCCTGGGGCGATCTACACGCCTACGGGATCCGGCTCGAACGCATCCGCGACTATGAGCGGTGCTTACCTTGTCGATCCAGTAACCGGAAAAATCAACAAGGACGCAAGGCTGCTCTACAATGGTGACGCAGCTGACATTATGTTCAAAAAAGCTTTCCGTCAGGAATATAACCTTTCGGCCAGCGGCGGATCAGACAAGATCCACTACTACGCTTCCCTAGGTTATCAGGACGAGCCTTCATTCTTGATTGCGAGCTCGTACAAGCGTTACAGCGGACGTATGAATGTCGATGCCCAGGCTCTCAAGTGGCTGAAGATCGGCGCCAATGTCGGCTATTCAAAGACCAGCACCAGAGCTCAGGCCGGTAAGTGGGGCTCCCGTCAGATCGGTGGAGCGTATGGCAACGCCATGCTTCACGTCAAAGGATGGCAGCCAATCGAGCCAGTCTACACCATTGACAAGAACGGTGACTATGTTCTCGATGCCAACGGTGACAAGATTCTGAACACCAAGAACGCCTCGTATTCACCGCTCGGTGTCGCCACAAGTCCTTATGGCAGTGACTTCAAGTACATCGCCGAGACCAACATCGAGCGTCAGGACATCTCAACATGGACAACCCGTCTGTTCGCCGATGTCAATTTCCTGAAGTATTTCAACTTCAACGTGAACTTCAATATGGACGAGTCACACTGGAAACGTACGATGTACGTGAACAGTGTCGCGGGCCGCGGAACTCCTAACGGAGGATTCGGTATCAAGACCTACCAGCGCCGAATCATCAACACCCAGCAGATCCTTACCTATAATCAGGACTTCGACAAGCATCACGTTGACGCTATGCTAGGTCACGAGTATGAGGATCTGAACAGGGATGACCTCAATTTCGGTACTGGTTACGAGCTGATTCCAGGTTATGCCATCGCCGGAAACTTCATCGGCCGCTATGTCAACGCTGGTGGTGAGAACTCCACTACCCCTGGCTTCAGTACAAACATCTACAGGACAGAGTCTTACCTGAGCCGTTTCAACTACAACTACGACAGCAAATATTATCTGTCTGGATCCCTCAGGCGTGATGCCGCCTCCAAGTTCACAAAGGACAACCGCTGGGGTACATTCTGGTCAGTCGGAGCCGGTTGGCGTTTCTCAGAGGAAAGCTTCCTTAAGGAGATGAAGACATGGCTTGACAACGCCAAGCTGCGCGCCAGCTATGGTGTGACGGGTAACTCCAATGGTCTTACCTCTTATTATCTCAACCACTACTGGTACTACGCTGTCGCCACGTGGCAGACAAGCTCAAGCGGTACCGGCGTTCCTGCCTCAACCGCCATCAGAACCGGCAACGACTTGGTTCGTTCCGACCTGACTTGGGAGAACATCCACCAGTTTGACCTCGGCCTTGACTTCAGTGTCCTGAGGAGCCGCATCACCGGTGCGCTTGACTTCTATGACCACAAGACTGTCAACTCTCTCTTCAATCAGTCAGTCTCCCCTCTCGCCAGCGCCGGCTACACCACCGTTCTTGGAAACGCTGCCAAGGTCCGCAACAGAGGATTCGAGATAGAACTCGACGCTGACATCATCCGCAAGAAAGATCTCACCCTCAGCGTTGGCATCAACGGAACACACTACCGCACCACGCTTCTGAGCGTTCCTGCCGACCAGATTCCGAACTACGACGAGACCATGGATCTCCCTAAGGGCTGCTGGACCGTCGCGACTGAGGATATGGCGCAGGCCGGAACTGCAAGCCACGCCGGACGAGGAATATTCTACCTCCGTGGAGAAGGGAAGGATCTTTTCAACCTCTATATGCCTAAATATGCCGGTGTGGACGAAAAATCCGGTCTTCCGCTTTATTGGCACAGAGTCACTTACTATGATGTGAATATGAACGAGACCACAGGTGTCTACGAGCACGGAGGACGTTACGCCAACTATAAGGTGGGTGACAATGTCAAGACAGACGTGGCGGCAGACGCATCTTACTACGAGGTAGGATCAGCCACTCCTGATTGGATCGGAGGTCTTACCCTCAGCCTGAAATGGAAAGATTTCGATTTCAGCGTCGTTTCCGCTTACCAGATCGGAGGCAAGTTCTTCTCTATGGAGTACTCCCAGCATCTGTTCCGCGGCTCATCTATGGGCAGACAGCGTATTCCTGTCTCAAAGGATCTCGTGGGCAACACCTGGAATCCGGACAACACCAGTGCCTATTACCCTATGCAGTGGTTCCCAAGTTCAGGCGCAAGCAGTTACTATCTTGATGGATCTTTGCTGCCAGGCTCTCACAACTACACAGACATGAGCCTCTTTGACGCAAGCTACTTCCGTGTGAAGAACGTGACCATCGGCTACACCCTGCCTAAGAAACTCACAAAAAAAGTCAACATCAGTGCCCTCCGTGCGTTCGTCTCAGCTGACAACGTGTTGATTTTCTCTCAGCAGAAAGGTGTGGATCCTACTTTCTCAACAATCGGAGGAAAAGAGGTTGACACCTTCATCTACCCACAGATGCAGACTCTCACCATCGGTTTGAATCTTGATTTCTAAAATTAAACGCGAATAAATATGAAAACATATAAAAGTCTTTTGGCTGCCGCGATCCTTGGCTTGAGCTTTTCATCCTGCACCTCACTGCTGGATGTCAACAATCCGAACTATTTCACGGATGATGAGATGGCAGAATTCATCAATGGAAGCGAGGAAGCTGAGCAGCAGGTTCTGACAGGTCTCGTTGGTTCTCTGCCGGGTTACATCAACATCTACAACGCTGCGATCGCCGGTGGCTATTCCAACGCTTCCGCTTACGAATCCAATTTTGAGTTTCGCCGTTTCTGCCAGTCTGGCGATGTGGTTGAAGGAGATAGACTGAATCAAGGAACATACTCGACTTGGTATCAGAATCTTGCAAACAACACTTATTGGAGAACAGATCAGGAGGTCCAGAACTATGGCTACTATCTCGCCCCTGTACTCAAGCTCGGACCCGCACTCAAGGCGCTTGACTTCCTTACCGAGGAGCGTGTCGAGAAGTATCCAAGAATGGGTTCCAGCCGCGCCCAGGCACTGACAATGAAGGCTATCTGCTACATGATGCTGATGGAGCGCTACACAGACCTTCAGGATGTAACCTCCACTACAAAGCAGGGCTGGCCGATCTACGATGCCTACACCTATAATGCCGCCAAGGCTCCGCTTTCGGTCGCCGAGACCTGGAGTTGGATCAACACTACGCTCAAGGAGGCAGTGGATCTTTTCCACGATTCCACGCTCGGAGAGAAAGGCTATACCATCGGTAACGAGGCTGCCCAGATCTACGACATAGACTGTGCCGTGGCACAGTACTACCGTTGTCGCGCCGCCCTCGACAGCAAGGACTGGAAGACCGTGATAGAGGCGGGGAATGACCTCCTCAGCCATTTCCCTAACCTGATCAACGCCGAAGATTATGGTATGAAGGCAAGCTTGTTGGCCTCTGTGAACTCTCGCGCTGGTGTCACCGCATCCCTGCCTCAGGGAACATCTTGGAACGGATCCGACTTCAACGCCACACAGAACGCCTTCTACAATCTGGAGAAGAATCCAGAGGCGATTTTCGGCGGTGCCAGAGGCTCATCCAACATCTTCTGGACTAACGCAGGTCTCAATGCCCTCAAGCGCAGCCCTTCAGGCTACTATCAGGTGGACAAAGGAATCTATGACGCACTTTCGGATGATGACTGCCGCAAGGCTTGCATTCTCCCTGAGGATTTCGAGAATTTCCACGTTTACACCAACGACGGAGCAGACACGACATGGTACCAGTACACTATGCCGAAATACACGTCTCTCAAATGGGCGGCATCCTCGGCTATCGGTTACAAAAACCACACGAACGAGGCTACCACATCCGACAACATATACCTCCGTTCCTCAGCCGTCTTGCTGATGGTCGCTGAGGCATACGCTCAGGGTGGGCAGGACGCTCAGGCAAAGGCATTGCTTGACAAACTGCTTGCGGCCCGCACAAAGAGCGGCGCCACCGCCATGACATGCGACAACACGATGCCTGGCAAGAGTGTTATGGAGATGGTCAAACTTCAGTGGCGCATCGAGATGTGGGGAGAAGGCGATTGGGCGTTCTTCAACCAGAAGCGCTGGGGCGTTCAGAACGCCCGTGGAGCGAACCATTGGAGCGAGACTCAGATTCCTGCCGAAGGCTTCACTTGGGAGATTCCTCAGAAGGAGCGTCAGGGCAATCCTTACTGGAACTAACAGTCATTATCCACAACTAGAATTATATTCAGATGAAAAAAATATTATTGACATTCGCTTGCGCTCTTTCCGCAATGGTAATGTTCTCAGCCTGCGACAAGGGAGAGGATGTGAAGGAGTTCAAGGATGAAAACGCTACCGTGAAGGCCTTGACAATCGAGGCTACCCTTCCGTCCGCACAGGGTGAGGGCATGAAGACTGCTTTCACAGCCAAGGATTTCCTCCGTATACGTTTCGCGAAGGCTGACGGTACTTCAGTGGGAAGAACCCAGATCCTCAGAGGCGAGGCGGCAGAAGGCAAGACCGCGTCATTCAGCAACCGTGTGGCCGTGCCGAATGACGCAGAAACGGCTTTCGTCTATGTTGACAACAACGAGACTAATCTCGTGAACTATGGATCCGCTCCGACATTTGTGAATTTGAGCGGTCAGAAAGGTACGCTTGCTGATGCCATGGCACATCAGGTGATTGTTGGCTCCACCCCTGTCAGCGGCCTGTCAGGAGGTAAGGGCTCCGTATCACTCGCCTACAAGACCGGTATCGCAAAGATCGTGGTGTCTTATCCGGAGGGAACCAGAGTCAAACAGGGCGAGACCACAATAACGCTTGGTGGAGACGCACAGTACAACAAGATTGAACTGATGCTTGATTCTCCTGAAAAGTCAAGCACGAAAGGTGCAATCACCGTCCCTGCCATTGTTGACACGGTGAAATGCACCTCCACCGCTTACGTCGCCATCTGGCCTGTAGGTGGAGAGTACACCAACACCAACCTCATCTCCCATATCCAGACTACCACCTACGGCAATGCGCTTGAGGTCACGAACATCACGGCAGGAAAGACGACCGAGATCGTTCAGGGTGTTGACGCCAAAGAGTTCAACTATTGGATCGGCGATGAGGAATATAAAGTCCATGATGTCTATGCGAAGGTTGAGAGCGCTAGCAAGTGGATCACAGTGAAGGATGGTGTCCTTACAGTCGGGGAGAACAAGACCGGTAGCGTACGCGTCGGAAAGGTTGTGCTTGACAACGGTCACACCTACATCTTCACCCAGATCGGAGCCAACGACTTCAAGGGAAGCTGGACGCTTTACTCGAAATTATTTGACCCTAACAAGACACTGGGTAAGGGTAACACCAATGCGGACAAAACTGTTGTCACATTCGGTGAGCCACGTCAGCGAGAGACCTTGAAGGATGCCGCTGGCAAAGAGCACACAAACAACCTTGGCATCAAGGGCCTTTATCTTGATTCGGTTCTGGACGCTTGTGTCGAGATTGACTACAATGAAAGGACTGTCAAATTCGGCGTGTTCTTTGACCGCCGCGCAGCCCAGAAAGCCGCAGACGGAAAGTTCTGCACATATATTCCTGAATGTTCTGGCGGAAACGGTTGGGGCAACTACAACTTTGCTCCTGGTGACAAGGGATTCTCCGATTCCAACTACGAGTGGCTCTGGTTCACGGTAAGCGAAGACCTGAAGACCCTAAAGTACCAGTACTTTGGTGCAGGTCAGATGACCAGTAACGGCAAGTACTACATCTGCGGAATCTCTATTCCGAAGGCCACTTCAACCGACAAGGCTTCCATTGCAGGCAGCTATGACGTGATTTATCAGGCCAACTACAACGGAAGCAACGAAGAAAGCATGTACTTCAAGAAGTAATCCTGCATTCAGTCAATCCAACAAAAGAAGGCGACCGGAAACCCCGGCCGCCTTTTTTCTTTGGCAATGGCAGTTAAAAACATCACCTTAAAGCCCCTATCTGCTCTTTGGTAAGCCCGGTCAACTGTAGGATCTGCCCTATCGGCATACCGATTTCAAGCATGGCCTTGGCTACTTCGGTCTTACCTTCGGTTATTCCTTCAGCCTTACCTTCAGCCTTACCTTGGGCCATACCTTGGGCCATGCCTTCAGCCATACCTTGGGCCATGCCTTGGGCCATGCCATCTGCGATTCCTTTGGCCTCTCCGTCGGCATAGCCTTTCTCGAAGCCCTTGCGCTCGGCGAATACGCGCTGCGCCAGAATGTCCCTCTCGTTCATCTTGTCGATCTCGTATTTAAGTTTCTTATCCTTGTCGAACGCCGCCACCTCGCACGCCTCGGCGAGCCGTCTGGAGATTCCTCCGGCCTCCTCGATCCATTCGGGGATCCTTTGGAAGCCATCACTGTTCTTGAATATGTAGAACAGCCTGTCGAACTCCGTCACGCACTCCTCCAGCGTCTTGGTGAACAGTGTCATCTCCACAAAGATAACACTAATTGTCTGATCCGCAACCATTCCGGTGCGTTTTTCGGAGAACCGCCAATACGAGATGAAGTGGTCGGTGTCCCAGAGGGACTCGTCATCGTGCCTCAGGCGATAGTTCAGGAAGGAGACCACATAGACCGGGTGGAGCTTCCCGTACAGATCCCCCTCCGACAGTTCCAGATGGTACAGTCCTGACGCGTAATAGACGCACCTCTCGAAAAAGCTGTCCTCCTCCGAGGCCTGCATCTCCACGATGAACGTCCTGTCGTCCTTGTCCACACAGACCAGGTCGAGCACCGTCTTCTTCCCGTAGATCACATCCTGTTGCTGCTCCCGGTCGGAATATTCCTTGATGTCCTCGATCCTCGCCTCGGGAGGCAGGATCTGGTTCAGCACCCCGATGAGGATGTCCTTGTTGTTCCTGTCCGCGAACACGGCCTTGAAGCCCACGTCGCTCCGCAGGTTGACGAACGGAGCGAGTCCTTGTCTCTTTTCATTGAAATACATAGTTCAAATTTTAAACAAACATTTGAACAGCAATAATATGCACAATAAATGTAAAAAACGAAAAGAAACATATACGGATTATAAAAAACAGAAATATTTTCGGTTGTTACTCCCTTAAGTAACATGAAAAAAATAAGTTGCTTCAGATTAAGAGAAGATTTTCGAGGATAGATCTTTTTTTGAAGAAGGAGTGTGCCGGTGGCACATGACTGATGAGAAAAGAGATATATACCGAAAAGATTCCTTAAGATGATGCAGGTTATTTTTTGAAGGTTACTAAATACCACTTGGAACCTATCTAAGCGGCTAGCCCGATGGTTCGGGCTCACCAACCATGGTTCGGCAGACTCTGTTGCCGTACGCTGGCAGACGCTTTGACGAGCTCAGACCACCAGCGTATCAGAACCGAAGAGCTGCACAGCGCCCAAAAACTTTCTCCGAACGCAGTGGGGAGTAAGCGATTGAAAATCAATTACAAAAGCGAAGCCCTTCAGCTGATATCAACTGAAGGGCTTCGCTTAATATGCTGTGAAACAGAGGCTTACCCTTTGCGGGAAGTTACTTTGCTTTTGCGGAAAGCGAGTATGGCTTGTCGGCAGGCCTCTGGCCGCGGGCCTTGTTCGGCTTGGAGGCCATGACGAACTCGAGGGTGCCTCCTTGGAGGAGGTCATCGTGGGTGATGTAGAGTTTCTTGAACTCAACGCCGTCGCGCAGTACCTTCTTGACATAGCGGTTCGTGTCGCTCACGCCGTCGGCCTTCACCTCAAGGGTCTTGCCGTTAGGAAGGGCGATACGGGCGTACGGAAGGTACGGAGCGCCGAACACGTACTGGTCGCTTCCGGGGCAGACAGGATAGAATCCAAGCACGCCGAAGATGTACCAAGCGGACATCTGACCGCAATCGTCATTCCCTCCCAATCCGTGAATATCAGGACGATACATCCTGTTGATGATCTCCCTCATCCAGTACTGTGTCTTCCACGGCTGACTTGTCCAGGCATAGAGATAAGGGATATGATGGCTCGGCTCGTTGCCGTGTACGTAGCCACCGATCAGGCAGTCTTTCGTGATGTCCTCGTTGGTTGCGTAGGCATATTCAGGAAGGTCGTGGTAGAAGAGTTCGTCCAGCGCGGAGATGAACCTCTTCTCGCCGCCCATCAGCGCCATCACGCCGAAAACGTCCTGCGGGGCGTGGAAAGAGAAGTTCAGCGAGTTGCCCTCGATGAAGCCCTCGCCCATCGTCTGCATGATGTCGAAATCCTTCTTGAAGGAGCCGTCAGCGTATTTCGGACGGGCGAAACCGAGTTCCGTGTCAAAGACATTCCTGTAATATTGCGCGCGTGCGAGATATTCATCGGCCACCTTGTCATTACCCGCGAGCCGGGCGGTGTGCCAGATGGTCCAGTCGTCGTAGGAATATTCCAGCGTGTTGCTGGCGGCGGTGGAGATCTTGTCGTAAGGCACGTAGCCGAGCCTCATATATTCCCCAAGCCCGGCGTACCAGTCTGCCTTTGAGGTGGTTACCATCGCCTCAAGGGCGCGGTCACGGTCGATGTCCAGCCCTTTGGTGATGGCGTCGGCCAGCACAGGGACGGCATGGTAGCCGCTCATGCACCAGTTCTCGTTGGCACAATGGCTCCAGACAGGAAGGAAGTGCAGCACGTTCTGGTCGTAGTGGGCCAGCATCGACTCCACCATGTCCCTGTCACGGTCCGGCTTGAACAGGGCCAGGAACGGATGCTCGGCACGGTAGGTGTCCCAAAGTGAGAACACTGTGTAGTTCGTGAAGCCGTCGGCCTGATGGATCTCGTGGTCGAGGCCTCTGTACTTCCCGTCCACGTCCATGTAAACTGACGGGTTGATCATCGTGTGGTAGAGGGAAGTGTAGAACATCCTCTTCTCGTCCTCGGTTCCCTGGATCTCAATTTGGGAAAGCTCTTTCTCCCAAGCGGATGTCGCCTCGGCGGCGATCTGGTCGAAAGACTTCCCAGAGGCCTCCGCCGCAAGGTTCTTCAGTGCGCCCTCCGCACCGGTCGCCGACAGGGCCACCTTCACGGTCAGCTCCGGGTTCCTGGAAGTGGCGAACTTGAACCAGGCCACCAGCTTGCGCCCTGCCATCGCCGGGAAGTTGTGGTACTGGTCGAACTTGCTCCAGCCTCCTTTATAATTGATCTTCTCGCGGTCCGCGTAGCCATATTCAGAAATAGGCTGCGAGAAGGAGATCGCGAAGTAGGTGTAGTTGGTGCGGGCCCAGCCGTTGGTGATGCGGTAGCCGGTCAGGAGGGTGTCGTTCCGCACCTGAACCTCCGCCCAGAGGGTCTTGCCGTCGTAGTTGTAGATTCCGTAGATGAGATCCAGAATCACCTGTCCGTCAACGCCTTTAGGGAATGAATATTCATGGATTCCGACTCTGGTGGTGGCGGTCAGACGAGCCTTTACGCCGTAGTCGTCCAGCGTCACCTCGTAGCGTCCCGCCGAGGCTTTCTCCGTGGAGTGCGAGAAGCGGCTGCGGTAGCCGCTGTCCGGGTTGTCCGCCGTGCCGGGGTTCAGTCTCAGCGCTCCCGTGGTCGGCATCAGGAGGATGTCGCCCAGGTCGGAGTGTCCAGTGCCGCTGAAATGCGTGTGGCTGAACCCGACGATCGTAGGGTCTGAGTAACGGTAGCCGGCGCAATATTCATAAGCCCTCGGCTGGTATTTCCCGTTCACATTGTGAGGGATGGTGTCCGTGTCAGGACTAAGCTGGACTCCGCCGAAAGGCACGCACGCCCCCGGAAAAGTGTGTCCCATTCCGTCGGTGCCGATGAACGGATCTACATAACTTGCCTTGGAGGAAGGCTGCTGCGCGGCTGCCCCGACGCAGAGAAGCAGGAACAGTCCTGCGTTAAACAATTTAAATTTCATAGGTCAAATATACGTAAAACTATTGTTTTTTGTTAAATTGTGGCTAAATTTGTTTTTCATATCTTCGCGCCAAGAGTTTTTGGTACGCATTGGTTAAATCGGTTTATCATCAAAGTAGGACTCATATATTAAAGATAGGTAACACTTTAATTAAACAACAAATTTTATAAAAACGTTTATGTCTTTCAAAAAGATCGCAATGACGCTTGCGCTCATCCTGAGCACCGTTGCGGCCGTGGCCCAGACCAAGACCGTCAAGGGTGTGATCTACGAGGAGGAGACTGGCGAGCCTATGCCGGGAGCGACGGTCTCCGTCGAGGGTTCCACCCGAGGTGTGATGACCGACCTTGACGGCTCGTTCGAGCTGACCGGTGTCAAGCCTACCGACAAGCTAAAGTTTGAGTGCCTTGGAAAGGAGACTCAGGTTCTGCAGGTCGGTACTATGACCAACTTCGTCGTGAAACTCAAAAACGCGGCAAACGAACTTGACGAGGTGACTGTGGTCGCCTTCGGTAAACAGAGGAAGGAGAGCGTCATCGGCTCCATCTCCACGGTTGATGTCAAGACCCTGAAGGTTCCTTCCAGCAACCTCACCACCGCCCTGGCCGGAAACGTGGCCGGTGTGATCGCCTACCAGCGTACCGGTGAGCCTGGACAGGACAACGCCGACTTCTTCGTGCGTGGTATCACCACGTTCGGCGCGAACACCAGCCCTCTGATCCTCATCGACAACATCGAGCTTACCTCCACTGACCTCGCCCGCCTTCAGCCGGACGACATCGAGAGCTTCTCGATCATGAAGGACGCCACGGCGACGGCCCTCTACGGAGCCCGCGGAGCCAACGGTGTCATCTTCGTTACCACAAAGCGCGGCCAGGAAGGCCCGGCGAAAATCTTCGCCCGTGTCGAGACCTCGATCTCCGCCCCGACCGATGTCGTGGAACTCGCCGACCCTGTGACCTACATGAAGTCGTACAACGAGGCCATCTCCACCCGTGACCCTCTCGGAGAGTTGATGTACACCTACGACAAGATCGAGCAGACCGGAAAACCGGGCGCCAACCGCCTCATCTATCCGGCCAACGACTGGTACGATATGCTTTTCAAGGATTTTGCCACAAGCTACCGCGCAAACGTTTCAGCGCGTGGTGGAGGCAAGGTCGCGACCTACTATGTGTCCGGTGCCTACACCGAGGACACGGGTGTTCTGAAAGTCGATAAGCGCAACAGTTTCAACAACAACATCGACGACAAGAACTACACCCTGCGCTCCAACGTGGACATCAACGTCACCCCGACAACGAAGCTGGCTGTCCGTCTGACCGGTAACTTCAGGGACTATCAAGGCCCTCTGAACGGAGGTAGCGATGTCTAT
>ULNY01014817.1_pt1 | contig 12933 bp, 8 predicted proteins | sample 1952071 | NCBI WGS metagenome assembly ULNY01 (sample SAMEA4835589, study PRJEB28245) | human gut metagenome | biome: gut microbiome; material: fecal sample | place: Denmark | collected 2008 | reverse complement strand
GCGCCCGAATGGTGCATCGGACTTATCGTTGACGGTGTCCTCGGCGGTTTGTTTGCAGTGCTCGGCTTCTTGCCTCAAATCCTCTTGCTGTTCTTGTTCTTCTCAATTTTGGAAGACAGCGGCTATATGGCGCGTGTAGCGTTCATCCTCGACAGAATTTTCAGAAGATTCGGTTTGTCGGGCAGAGCGTTCATGCCGATGATCATGGGCTTCGGTTGCTCCGTCCCCGCGTTCATCAACACTCGTACGCTTGCCGACGAGAACGAGAGAATCGCAACGATCAGAGTTATTCCGTTCTTCAGCTGCGGCGCAAAACTCCCGATCCTTACGGCAATCGCAGGCGGCATCGCAACTCAATTCGGATTCTCTCATCCCGACGTCATCACATATATGATGTACGTGCTAGGCGTGGTCGTGGCAATCTGCGCAGTCATCTTGATGCGCGCAACAACGATGAAGGGCGAAGTGCCTCCGTTCATCATGGAGCTTCCCGCATACCATATGCCTCAACCCAAAAACCTGGCTTTGCACCTTTGGGATAAGACGAAGCACTTTGTGAAAAAAGCGTTCACAATCATCCTTGCTTCCACAATCCTCATTTGGTTTATCAGCCACTTCAGCTGGACGTGGCAATTCCTTGCGGACGAGCAAATGGATCAATCAATCCTTGCCGGTATCGGAGGACTCATTCAACCGCTGTTCACACCGCTAGGATTCGGTTCGCAACTTAAAGCATTCGGTTGGGTGTTCGCAGTGGCGGCAATCACAGGCCTTATCGCAAAAGAGAACGTTATCGCAACGTTCGGCACTTTGGCGGCATGCATCGTCGGCGGTATGATCGACGTAGAAGTAGACGGCGGTATCGCCGCGGCAGGCACAATGATTGCGGCAACAGGCATCGACGTGCCCGGACTCATCGCATTCATCGCATTCAACATGCTCACGATCCCGTGCTTCGCGGCAGTTGCAACCGCAAAGGCAGAACTTCCCACAAAGAAGTCTTACAGAATGACCTTGCTCTTCTGGGTAGGCACAAGCTACGTCGTGTCCATGATGATTTATCTCATCGGCGCATGGTGGTGGACGGTGTTCATCTTTGCGGCAATATGGGCGGCAATCATCACGCTCATCGTGCTTGACAACAAGGGTAAGATCGACGTCAAGAAGTTCTTTGGCGACCTCGGCGCAAAACTCAAAATCAAAAAGAACGCATAAGTCGCGCAAAATGCGCAATACGGTCTTTGCGTGAAAAGAGCGATATATGACAAACGTAGTTTTCAATTCTATATTGTCGGCAATGCACCCGATCGGAATCGTCACCATCGTCGTGGCGGTTGCGATTGTGGCGGGCGTCATCGTCGCGTCAATCGTGAGAAAGGCAAAGGGTAAGCCCTCGCTCGGAAGCGATTGCGCGGGATGCTCGCATGCAGGGCAGTGCAACGGACATTGTTGCTCGCAAGACAAGGACGTCGATTGGACGGAACTCGTCAAAAAGCGTAAGGCGGAACTCGAAGCCGAGCGCGAAAAAGCCTCGCAACAGAACAATGATTCACAACCCACCGACAACGATTAGTTCAACTTCGCATTGATATTGAATAATGATAACCCAAATTCAATGCAAAATCACAAGATGTGTTGTAGCAATACGACAATCTATATTCTCTCTCAAAAGCAAGGGAAGCGAAATCGCTTCCTTTGATTTTACGTTTGGTGAATTATACTTTCAAGTGCAACACCTAAACAAAAAAAACGAACTCAAAAGGTTCGTTTTTTTAGGCGATGGTGCGGACAACAGGACTTGTAGCGAGGTAACACCGGAGCATAGATTGGATTTCCTGTATGACGAGAACGACAGATTGTACGGCTTTGTGTTGGACAAAACTGCGATGTACTTCTATGTAAGAGACACGCTTGAGAATATTCTCGGCATTATTGACAAAAACGGCAACCTCGTTGTACAATATGCATACAATGCATGGGGCAAACCCGAAAGCACAACCGGCACCTTGGCAACGACGATAGGCGAATACAATCCGTTCCGCTACAAGGGCTATCATTTTGACAGCGATACTGGCATGTACTATTGCCGCACCCGTTATTACGTTCCTGACTGGTGCAGATGGCTTTGTGGAGATGATTTCTATTTCATCAAAACAGATGATCTGAAAAGCACAAACCTTTTTGCATACTGTCAAAACGATCCTATAAACAAACAAGACGAAAGCGGATGTTTTGCATGGCTTATTGCGATAATCCTTATTGGCTGCACCGTTGCCGGAGCAACGCTTGGCGGACTAAAAGCAAACAAGGATGCAAAAGATGCAGGGAAGTCTCGCAAAGAAGTCATAATTGATACCATAAAAGGGGTGTTTATTGGTGCTTCGTTTGGATTGGCTGCCGGTGGCGCAATTGTTGCAACAGGTGCAGTATTTGCAGGGGCATTCGGTGCGACATCGATCTTTGGCATGTCGATTGTTAAGGCTTTTGCAGTTGGCGCGCTTGCGTTTAATTTTAACGCCTTTGTGGTCGCGCCATTGATGGGAGTCACTATGAACGGGTTTGAAATCGGAACGCCGAGTGACCCTACTCCCAAACCGGGGGAAGGACCTGTTCATCCTGGATATCGAAAATGACGGGATATTCTCAACTAAAGGAGGCGCGCATGATAAAATATAGTGGGGAAATGGCGGAAAAGACAAAAAAGTTCATTGTTAAAGCGCAGGCCCATGCTGGTACTGTTGCTACAATTATTACGTCCTGTATTTTTGCGATTCCTATCACACTGGTTACGATTTATTATGATTATATTTTCGCAATAGCATATATTATGTTGCCGATAGTCATAATATGCGGTTCAATCCCCTTATCTCGAAAAAAATGGGATACAGTTTGTCCTTTGCTTATAGCGATAGATGGAGATGATATCGTTTGTGAGGGAAAAGATTTTAGACATGTTCGCTCTACAGAAGATATTAAAAGTATAAAAGACTATGGCGATTTCTATCAAATATTATTCTATTTCCCACACAAGTCACTTGTTTTTGTGTGCCAAAAAGATTTGATTGTAGAAGGAACGATAGAAGAGTTTGAAGAACGCTTTGCGGACTATATCGTACGAAAAACCAAATAAGTTCATTGTTATGCTCAGACAAAGCCGTCATAAATAAATGACGGCTTTGTTTTTGTTTGCTTTGAAGTTGCTTGCTGTTTTAGTTGTTAAAGTCGCAAGTTCTTTGCGAGTTTGAAAAAATAATTCGGAAAAAGTTTTTGAAGTCGCAAGAAACCTGCGAGTTTGGTTGCTATCCTTTCCACAAAAAGGAGAAATTGAATGAAAAAGCAATACAAAATTACAACTATTGGCTCACCGAACATTGAGAAGCTGTCGCAATTGGAGCAAAAATCTTTTTACGGCACCTTACTATCTTTGATGACGGAGTACTACCGCATAGAAACGAAAGACAGCGACACCACGAACAACTGCACCGAAAACGCAAACGATACGAACTCGGGGTAAAATGAAAATGCACGCACGACGGGTAAAAGGCGAAAGATCGCCAAGCGGGTCAGCGGCGACTTCGCCTTCCGCTCGTGCTTTCATTGTCCAAGTTAAGTTTGTTTGTTCGCACAGAGGCGTGTGCTTGGCTTCGGCGGAGCGCAGCGACGCCGACTTGTATCAAGCCAAGCGCACGCCTAATTGCCAACGTCGCAAAAACCTTGCGAGTTCAAAGCGTTAATTTATAGGCGAAATTGCTGTTCGCAATTGTAAACAATCAATTTAGTCTATAATTTCTTATAAAATCGGCTATTGACTAAAATAAAATTGTCACCAATTCAATGTGCCGTTCAAAATTAGACTATTTTAGACAAAATACATTGACTTTTTATTTTTATTATGGTATAATGATGTCAAACTGATAAGAAGGTGCTTGCTATGACTACGAAATTATTTGAAAGACTGGTTACAAAATTCTCTATTAAAGTTACCGATTTAATCAAATATCTTGAAATATCAAAGGCAACGATTTATAACTATCGCAACCTTGAAAACTTTTCGGATATACCCAAAGACAAGCAGTACAAAATCTTTTACCTGTTTGGTAAAGAGAGTGAGGAAGAATTGGAACTTGTTCTTGACGAAGCGGATCCGGATATTCTTGCGCAGTATGTCAACCGCATATCAAGCATACTAAAAGAAAGCATCCAAAGTAAAAAACAATCGCTATCCTCCGTGGAAGATCTGACAAGCGAATTGGAACGGCTTCAAGGCGAAAACGAGGCATTGAAGCAACAGGTTTCGGCAGGACAAGCGTTGAACAGACTCGATCCGTTTACAAAAAGCGTTATTATAGACAAAGTTGCCGCAATTGTAAACGGGACTTCGGCAGCAGAAATAAAGGAATTTTTGGACTATATAGATATATTCGATAAGTATCGTAAGTTTACGAAGGGAGAATGACATGGCTTACTTATATCTGAATTTCGTTGACAATTTAGATAAAGGCTTAGGTGATAAGGCTTGGGGAAAGAACGATTTTTTTACGCAGTCTTTGAATGATCAATACGAGTCGTTAAAAAGAAAACTCGGCGGATACGCTCCGGAATCGCTTCAAGAGTTTGTAGGATATGTTTTTTCGACAAGTTTGCCGAAATTCTATAATATCTCCCTGCCTTCGTTTGAAAGGCACATGGATGAAAATAAGCGAGGAAACAAAATCTTGCGCAATATCGTTATTCGTCCGGAAGCAGATATGTTTTCTAAAAATGTTTTGCCGAATACTTATGACTTCATTGTGATAGGCGATGTCACGTTCGGCTCAGTTACGGAAATATCTGTGAAAGGTATCGATCTTATCGACAGTCACACGATTAAATATGGTGAAAAACGCTTGTTTTGCCACGCTCTATCTGCTTTCACAAAAAAAGAAGTATACAACCGCAACTCCGGTGGCACTATTTCGATTCCCGATTACGGTGGCGGCGATTTACACGATTCCGTACTTACAAATGACGTATTCAATGAAATTGCGACCTGTTTATATCCCGTTCAAAAACCGTACGAAGTCATTCAGAGGTTTGAAAAATGGCGGAAATACATAGATTTTCGCAGATATTATTTAGGAAAACAATCGGAAAGATGCGAAGCGATTACGGACGTCTCTGTATGCGACGCATACATGATTACAAGAGAAACCTATCGTAGAAATGAAGAAACGTTCTCCGAATTACTTTTGGACGGAGTAAAAGATTTCGGTAAGGGCGAACAGGTAATATTATCGAAAGAAGTTGCGGGAGCCGACGGTTTTCCGCTTATTTGCGTTACCATAGAGAAAAACCGCAAAGAAATACTTTCCGAAACCGTGGGAAGAAACGGCAAAGGAAAGCCCAAATTCGAAGTCGGATTGAATCGTTATACACGTGATGCAATGGGACTTTCGCCTTATCCGCCGAAATCGGACGATAAAGGCAACGTCAGAAGTATGAAGTCGTATCTCCTTGGCGAAAGATATTTGTTTACGTATCTTGATATCGAGCCGGATTTAATCGCGCTTGAAAAGAAATACGAAAAAGAACTGACGGCGGCGTATACCGCTATCGACAATAAATATAACGGCATTATTCTCTCGGAACTCAACCGCTATATTGAGAAAATAACCCCTGCCATTACGGCAAAGTATGAAGAGTCTCTCGCAGAATATACAAAAGATCTCGAAGAACGTCTTGATGCCGATGTTCGGGATAATTCGGACAAAGAAATAGCAAAAGCATATCAAAATGAACTGAATAAGCGGCTTGATCCGATAGAAATCGAAAGAAAGCAAAAACACAAGTCGGCTCAGGCGGAAATTGATAAAATCAAGCATGGTAAATTGTCTCAAAGAGAAAAAGACGAACGACTTGAAGAATTGCGTGTCCGTGAAATAGGAATTGAAGCCGAATATGCAGAAAGAGCGGCTAAACTCAAAGCAGAACTGTCTTTGCGTAATTTTTATTCTCGCAGGAATACTTCTCTTGCAGATAAAAAGCAAAAGAGTCTGGCGATTAAGTGTCAGGAAGAAATCGAAGAGAACAGAAAACAAAAGAAATCTCAATTAGAAACGCAATATAAAGCCGACGTAACCACTGACAAGAATGCCGCACAAGACCAATTAAGGCGACAATTCGATGTCGCGAAAGATGTAAAAATTGAGAATGAAACCATACGTTGCTATCGCATATATTTCAGACCGGAAGACGCTACGGATAAGGTTGCGGAGATCAAAAAGCAGATCGATGCGTTAGAACCGAAATATCTGACTTATGATAATCGTGCCGAAAAGGCAAAGATAGACAGGCAAGAAAAAGCACTGACTTCTATCTTGGGCGGATACGTTAAAAACCCGTTCTTGCCTACTTATTTATTTTCACCCGAAGCATTGGCGCATTCGACCGTGACGGAAGACAAAGATCCCGAGTGGTGCCTTGAGAGTTTGAACGACAGGCAAAAACTTGCGGTAAAGCGCGCCCTTCAAAGCGAAAGTATTTTCCTGTTACAAGGACCTCCCGGAACGGGAAAAACGCAAGTGATAGCCGAAATTACCGCACACCTTACAAAGCGCGGGAAAAAGGTGTTGATTTCTTCCGAAACGCATAAGGCGATTGACAACGTATTTGACAGATTGCCGAAAATACCGGAAATCAGACCGCTTCGCTTGATTCCGTCGCAAAACGGCAAAGAAACGAACTACAGTCCTGAAAAGCTCGTAGATAACTTCTACCTGAATATTTGCGGAAACCTTGAAAAACAAATCGCTCGCTTCGACCACTTTGAGGAAACAAAATCCGAGTTTGACGATACGATGAAGTCGCTTCGCCGTGATTACGATTGCATTTTGAAATTGGAGCGCGAAAACGCAAATATTGACAAGCAAAGAAACGATCTGCTTCGTGAAATTAACCGCCTGAACGATGAATCGGAGTCTCTGCGCGAGCGGTTATTATCCGCAAAAGAAGCCACCGAGCGTTATAATCGAACGCTCAAATACGTGGAAAGTTATCGCTTTTCCGGTGAAGGCGCGGACGAAGAATGCTTGAAAAACTATGCAGATAAAGTCGAGAATCTTTTGAAATGTTTTTCTTGCCTTGAAGACGTTTCGCTCGATAAAGTCGGCGAACTGGTCGGCGTTGATATTCAAGTGATCAACGAAGAATTATCACGCCTTTTGAGTGAAGATACTCTTGTCGAACTGAAAAATAAGCAAAAACAGTTAAGAATCGTGTTGAGCGCTTTACGCGATCCGGAAACGGACGAGGCTCCGGAAGAAGGCGACGACAATTACTCAGAGTATAAAAAGAATCAAAGCGAGCTGATTGCAGTCGGTAAACAAATAAAGGAATACGAAAACAATGCCGATTTCGATATTTCCGACAGCATAATATATGCTCTCCTTCCCGGTGCGGCGCGATCGAAAGAACTGCTGAAGCAACTACCGAAAGAAATCATGCAGTTCAGGGCTAAACTTGCCGAAATCGTAGATTTACAAAAAAATACAATCGAATCGGCAATGGATATTTGTGCAGATAAGGAAGTTTCGATTGAAAATGATCTTAACGACCGCAAAATTCTGATAAGCGATAAAAAACGCGAATATGAAGAACTCGGTAAAAATGCCGGTATCGAGGAATACGGAGAACTTAATTCCAAATTAAAGCAACGCATTACAAGATTTTTCCGTGATTTCGGCATTATCAAAGAATACGACGCCGATAATCTTGAAACGGCGTTCGATATCATTAAGGACGAATGGAAAAAACTAGAAAGCGAATATAATTCTTCTTCCGCCGTGAATAAGGTTAAAATTCCGATGTATAAAGACATCGTGAAATATCTGTCGCAGGAAGATATTTTGGAAGAAGACAGAGCCGCATACACAAGAGAACTTTACAATTCCGCAAATGTTTTCGGCATTACTTGCACGAGCCGCGACAGATTTACTCCGTCGCAACTTGCCGAACTCGGTAAATACGGCATCGATTCGGTGGATATCAGAACGCAAGGTATCGACGTGGTTATCGTGGACGAAGTATCGAAGTCCTCTTTCCTAGACTTACTGATTCCGATTTTGTACGGCAAAACGGTCATTCTCGTCGGCGATCATCGTCAACTTCCTCCTATGTACGATTTGCGACATATGAGAGGCGACGATTTCGACGGACTCGACGAAGAAATAATAACAAAAGAAATCAACGACGAGTACACGAAAATGTATGAAGAATGTTTCTTCAAAACGCTGTATGAAAAAGTCCCCGATGACTTCCGTATTATGCTGAACAAACAATACCGTTGCCACAGCCACATTATGGAAGTATTCAACCACTTCTACGGCGGAAACGGCAAAGGACTGGTTGTCGGCAAAAAACAACAGGACGACGAAAAGGAACACGGACTTACGGTTAAAGTCGGCGGAAACACGATAATCGATCCAAAACGGCATATTTATTTCGTCGATTGCGATCAAAAAGAGGCCAGCGCATTTGAAGGCAGTACGTCAAAAATAAACGAACAGGAAGCGCAAGTTGCCATAATGCTACTGAAAGAACTCGATAAGTCGGCAAAAGATCTTGTCGCACAGCGCAAAATCATTGTCGATACGGCAAAGAAAATCGACGAACGCCCGAGCGCAGGCATTATCTGTACATACGGCGATCAGGCGGGGCTTATCAAAAAGAAGCGGAAAAGTTATCGGTTTGACGGTTTTTCGGGCAAACAGGACGAACGGTTAGTTATCAGTACGGTTGACGACTTTCAAGGCGATGAGCGAGACATTATCATTGTTTCGATGGTAAGAAACCCGAGCGGTAATCGCTACGATGCCGAATTCATCAAGAAGTTCGAGCGTATTAACGTGGCTTTATCCCGCGCAAGGAAACTGTTGATCATCGTCGGTTCAAAGAAGTTCTTGTCCGAAGCGGGCGTGATCGATTTGCCCGATCTCGAAGGAAACAAAGGTCTGGATAAGATCAATTATCCCGTATACCGAGAAATTATCGACACAATCAATTTCCGTGGCAGAATACTTACAGCCAAAGACGTTTTAGGAGAGTAATATGGAAGAAAAAGCATTGTTAAAATTCAAAACGGCGATTCCGTTCCCTTTGCTCGTCTATAAAACCAACGTCAGGTATAACGAAGTGCGAAAGGCTTCCGGCGTTGCCTTTATACTGCTTGACGTGATTGAAAAAACGGCGAATTCGGGAGATAAAATATGTGATGTATTGCTTAAATTCGGAATTCCGAGAGATTTGCATTACATATTCGGCAAAGAAATATCAGGGCTAATCGGCACGGAAATTTTATCGTCCGTATACCCTGCGGAACACTTTATGAACCCGAAATATTTTGCCGAAATCAAAGTAAACGAAGTATCCCTTACGGCAAAAGGCAAAAAAATGTTCCGTGAAGGGGCAATTCCGACTGGTGAAGAAAAAGTTAAGTCAAAAGACATTTTTTATAGTCCTGTAACAAGAAAGTTCGATGTGTCGTTTTCTCTCCCTTATACGTCTCTCGATTCGTCCGTGCTTTACGAGGATATCGAATCCTTTTTAGACAAGACGATTGATATCAGCGGACTGAAAGATTATATCGAGGCTAACCCGACAAAGGTCGGTCTGAAAGCCGAAGAACGTGTGGTTGACGTCGAAATTCCCGAAAAGGGAGACGAAAAACAGGTCCGAAAAGAAGACGGAACGCAGGTAACGATAAACAAAAACGGCGTTGAATTTTCATTTGAAACGTCGGACGAAACTGCATATTTCAACAAATGGTATTCCTCTCCGTTTATGACAAAATGCCTTCTGGCAAAAGAAAAATATAAGTTTGTCGACGTGTTAAAGAATACGGTCGCCGTGCCGACCGTCGAACTGTCCGAACTGCGCGATATTGTCGGAGCGTATATTCCGAACGACGTATCGAAACAAGCAAAACGCCCTTGCAAAATTTTTATTGACGACGGTAGTCTTGCAACGGACAGAACGGACAACGTTTTGAGAACGGATACAACGTTTTCCCGGACGCTTTTGGATAAAGTCGATAAAAATGCCGCATTCGCCCTACTCGATTTATCTGCTCTTCGCTACTATTCCGCATTGAACGTAAAAATGCCTTGTAAGCAATTGGACGATACGTTTGAGATGCAACTTCTCACCGAAAACGTTGCTGACGAAGTTTTATATCGCGAAACGGTAAAGGCTATTTTTGAAAAGTATATACAAATGCCGTTTGGCGAAGATGTGGCAAAAGTTGTGACGTTTACGGTGAACGCATTGAAAGATTCTTCTTATTTCGCCGTTGCAACCGAAAAACAGTTTGAGTCGGCAAAAAATACGGACTGGAAGATAGAACTTCTTCTGAAACTTAACGACGTGTTTGCGAAAAGCACCGAATGGCAACCATACTTTAATTCCGTTGCAACGTCACTTTTGAGTGATAGCGTAAGCGAGATAAAAATCGATAATGTTATTTATAAATCGACGATTCTGAACCCGTTGCGAAAAGTTCTCGGTTTAAGCGATTTCGATTACGTGCAAAAATTTGCGACAACGCTGATTGCAAGCGAAGACGACGAAATTGTTTACGAGGCACTTGTTAGCGCCGGTTTTACAATCGAGTGCGTCTTAAGTGTTGTAAACGTCGTCAAAACCTTTGCCGAAAAAGCCGTATCGGGCGAAGAGATTTATTCCGATACGGATCTCGGAAACGTATTTCACAACATCGGATACAATTTACGTAAACTGAATGAAATGCTCGGCATAGAAAGCCTTGCGGAATACGCTATAAAAGACGACTTTAACGAGGAGGAATTTTTCAACACTTACGCAACGTTGAAAACAGCAATCAAATCCGTTGAAAAATACGAAAAATATGCGCCGAAGCCGTATGATTCGTTAAAAAAATATATGGCGATCTACGAACCGATTCATGAAACGTTGTCAATCGAACGAACCACTGCTTCTCATCCCGAAAGAATTACGAAGAAGTACATTGACGACAACATCAACCGCGGAAAATATAAAGAAGCCGTATGCGATTTATTTGTAAAACTTCAATACGATTTGCGTGTGATCCTGAACGCCGATTCTATGACAAGCGCACACGATTTACTTGTCGAAGCGAAAAATAAAGGGATTATCGACGGCAATCAGGAAGTCGTCTTACACAAACTTCGTATGTGCCGCAACGGATTCCAACATCCCGAACGCTCGCAAGTACAAGTGAATAAAGAAACGGTTCAGAATTGGCGGGATACGGTCTTTGCCGTAAAAGGAGAACAAAAATGAGTCATCAGGTACAAATCGATTACAAGGCGATTGCCATCAGGTGCGAAAGCATTTGCGAAGTTGCCGAGAAACAAATTGCGGAACTCAATCAAATGCTTGCGGATATCGAAAGCGGATCGAAAACCTTAATGAAAAGCCAAGTCATCGCATTAAGGCAAACGATCGAAGCCGAAAGAGATTCGCTTGCCGAAAAAATCAACGCTTTGCGGATGCGAGCGAAAGAAGTCGCGAAAAAAGGTGTCGTAACAGGAGATAGCGACAGGCTGCACTTAAATCCGTCGGATAATGTAGAAGTCCTTGCACGGGATATGCAAAGTCAAATCAACGAAACGGCGTCGAAACGAATCGTAGAAATGCGCGCGCTATTGCAGTCTTTGCTCGCGGAAAATATCGAAGAGAATGAACAAAGACTAAAAAATAAAGCAAACGGCGTCGTTACGATTACGGCGGGCGTTCAGAAACTCCTCGATTCCGTTCCGGACGAAGTTGAACGCCAGTTTACCTATCTTGCATACTTAAAGGACGATACGTTAAGCGGCGACGCATTGCTGAAAGCCGGTATCGATCTGAAAAACGAAAGTTACGAATCGCGGATAGAGAAAGAACGGGATAAGATTCGTCGCGAACTCGAAACCGCTAAAGTCGAAAAAAGCATAATCGACGAAGTCGTTTCCGATAATAAATCGCTTTCGGAAGTTAGGTCGGCGGCGACGGAAGAAATCGTCGGCGAAAAAGTTCGTCAAAAATCGTTGAAAATTATTATGTCGGCGATATCCGAAAGAGGCTTTATCGTTGATAAGAAAAACATCAAAATAAAACGCGATACCAACGAAGTAATCCTTGTCGGACTGAAAGCAAGCGGCGAAAAAGCGGAATTCAGAGTGTTTTTAGACGGTAGATTCATTTACGATTTCCGCGGTTATGAAGGACAGGCTTGTCAGAAAGATATTCAACCCTTTCTTGACGACTTGGAGGAAGTCTACGGTATGCACATAACAAAGACGCAAGAAATTTGGAGCAACCCCGATAAGATTTCCACTATGAAGTACCAAGCGGTAAAAACAAATTCAAATAAGAGGTGAAAATATGGCTTTGCAAACGACGTTTAACAGGTTAAAAAGAGAAATTGGAATTAAACGTTGCGTTATTATCGATGGTAACGTCGGCGACGTGTATCTGAATGACAAAAAACAAATAGTCGATCTGAAACAGTACCTTATGGATATGCTTAAAGGTATGGAATACGACGACGTTTTGTATTGGGATCGTATCGACGGCATCGACGGCGACGTATCGAGACTTTCGGTTATAGACGACGTTGAAGTCGAAGGCGATACATATTCGTTTGACGACGAAGACGAAGCGCCGAAAGACGAAGAAAAAACCGGCAGCGGTCAATTCAAAGAACCTGCCGAAATATTCAATATTGTATTCAAAAACCTGAAGAAGCCTAACAGAAAGACGGCGTTTGTTCTCAATTGGGCGGATTATCTCTTTTCAAGCGGTGGACAACTCCCTCCCGACGAAAGAGAACTTATCACCATGCTCGGGAAAGCAATCAAGGATAAAAAGACGGAGTATTTGTCTCCCGAAGTCAACGAAAGCACCGTTATCCTGATT
>ULNY01003681.1_pt1 | contig 12956 bp, 9 predicted proteins | sample 1952071 | NCBI WGS metagenome assembly ULNY01 (sample SAMEA4835589, study PRJEB28245) | human gut metagenome | biome: gut microbiome; material: fecal sample | place: Denmark | collected 2008 | reverse complement strand
CTTTATACGGCTCCGGTAGTTCATGAAGAACCATATGAATCTGCAAAGCAGAATCTGTATCTGAAACTTTATCCGCCAGATCAGCCGTCTGCTGCGGTAAAGTCTCATCAAGCTCAGAAAACTTCTTATTTTTCCTGCATTCATCAATTGCGAGATTCTTAGCAATACTGCAAAGCCATGTGAGCTCACCCGCCTTGCCCTCATACGGACGTTTGGCAGTCATGGCTTTGTAGAAAGTATTCTGTGTTATTTCTTCAGCAAGAGACTGATTCTTTACTATAGTAACCACATAAGAATACACCTGCATATAATAGGAATTGTACAATTTTTCGTAATTCAGAACTGGTCACCTCCTTCCGTCTTACATAGGTTAGACGCACGAAATGGATTTTCGTTACAACATTTTTCAAGATATTTTATAGAAATTTTTAAAATGTGTCAAAAAATGTATGCCAAAGGTACAGGCAGATGTGTTATTATACATAATGAATTTGATTCAGGAGAATTAATTATGATTAGAAAAGAACAGCTGCGTCTATACGCAATCACAGATACAAGCTGGCTTAACGGAGCCAGTCTCATTGATGTTGTTGAAAATGTATTAAAAAACGGAGCAACATTTTTACAATTAAGAGAAAAGAATGCGACACATGAAGAAATTGTTGCAAAAGCAAAAGCAATTAAGCCAATTACACGAAAATATGGAGTACCATTCGTTATTGATGATGATGTGCAGGCGGCACTTGAAGCTGACGCTGACGGAGTACATATCGGACAGAGTGACACTGACTACATGACTGCAAGAAGTATTCTTGGAGATAATAAGATTATCGGCATGACCGCCAAGACAGTTGAACAGGCTAAAGAAGCGGAAAGACTTGGTGCAGATTATATCGGGACCGGTGCTGTATTTGGCTCAAGTACCAAAAAGGATGCTGTATACATGCCTCGTGAGCGACTGATTGAGGTTGCAGGTTCAGTTAATATCCCTGTCGTTGCAATCGGCGGTATTGATTACGACAACTGCGGTGAGCTTGCAGGCACTGGTGTTGACGGGATTGCTGTTGTTTCAGCTATATTTGCCGCTGATGATCCTGGACTTGCTACGAAAGAGCTTTACTTAAAGACTGGCCGTGTATTTAATTATCACAGGGATTTCATATTTGACATGGACGGAACTATTCTTGATTCTATGCCTTACTGGAGAAATGTTTCCAAGGAATACGCCATGCAGTATGTTGATAAATTACCTGATGACTTTGACGAGCGTACTTATGTAATGGACCTTGATGAATGTTCTGCTTATTTCCGTGATGAATTAGGCATAAACACTGATGCAGCAACTATGCGACAGACTGCTGTGGATATTATGACAAGACACTACAGCACAGATATTCCGGCTAAAGACGGAATGCTTGAATTAATCAGACGTGAGCATGAAGCCGGTTCTTGCATGTGCATATTTACAAGCTCTGACAGAGGCTGCGTTGACGCTGCACTTAACCATCTCGGAATAGCTGACTGTTTTAACAACATTTTTACAGTATATGACATTCCGTATAATAAAAAGAATCCGGAAAGCTACAAGCTTATCGCTGAAAAAATGCATTTTAAACCGGAAGATACATGGGTATATGAAGATGTTCTTCACGGCATTGAATCTGCAAGACAGGGTGGATTTAAGATATGTGCTGTATATGATGAGGATTCTAAGAAGCATTGGAACGAAATCTGCGCACTTGCAGACGAAATAAGAGATATAAGAAATGATTGAGGATTAGTAATGAAGAAAAAAGTTGTTGTCGGCATGTCAGGGGGCGTTGATTCCTCTGTTGCCGCTTATCTATTAAAGGAACAGGGATATGATGTAATAGGTGTGACTATGCAGATATGGCAGGACGATGCAACAGAAACCGCTGAGAACGGCTGCTGCGGTATCAGTGCTGTTGATGATGCAAGACGTGTTGCAGGTCAGCTTGACATCCCATATTATGTAATGAATTTTAAGAATGAGTTCAAATGTAATGTAATCGACTATTTTGTTGACGAATATAAAAAAGGCCGTACACCTAATCCATGTATCGCCTGCAACCGTTATGTAAAGTGGGAATCTCTTCTTAAGAGAAGTCTTGAAATAGGAGCAGATTACATTGCAACAGGACACTATGCAAGAATCCACCAGCTTCCTAATGGCAGATACACTATATGCAATTCAGTAACTGCCAGGAAAGACCAGACTTACGCACTTTATAATCTTACACAGGAACAGTTATCACACACACTTCTTCCTATTGGTGATTATACTAAGGATCAGGTCCGTGAAATTGCATCTAAGATTGGTATTACTGTTGCCAAAAAGCCTGACAGTATGGAAATATGCTTCATTCCTGATAATGACTATGCAGGCTTTATAACACGTGAAACAGGCTATACTTCTGTTCCCGGTAATTTCATTGACGTCAATGGCAATGTAATTGGAAGACATCAGGGTATCATACACTACACAGTTGGTCAGAGAAAAGGTCTTGGACTTGCTCTTGGAAAGCCGGCATTTGTTGTTGCTATACGCCCTGAAACCAACGAGGTTGTAATCGGTGATAATTCAGATGTGTTCTCACCTAAGCTTTACGCCAACAACCTTAATTTCATGTCGATACCTTCACTTGAAGGTGAAATGCGTGCCAAAGGTAAAATCCGTTACAGCCATGAGGGTGCTATGTGTACTATAAGAATGTTTGATGAAAATACTCTTGAGTGTACATTTGACGAGCCTGTTCGTGCCGTAACACCAGGTCAGGCGCTTGTATTATATGACGGGGACAATGTACTTGGCGGCGGAACTATCATTTAATTATTTTTTAATTAATAAGGACAATATTATGGATAAACTTATATATATGGATAACGCAGCAACTACATCAACCGCACCAGAGGTTGTGTCTGCAATGCTTCCATTCTTTACTGAATATTACGGCAATCCTTCTTCTGTATATAATTTTGCCCAGAAAAGCAAGATGGCTATTGAAGATGCAAGGGAAATTATAGCTGACAGTATTGGAGCTGCAAAAAGCAATGAAATATATTTTACAGGCGGTGGAAGTGAGTCTGATAACTGGGCTTTAAAGTCTGCTGCATTCGGCCTTAGAGATAAAGGAAACCACATAATAACAACTAAGATAGAGCATCATGCAATTCTTAATACATGTGCATATCTTGAAAGGAATGGATTCGAGGTAACTTACCTTGATGTTGACAGCGAAGGATTTGTTTCATTAGAAGATGTCAAGAATGCAATCACTGACAAAACAATTCTTATAAGTGTTATGTTTGCCAACAATGAAATCGGAACAATTGAACCTGTCCGAGAAATAGGTGAGATTGCACATAAGCATGGCATTCTTTTTCACACTGATGCAGTTCAGGCTATGTGTCATGTTCCAATTAATGTCACAGAGATGAATATTGACCTGTTAAGTGCAAGCGCACACAAGTTCCACGGTCCTAAAGGCGTCGGTTTCATGTACATGAAGAATACCGCTAAGTTAGAGCCTTTCATCCATGGTGGGGCACAAGAGCGTGCAAGACGCGCTGGAACAAGCAATGTTCCAAGCATTGTCGGCATGGGTCAGGCTGTAAAGCTTGCCTTATGTACACTTGATAAAGATACACATACAATTATTAATATGCGTAATTATATTGTTGACAGAATTCTTGGTGAGATTCCTGACGTTACTTTTGATGGACCTTGTATTGATGCTAATGCCGATGTCAATGCTGTTTCGGTAGGTTTGCCCATGTGCAGCCTGAATCGTCTTCCGTCTAATATGCATTTCTGCTTTAAAGATGTTTCGGGTGATTCTTTACTTATTATGCTTGATATGAACGGTATATGTGCATCCAGCGGTTCAGCATGTGCTGCAGGTTCAATCGCCCCTTCACATGTGCTTCTTGCTATCGGACGAAGCAGCGATGAAGCAAAAGGTGCTTTAAGATTAAGCATAGATAAGGATTTAACCAAGGAAGATGCTGACTATGCAATAGATGCGCTGAAAGCCGCTGTTGCGAGGCTGCGTAGGTAGACTTTGCGGATAACCTGCCAGAGTATACTTCACTAGTAATCTGCACTGATAATGGATAACAACTTAGTTAGCATGAATTATTTGGAATACCTACTAACCAACTATGAATTCTTAATTGAGTAGGTTTTTATTACAGCTGATGTTTCTATTGAATAGCATAAAGACCCACTCATACAACTTTTCTATATATTTTAGTGGGTCTTTTTCGCTATCTAAGCTATTTTATCAGCACATTTGCAACACTTTTTCTTCAAAATAACCCACGAAACATATATTAACTTCCCTTCTAGTAGGTTTCTGCAGATAATCAAAGATTAATTCATGAAATAAAAGCCTACTATTTTATTATCTTATCAGCGTATAGTAGGTCTCCGGCAAAATTCATACAATAATACAGCCAATTCTAAAACACCTCCCAATACACACTGCAAAACAAATCCAAATACACATCCCAAAGCACAACCAATACACATTTCCAAAATATTTTCAAAAAATATCATACAAACCTATTGACATAGTAGGGATAAGGGTTTATATTATCATCAACATCAAGAAAGCAATACATTTTTGAAATAAATTAAAAAGGATGGTAATTAATTATGGCAAAGAAATCTTACTCTGAAAGAAATTTAAAGTTTGAAACATTACAGCTTCATGTAGGACAGGAACAACCTGATCCGGTAACAGATGCTAGAGCAGTACCTATTTACCTTACATCATCATATGTATTCCATAACAGCCAGCATGCTGCTGACAGATTTGGTCTTAAGGATGCAGGTAACATCTACGGACGTCTTACTAATCCTACAGAGGATGTATTTGAAAAAAGAATCGCAGCACTTGAAGGTGGTGTAGCAGCACTTGCTGTTGGTTCTGGTGCAGCAGCTTTAGCTTATGCTTTTCAGGCACTTGCTCATGCAGGAGACCACATCGTAGCAGCTAAGAATATCTACGGTGGAACATATAATCTTCTTGCACATACACTTCCAGATTACGGAATTGAAGCTACATTCGTAGATCCTTTTGATTATGATGCTATTGAAGCAGCAATCAAACCTAATACTAAGGCTGTTCAGATTGAAACACTAGGAAATCCTAATTCAGAAGTTGTTGATATCGAAAGAATTGCTAAGATTGCACATGCACACAACATTCCACTTGTTGTTGATAACACATTTGCAACACCTTACCTTGTAAGACCTATTGAATACGGTGCAGATATCGTTATCCATTCAGCTACTAAGTTCATCGGTGGACACGGTACAACACTTGGCGGTGTAATCGTTGATAGTGGTAAATTTGACTGGGTAGGGGCTGCTGATAAATTCCCATGGCTTGTTGAGCCAAATGTATCATACCACGGTGTTAGCTTTGCAAAGGATACAGCACCTGCTGCATTCGTTACATATATCAGAGCTATCCTTCTTCGTGATACAGGAGCTACAATTTCTCCAGTTCATTCATTCATCTTCCTTCAGGGACTTGAAACATTATCACTCAGAGTTGAGAGACATGTAGAGAACGCATTAAAGGTTGTTCAGTACTTAAAGGATCAGCCATTAGTTGAGAAGGTAAATCATCCTTCAATCTCTACTAACGAAGAACAGCAGGCTCTTTATAAGAAGTACTTCCCTAACGGCGGTGGTTCAATCTTTACATTTGAAATCAAGGGCGGTGCTGCCCAAGCACAGAAGTTCATTGATAACCTTGAGTTATTCTCACTTCTTGCTAATGTTGCCGATGTTAAGTCATTAGCAATCCACCCGGCAAGCACAACTCATTCAGAGTGCAACGAAGCTGAGCTTCTTGATCAGGGAATCAAACCTAACACAATCAGACTTTCAATTGGTACAGAGAATATTGATGATATCATTGAAGATCTTGATGAAGCATTCAAGGCTTTACAATAATTTGTATCGACACATTCTTTACATATCCGACTAATGCTGATAAAATATATTTAATTAATAAATCGTGAATGTTTAGGAGGATATGTAATGTTTTGTCAATTATTTGGTAAATTTCTTATCGAAAAAGAGGTTATAGATAAGAATAAGTACAATTCTATAATGGAAAGGCTTGCAGAATCAAGAGCAAAGCTTGGTGTAATTGCTGTAGCTGATGGCATTATTACTGAGAAACAGGCGAATGAAATTAATCATTTACAGACAACTAAGGATGCAAGATTTGGTGAAATTGCTGTTGGAGAGGGTTATATTACTGAAGAGCAGTTAGATGTTCTTCTTAAAAAGCAGGGAAGCGCCTATGCAATATTCCTTTCTGTTCTTTCAGAAGCAGCAGATATATCGGTATCGAAGGTTGATGAGCTTCTTAAGGAATTCCAGAAGGAGCATGGTTTTACTGATGAGGATATGGATGGTCTTAAGAATGATGATTTAGAACAGATTGTTCCGATATTTGCCTTTTCATCAAAGTCATATGTAACTGATATATGCAGGCTTGCACTTTCTAATATAGAAAGATTTGTAACCTCTGATTTCTATATAGACAGAATTAAGCATATTTCACAACTTGAATACAGATGTCTTGCTGGTCAGAAATTAGAAGGTGACCTTGATATTATTGTTGGTTTTGCAAGTGTTGGTGAACAGACAGCTATAGTTGATATAGCTAATGGATTCTCTCATAGTAATATAGCTGATCTTGGAATAGAAGTGTACGATGCTATAGGTGAATTTACTAACTGTATAAGCGGATTATTTGCAACAGCACTTTCTAAGAAGGGCAGCATGTTGGAGATTACTCCACAGTTTGCTTATGAAAACCAGTTTGCCAAAGGAGATGCTTATGTACTCCCTATTCATATCCATGACAGTGAAGTTCTGCTTTTCATATCTGCCTCTGATGAAACCAAAGCTGGAGATATGCCTGTTGTAAGAAAGATTATGGCAAAAGCAGGTGGAGAAGTGACATTAGACAGCAAAGGAACAGTAGTTATCGTTGATGATTCTGGAATGTCAAGAAAGATTCTGCGTGATATTCTTGAAGAAGCCGGTTACGCTGTATTAGCTGAAGCAACTGACGGATTAGAGGGCGTACTTGCTTATAAGACATATTACCCTGATATAATTACACTTGATATTACAATGCCTAACATGGATGGAACAGAAGCTCTTAAAGAAATTAAGGCTTATGACTCTAATGCCAAAGTAATTATGATAACTGCTGCCGGACAGCAGCATAAAGTAATTGAGGCTCTTAAGCTTGGTGCTGAACGATTTATTACCAAGCCATTTGATAAAGAAGAGATTCTTAAGAATATTGAAGAAGTTCTTGAGGGTTAATAAAAAATAATGGGATGATACCTTTAGTGATATCATCCCATTATTTTTATTTATTCTTTCTAAAATGCACTTCTGGAACTGCCAGACTGTCATATGTAACATGTGGCTTATCTCTATTATCATCCGGAACAATATCTGATGATATATCCGCATCATCTTCTTCACTTCCTGAATCTTTCTTGTGTATCTCAGGAATAGCAAGATTATCATACGACAGACTATAATCCTTTTCAGATGTATTCACTTTATTTTTTACCTTTTTGAATATATTAAACATATTTAACTCCTCTATAATTATAATATATTGATAAAAAAAGTTATAACCAGACTATTCAGGAAATCTGCAAAAAGACTTCCTATAAGTGGTATTAACAGATAAGCCTTAACTGATGGAACATATTTGTCACATACTGCCTGCATATTTGCCATGGCATTAGGCGTTGCTCCCATTCCAAATCCACATGTACCTGCAACAAGAACTGCTGCATCGTAATCTTTTCCCATAATATTGAATACAATAAAATATGTAAATAAAACAATAACAATTATCTGTGCACCAAGAAGTATAACAAGCGGAAGAGCTAGTGATGCAAGCTGCCATAACTTAAGTGTAATCATAGCCATTCCAAGAAATAATGATAAACTTATACCTCCAAGGTCGTTAATTTCTCCCATATGAATAACAAGCTTTCCATTTCCTGCATATTCTGCAATATTACGCATAAGCGCAGCTGCAATCATGGCCCCGATGTATATAGGAAAAGTGAGTCCTGTCTTCGTAAGAGCCCATGAAAAAATAGTTCCTATACCAATAGCAATAATAAGCTGGAATACGGCTGATGCATACATTCTGGAATGTCTTTCATGCTTCTTTTCGTCTTCAATAAGAAGACTGTCATCCTCTGGAATTGCTGTATCTAAAAGGTTTTTCTTCTCAATAAGTCTCTTGCCTAATGGTCCTCCTACAAGACTTCCAAATATAAGACCAAATGTAGCTGCAGCAGTACATATTGTCGTTGCACCCTTAACATTAAAATCTTCAAGTACCGGTCCAAATGCACCCGCAGTACCATGTCCGCCAACCATAGGTATTGAGCCTGTACACATTCCTATAAGTGAATCAAGCCCAATAACCTTAGATAAACCTACTGCAACACCATTCTGTATAAATATAAGTACTATAACTAATCCTAAAAATATCACCATAGACTTTCCGCCCTTTTTAAGTACTTTAAGATTAGCCTGAAATCCTACGGATGTAAAAAAGAATACCATGCATACTTCTTTAAGTGTGTCATCAAATGAAAACTCTAGTATATGAGTAACATAACATATACATGTAAATATAGCAAACAACAGTCCTCCTACAACAGGTGCCGGTATACAGAACCTTTCAAGGAATTTAATTTTCTTTCGTAAATAGCTGCCTAGAAGCAGTACAAGTACCGCAATAGCCAGCGTCTGATACATATCTAACTGAACCTTCATTAAATTTCTCCATTCTTTATAGCATTAACCTGATATACAGAATTATTCTGTCAAAACATTGATGCCACGCTCTGTATAATAAGCTGCTGCACCTGAATGGAACGGAATATCTACTCCATCAGCCGCCGTATTTATATCAAACGAAATATCAAGAGATGTAGCATACTTAAAATCATCAGCATGCTCATATATTGTCTTAGTCACATTCTTAATAACATCGTCTGAAAGTGACTGCTTTGCAATCAGAACTGCCTTAACACCAATAGTTGTCACATCAGAATCCTGACCATTATAAGTTCCTGCCGGAATAGTATATTTTTCACAGAGAGAATACGCTGATAACATCTTGTCTATGCATTTGTCATCAAGACTTATAAGATGTATGTCACATTCCTTAGATAACTGTCCAATAACTTCTGTTCTTGTTCCTGCTGTACAGAAAAATGCATCAATTTCTCCAGCTTTAAGTTTTTCAGCAGCTTCTGTATAATCCATATTGACCTTATTAATAAGCTCGTCAGTAATTCCACTCATCTTTAATATCTGCTCTGCATTCTTTTCAGATCCTGACTCTGATGCACCGACACTTACAGTTTTATTAATCAGGTCATCAATACCTGTGATTCCAGAATCTTTCCTTACAACAATCTGGCAGCATTCTGTATAAAGGGAAGCAACCGCTTTGTAACCCTTCTGGTATTTTTTATCAGCAAATGTACCAGTTGCATTATATGCATCACTTAACAGATCTGCTTGGGCAATAGCAAGGTCTATATACCCATCAGATATAAGCCTTAAATTAGCAACCGAACCAGCAGTGGTCTTTGTTTCAAATGTATATCCATCAATCTCTTTATCTGCCAGCTGTGTAAACGTGCTTGCAAATGAATAATACACTCCGCCTATATCTGCTGCGCCAAATTTCAAATTCTTACTATGCCCGCTACATCCTGCCATCACAAACAATAAACAGGACATTAATACACATAATATTTTCTTCATCCATTTATCCTCTTAACAATAATTCTTTTTCATAAACTTTGCCATCCTTTATGTACATTCTAGGGACACGCTTACTTACTGCACATGTAAGCTCATAAGGAATTGTTCCTGCAAGCTGTGCCATATGCTCAATAGGATTAGCCTTACCAAATATCTCTACTTCACTACCAACGTCAACATTCATTTTATCTGTAAGATCAATCATGCACATATCCATACATATCTTGCCTCTCTGTGGAGCAGGACCTTCTTCTGTCATAAGCTCATATCTGTTAGAAAGACATCTGAAATATCCATCAGCATATCCATAAGGAACAACTCCCATTCTTGTCTTTCTGTCAGTCTTGTATATTCCTCCATAGCTTATTGCTGTTCCGGCAGGGTAAGTCTTGATTGTGCTTACTGTTGTCTTAAGTGACATAACAGGCTTAAGTCCAAGTTCCTGTGCAAAATCTCCATATCCATAGAGCAGAAGTCCTGGTCTTACCATGTCAAGCCATGTTTCAGGATATCTTGCAACAGCACCTGTATTGGCACAGTGTCTTATCTTGAATTTCTTTCCAAGTTTTTTCTCAACTTCATCAATCACACTGGTAAACAATTCAAACTGATGCTTAGTATAGCTTTCATATTCTTCTCCAAATTCATCAGATACTGCAAAATGTGTGAATATTCCCTCAGCATCAAGACCTGGAAGAGTACAGCCTTCACATATTCCTTCAACACCACTTTCAAAATAATCTCCGTCACACAGATATCCAAGTCTTGACATTCCTGTATCAACTTTAATATGAATCTTTAATGTACCACCACATTTAACAGCTTCCTCACTGTATTCAAGTGCCTTAGCCCTGCATGTTACAGCCTGTGTTATATTATTCTTAATAAGCTCAGATACTTCTTCCTTAGGTGTATGTCCAAGTATAAGAACCGGCATTGTAATACCATTGTGTCTTAATTCTACAGCTTCATCTATACTGCTTACTGCAAGATAATCTGCTCCGGACTCCTGTAAAAGTCTGCTTACCTGTACAGAACCATGTCCGTAAGCATCTGCTTTTACAACGCCTAAAAACTTAACATTTTCTCCAATTCTTTTCCGTAATGTTTCATAATTATGTGCAAGTGCATCCATATCTATTTCAGCCCATGTTCTTCTTAATGTTGAATCCATAATAATCTGCCTCCATTATCTAAACATATTTTAATATTTTACCATTTTATTGATGATTAGTGAATATTTTTTAAATTAATTTTAGGTTGATATTTTATATTAATGTCAGAACAAAGATAAAAGATATCAGATTGGAGAAATTCATATGAAAAAGAACCTTTTTGCTTTATTAAATATATGTACTATATTATTAAGCCTGTTCTTAACAGGATGTTCTGGAAAAGAATCTAAGATAACATTAAACAGCTCTCAGCCCGAATGCATTTTATCTAATAATGATAATATTGTTCTTGAGTCTTACACTAATGAATCAGTATTAGATGATGAAATCCCTGAACGCAGCATAACATGCTGGGGTGATAGTATGATGCAGGGAGCTGGATGTAACGAAGCATATATATACTCTGATAATGGTATTGAAGACATATCTTACTTTACAACTCCATCTGCTCTGCAATATTTTACATCAATCAATACCTACAACTTTGGTGTAGGTGGTGAGAATTCATATCAGATTTCTTTACGTGCGGGCGGAATTCCAATATACACTGACCGTGATATCTATATAACCGACCACTCATTAGCTTATGTAAAATTTGTTGATGAAAATGAAGAAACAATCACTATGGATGACTACAGCGGATATGGATATGAAGATAACACATATCCAGACACAGTATATATTAATGATGTTTTATGTTGTGTCGAAAGAGCTGATGAAGGCTTATATATTTCTATATGTTCTGATGCAGACTTTGATTCTGTAACTGAAATGTATATTAACGCATGGACAAGGGTTATTCCTAAAGCAGCTTATGACCATCGCAATGATATTCTTATTCTTGAGATGGGAAGTAATGGTGGCTGGGAGAATGATTATGATGAACTTATAAAACAATATCAGAATATAATTGATAACAGCTATTATGCTGATTATATAATTGTTGGTGATACTGATAATCCGGGAGAATCAGCTGACATATATCAGGATGTATACGATAATAATGGTAATTATGCAGGACTTCATGCAACATTATGGGAACAAGCTCTGTATGATGCATTTGGAGAACATTTCCTTAACACAAGACTTTATCTTATGGAAAATGCACTATCTGACTGTGGACTTACTCCAACCGAAAATGATATAATTGATATACAGACAGGCAATCTTCCTGAACAGATTCGTGCTGATTTCACACATTTTAACTCTTATGGATATTATTCCAAAGCCAAAGCTATATACTTAAAGGGTATAGAACTTGGCTACTGGAATTAATATTATTCGACTGGAGGATTATATATGAGAATATTATTAGTTGAAGATGACCGCTCATTATCAAGGGCAGTTTCAACTATATTACAGAAGAATAATTATTCTGTTGACTGCGTTGAAAATGGTCAGATGGCCCTTGATTATCTAGAAAAAGATATATATGATGCTGTAATTATGGATATTATGATGCCGGTAATGGATGGAATTACAGCTTTAAAGAATTTAAGAAAACGCGGCAGCAACATTCCGGTTCTTATGCTTACTGCAAAGACTGAAATAGATGATAAAGTAGAAGGGCTTGATAATGGTGCTAACGATTATCTTACCAAACCATTTGACACAAGGGAACTGCTTGCAAGAATCCGTGTACTTACACGCTCTGAAAAACAACAAGATAATGTTATTACACTTGGAAATATTTCGCTCAACACAACTACATGTGAATTATCTTCTCCTTCAGGTTCATTTCTTCTTACTAATAAGGAATATCAGATGATGCTAATGTTCATGAATAATAAAACTCAGGTTATTTCGGCAGAACATTTTATGGAGAAAATCTGGGACAGTGAATCTGATTCTGATATCAGCACCGTATGGACTTATATATCTTATCTCAGGAGAAAACTTGAAGCTTT
>ULNY01027438.1_pt1 | contig 13218 bp, 8 predicted proteins | sample 1952071 | NCBI WGS metagenome assembly ULNY01 (sample SAMEA4835589, study PRJEB28245) | human gut metagenome | biome: gut microbiome; material: fecal sample | place: Denmark | collected 2008 | reverse complement strand
GCCTATCTTTATTGTTAACTGTTTTTAGTCTTTATTCCTCAACAGCAGCTTGCGCGGCCGCAAGACGTGCGATAGGCACGCGGAATGGAGAGCAGCTGACGTAATTTAGGCCAACTTTATGGCAGAACTTAACTGATGAAGGTTCACCTCCATGTTCTCCACAAATTCCACATACAAGTTCAGGACGAGTTGCGCGGCCTTTTTCTACTGCCATCTTAACAAGCTGTCCAACACCATTCTGGTCGAGAACCTGGAATGGGTCAACGTTAAGTATCTTCTTGTCAAGATATACAGGCAGGAAGCTGGCGATATCGTCGCGGCTGTATCCAAATGTCATCTGTGTCAAGTCGTTAGTTCCAAAGCTAAAGTATTCTGCTTTCGCAGCAATGTGATCAGCTGTTAAAGCTGCTCGCGGTATCTCAATCATAGTTCCAACACGGAATGCTATTTCTATACCTTCCTCTTCGAAAATCTCTTTTGCCGTTTCACGAATGACCTTCTCCTGCATATCAAACTCATTGACGATACCGATGAGAGGCACCATGATTTCTGGTTTAGGATCAAATCCTTCTTTCTTTAACTGAACTGCAGCACCCAATATGGCTCTTGTCTGCATTGCCGTAATCTCGGGATATGTGTTGCCAAGGCGGCATCCGCGGTGACCAAGCATAGGATTGTGCTCACTTAGGCAGTTTACTCTCTGCTGAATCTCCTGAACGGTTATTCCCATTTCTTTAGCCATGATTTGCTGACCTTCAAGATCGTGGGGAACGAACTCGTGCAAAGGAGGATCAAGTAAGCGGATGTTGACAGGATATCCGTCCATTGCTTTCAATATACCATAGAAATCTTGTTTCTGATATGGTAAAAGTTTTGCAAGTGCTTTTTCGCGACCTTCAACTGTATCCGACAGAATCATTTCGCGCATTGCTTTTATCTTCTCATTTTCGAAGAACATGTGTTCTGTGCGGCAGAGTCCGATTCCGACTGCACCAAAATTACGAGCTACAGCTGCATCGTGCGGAGTGTCTGCATTTGTTCGTACGACGAGTTTTGTGTATTTGTTGCACAAATCCATAAGTGAAGCAAAATCACCTGTAACCTCTGCCGGCTTGGTTTTTACCTCACCAAGATAGATTTCACCTGTAGATCCGTTTATAGAGAGATAATCGCCTTCTTTAAGCATTACACCGTCTATTTCAACAGTACGTGCTTTATAATCAATATTCAAAGCTCCTGCACCAGACACGCAACATTTACCCATGCCTCTTGCAACAACTGCAGCGTGAGAAGTCATACCGCCTCTTGCTGTAACAATACCTTCTGCTGCTGCCATACCGGCCAAATCTTCAGGACTAGTTTCTATACGGACCATTATTACGCGTTTGCCGTCATCATGCCATTTTGCCGCATCATCGGCAAAGAAAACAATTTGTCCGCAAGCTGCACCAGGTGAAGCAGGAAGACCTCTTGTGAGTACCTTTGCGGTCTTTAATGCGTTCTTGTCAAAAATAGGGTGGAGCAGCTCGTCTAGCTTATTAGGCTCGCAACGTTTTAAGGCTGTCTTTTCATCTATTTCTCCTTCACGCAGCAGGTCCATCGCAATTTTAACCATTGCTGTACCTGTACGTTTTCCGTTACGTGTCTGCAGGAACCAAAGCTTTCCTTCTTGAACGGTAAACTCCATGTCCTGCATGTCATGATAGTGATGTTCAAGCTTTTCCTGAAGTGCATTGAGCTGTGCATATATTTCAGGCATAGCTTCTTCCATTGACGGGTATTTAGATATTCGCTCCTCTTCAGAAATGCCTTGCTGCTTAGCCCATTCGATAGAGCGTGCCTTTGTTATCTGTTGAGGTGTGCGTATTCCGGCAACAACGTCTTCACCCTGTGCATTAACGAGGTATTCACCATTGAAACAGTTTTCTCCGGTGGCTGCGTCACGGCTAAAGCATACGCCTGTTGCTGATGTCTGTCCCATGTTTCCGAATACCATGGCCATAACAGTTACAGCAGTACCCCATTCTGCAGGTATTCCTTCCATCTTACGATAAAGGATGGCACGTTCATTCATCCAGCTGTCGAATACGGCACATATAGCTCCCCAAAGCTGTTCCATTGGGTCGTCAGGGAATTCCTTGCCTGTTTGTTTCTTTATAGCCTCTTTGAATAATTTGACAAGTTGCTTGAGTTCGTCAACAGTCATTTCATTGTCAAGAGTTATATTTCGTACAGCCTTTACCTTCTGAATTATAGCTTCAAACGGATCGATGTCTTCTTTGTTTACTGGTTTCATTCCTAAAACCACATCACCGTACATTTGTACAAAACGTCTGTAACTGTCGTATGCGAATCGTTCATTTCCGGTTTTCTTTGCCAAACCTTCAACAACCTTGTCGTTTAGACCGAGGTTCAAGATTGTATCCATCATACCAGGCATTGAAGCACGTGCTCCGGAACGTACGCTGACGAGCAGAGGATTCTCTACGTCGCCAAATTTGCTGTTCATCAAAGTTTCTATATGATGTACAGATGCTTTTACGTCGTCGCTTAAAAGTGCAACTACACTTTCTTTGCCTTTTTCAAAATATTCGTTACAAACATCTGTTGTAATAGTGAAACCAGGAGGAACTGGCACTCCGATAAGGTTCATTTCGGCCAAGTTGGCACCTTTTCCGCCTAGCAGATTACGCATATCTGCTTTTCCTTCAGCTTTTCCGTTACCGAAGGTGTAAACTCTTTTTTCTGTCATATTAATTTATGGTTTTCATGTATATTTTTTATCCAAGATTTTTGTTATGTGCAAATATACTTAAATTTTATTAACTAACAAATTTTTTTCTCTGTTTTTAGGTACAATCAATATAATTTGTTTTGTAGATATGCGTTTATTATGTCATTTGGAAATTATTGTTTGCATACTCGTTTTTTTGTAAACAGGCCATTTTACAAGTTTAATTATATAAATGTTAAATAATGTAATTTACGTGTATTGTATGACTGATTGACAATTTGTAATGTTTTTACTGAAAAGCGGTTCAATGTGTTAGTGGTTGCGCGTAGGAATAATGGGATGAAATAGGCTTTACATTACTTAATGTCATGGCTATATCGGCGGTTTATGAACATTTTTGTGCGAAACTTGTGGCTTGTGTTTGATAATTAACCGCTTTTTAACATGTAATTCATTGAGTTTCGGACTCTAAATCAATATAAATTTATATGTAAAAGCATATATTTGGCAATGTGTTTAATATGGATTTGTACAGTTTGATTCTCGTGCTTTTTGTAATGTATTGATTTCCAGCGTGTTATTGTGGCTGAATTCCTGTGCGTTTTGTGGATGTAATTTGTTATATTAAGGTCTGTTACTGTTTTTTTTAGCTGTTTGTAAATCCAAAAAGTAAGCATGATGCAAATAAATGTTTCAATGTGAAACTTAGGCGACCGGCTGATAAATGTCAATTATGCCTTAGCAATGTGATTATATTTGAATGTATGCTAAAATAGAATTGGAAAATTTGTTTTACTAATTAAAATTTCTACCTTTGTAAAAGAATGTCAATGGGTATGGAGATGAAATGGGTACGCCCTGTTGTATGGGGCTTCCGCTCAATCCTGCACTTAATAATTGTGATTCTGAATATACCTTATTATTATATAAGGATAGCGGAAACAAAATAGGTGTAATGCCCTTTATAAATTTAATGTGATTATATTTTAAATCTAAATTACTTATATTAAACACTTTATTGTATGGATAAGACAATTGAAATGAATGCGAACCCACTAGTTGAGTTCCTGCGTAAACCTTCAAAATGCTTTACTAAAGCAGACATAATTGCATTTATACGTGAAAAGGGTATACGTATGATAGATTTTATGTATCCGGCTGAAGACGGACGCATAAAAACTCTAAACTTTATGATTAATGATTATGCTTATCTTGAAACTATATTAACAGACGGCGAGCGAGTTGACGGTTCTAGCTTGTTCCCTTCATTTATAGAGGCAGAAAGTAGTGATTTGTATGTAATACCACGTTTCCGCACTGCATTTGTAAGTCCGTTCTCAGAGATTCCTACTTTGTGCATGTTATGCTCATTCTTTGACAAGAATGGTGAACCATTTGAATGTTCTCCTGAACGTACGTTGCATAGAGCAGCAGCAGCGTTTGAAGAGTCTACAGGCATGACTTTTGAGGCAATGGGCGAATTGGAATATTATGTTATAGCTGATGATAATGGAATGTTCCCTGCTGTAGACCAGAGAGGATATCACGAATCAGGTCCTTTTGCAAAGTTTAATGAGTTCCGTAAGCAGTGTATGGCATACATTGCTCAGACTGGCGGACAAATCAAGTATGGACATTCTGAGGTTGGAAACTTTACTCAAGATGGAAAAGTTTATGAGCAGAATGAAATAGAGTTCTTGCCCAACCCTGTAGAAACAGCAGCAGATCAGTTGGTGTTGGCAAAATGGGTAATCAGAAATCTTGCACAAATGAATGGGCTTGATGTTACTTTCGCTCCTAAAATAACTGTAGGAAAGGCCGGCTCAGGTTTACACATACATATGCGTATGATGAAAGACGGAAAGAATTGCATGATTAAAGACCACAAGCTTTCAGAAGAGGCTAGAAGAGCTATTGCCGGTATGATGATTTTAGCTCCATCTATTACAGCATTTGGCAATAAGACATCTGTGTCATACTTCAGATTGGTTCCTCATCAGGAAGCGCCAACAAATGTTTGTTGGGGTGATTGCAACAGATCTGTACTTGTGCGCGTTCCCCTTGGTTGGACTTCTGGCCGTGACATGTCTGTTCAGGTTAACACTCTTGAAGCAGAAGCTAATAATGATACAACTCTCAAACAGACTGTTGAGATGCGCTCACCTGACGCTTCTGCAGATATATATCAGCTTATGGCAGGTTTGTGCGTAGCATGTAGATATGGCTTGGAGATGGAAAAAGAAGAGGCCTTACAGATTGCTACAGATAAGTATGTCGGAATTGATGAAGCTAAAAAAGGTCTGTCAAAATTTGAGCAGCTTCCTGATTCATGTGTGGCTTCTGCAAAATGGCTTGAGAAGCAGCGTGGATTATATGAGGACAAAGGTGTCTTCTCTGCAAGAATGATAGATGGTATCATTAGAGCTTTAAACAAACAGGATGACTCTAACTTGCGTGAGTCTGCAGAAAAGGATAGCAAACTGATGCAGAAGTTAGTTGAGTCTTCTTTCTATTGCGGATAATTTATAGATAAGCAAGTTTAGCTATTTTTAGTATAAAGGCAAATATCTTTAGATGATTTCAGATTATCATTTAAGGGTATTTGCTTTTTTATTCTGACATAAAGTATTTTGGGCGTTAGGATATATTCTGTTCGGATGTATTTTGATTATATTTGTTATAATTAAGTAGTGTTCTGATGATGGCGCTTAGCAGGATTGTACTCGCCTAAATTGTTATGACATTTAGTGCTATTCATGTAAAGTTTTAATCATACACACATTTGTGTATGTCTTATTGACTTCTTTATTAATAAGGTAAATTGTTATTTTCTTAATTTTTAGATTATACGTTGTTGTATTTTAAAAATATCAGTTAACTTTGCATAATAATTATATGCATGCGTATAAATATGGGCTGGTTCGGGCCGCTTTATTAATATGTATGTGAGGTGTTGCATTACATTAATTAATATTAAAATGAGCAGAAAGAAAAAATCACTACCGGTTTTAGAAAATATAACAATAACTGATTATGCAGCAGAGGGGAAAGCTTTGGCAAGAGTAAATGAACTTGTCGTGTTTGTCCCATTTGCTGTTCCTGGTGACGTTGTTGATTTGCAGGTGCGGAGAAAGAAACATAGCTATTGTGAAGCAGAGATAATAAGATTTATAAAATATAGCGAAAGGAGGGTTAAGCCATTCTGTCAGCATTTTGGAATTTGTGGAGGATGTAAATGGCAGAACATACCATATGATGAGCAGCTTAGAATGAAACAAAAGCAGGTCTATGATCAGCTGACTCGTATTGGTAAAGTTAATCTACCGGAATTCAATCAGATATTAGGCTCTGTTAAAACCCAAGGCTATCGTAATAAATTGGAATTCGGCTGTTCGAATAGACGATGGCTAACTCAAGATGAAATAGCTTCAGGTTCGGATTTTACACAGATGAATGCTGTTGGATTCCATATAACAGGTGCGTTTGATAAAATTTTGCCGATAGAAAAATGTTGGTTAATGGATGATCTGCAAAATAAAATCAGAAATGCAATCAGAGACTATGCCTATGAACATGATATCGTATTCTATGATATCAGGAGACAATGCGGGTTGTTGCGTGATATTATGGTCAGAAACTCTGATACAGGAGAGTGGATGGTTTTAATACAATTTCATTATGAAAAGGATGAAGATGAGGTTATTGCCAAAAACTTACTTCAGCATATTGCAGACTGTTTCCCTGAGATAACGTCGTTGCTATATGTTAATAATCAAAAAGGTAACGATACCTTTAATGATTTAAATATTGAAGTGTTTAAAGGTAATGATTATATATATGAAACTATGGACGGCTTGACATTTAAAGTTGGAGCTAAAAGTTTTTATCAGACAAACACGAAGCAGGCCTATCATCTTTATTCCGTAGTACGTGATTTTGCAAATCTTACAGGTAACGAACTTGTTTATGACTTATATACAGGAACTGGAACGATTGCTAATTTCGTTTCTAGATATGCTAAACGTGTTATAGGTATTGAATATGTCCCGGAGGCTATTGAGGATGCTAAAATTAATTCTGAAATAAATAATATATCTAATACTTTATTCTTTGCAGGTGATATGAAAGATATATTAACGGAATCGTTTATATCTGAAAATGGTACTCCTGATATAATAATTACAGATCCTCCTAGAGCAGGAATGCATCCTGATGTGGTTCAAACTATAATTAAAACAGCTCCAAAGAGAATAGTGTATGTAAGTTGTAACCCTGCAACACAGGCACGTGATTTATCTCTTTTGGATAATTTGTATGAGGTCGTTGCTGTACAGCCTGTAGATATGTTCCCGCATACGCCTCATGTTGAAAACGTCGTGTTATTAAACAGACGTGTAAATTAAATTTTGATGATAAGGTTATACCTTTATTTTATATGTTGTGTGTGAATTATTAACGTTTATAGGTTTAAATTTATAGAAAATTGAAAAGAATAATATCATTTTTTGTATTTTGTGCGATTATTTGCAATGTGTGTGCGCAAAAGAAAGAAGTGTTTAGTATGCCTAAGTTAAGCGGTTATGCAATTGGGCAATATCAATATTCTGGTAAATATAATTCAGAAAGCAATACTTTTAGTTTACGAATGGTTAGATTGTCTTTGGACGGACGTATATTAAATGACTTTGCATATAAACTCCAGGGACAAGTTAATGGAAATACAACAACTCTTGGTGAAAGTCCGCGAATCGTTGATGTCTTTATTGAATGGCAGAAATATGATTTTATCAAGATAAAAGTAGGACAGTTTAAACGTCCGTTTACGTTTGAGAATCCTATGAATCCCATTGACCAGGGATTTATGAGCTATGCTCAAAATGTGACTAATCTTTCGGGATTTAATGATAGAACAGGTGAACATTCATCGAATGGTCGTGATATTGGAATACAATTACAAGGTGATTTACTAAAAATAAAAGAAGGGAGGGCACTGTTACATTATCAGATAGGTGTGTTTAATGGCCAGGGTATAAATACGAAGGATGTAGATAACCAGAAGGATATTATTGGGGGATTGTGGGTTATGCCAATATCTGGTATGCGTTTAGGAGCATTCGGGTGGACTGGTTCATATGCACGTAAAGACAATAATGGAATAAAAAGTTTATCTAAACGTCGCTATGCCATTAGTGGTGAGTATGTTACAAATGACTGGACTTTCCGTTCTGAATACATACACTCTACAGGATATGGCTTTAAAACTGTTTATAATGATAAAACAAATTTAAGTGAAACTGAAGTAGATTATGAAAAAGGTAATAAGGCTGATGGATTTTATGCATTAGCTATAGCGCCAATAATAAAAAATAAGTTTCATGTAAAAGCTCGTTATGATATGTATCGGCCAAGTGCAGAATGGAATAATAGCAAGACATATTATGAAATTGGTGCAGATTATGAATTCGTAAAGAATTTGAAGATTTCAGCAGAATACATATTGGTTAATGACCGTTCTTTAGAAAAACATAATTATAGTATGATTGATACACAGTTATCATTCAGATTTTAAAAAATGTAATACCATGAATATACCGTCAGTATTTTGGATTGTGCCTTTCGCATCTGTTTGTGCGTTAATAATGGCTTTTTATTTTTATAAGTCAATGATGAGAGAAGATGAGGGCACAGAAAGAATGAGAGAAGTTGCAGGGTATGTAAGAACTGGTGCAATGGCATATTTAAGACAGCAGTATAAAGTTGTAATAATTATATTTGTTGTTATCAGTCTGATATTTGCATTTATGTCTTATGTGCTACACGTGCAAAATCCATGGGTACCGTTTGCATTTATTACAGGCGGTTTGTTTTCTGGATTATGTGGCTTCTTTGGCATGAAGACAGCTACATATGCATCGGCACGTACTGCAAATGCAGCTAGGCATAGCCTTAATAAAGGATTAAAAATTGCATTTCGGAGTGGAGCTGTGATGGGTTTGGTTGTTGTTGGCTTAGGCCTTATGGATATAGCATTGTGGTTTGTCATATTAAATGCATTTTATGATGGTGAAGCCAATGCTCTTGTTACAATTACGACAACAATGCTTACATTTGGTATGGGTGCGTCTACTCAAGCCTTGTTTGCCCGTGTTGGTGGAGGTATTTATACTAAAGCTGCAGATGTTGGTGCAGACCTTGTCGGTAAGGTTGAAGAAAACATACCGGAGGATGATCCGAGAAATCCGGCAACAATTGCAGATAATGTAGGCGATAATGTCGGTGACGTTGCAGGAATGGGTGCTGATCTATATGAGAGTTATTGTGGCAGTATCTTAAGTGCTGCTGCATTGGGTGCCATGGCTTTTGGGGTTAATTATGAAATGCAGCTTAAAGCAGTTATAGCTCCAATGCTAATAGCGGGTGTTGGAATATTTTTATCTTTAATCGGCATTTTTGTGGTTAAGACAAAGGACAATGCTACAATGAAGGATTTGCTGCATTCGTTAAATTTAGGTACAAACGTTTCGGCTGTTCTTATTGCAGTTGCATCATTTTTAATCTTGTATTTGTTAAAAGTTGAAAATTGGATCGGACTTTCGTTTTCTGTAATTAGTGGACTTCTCGCAGGTGTTATAATAGGAGCAGCAACCGAGTTCTATACAAGTCAAAGTTATGGTCCGACAAAGGATGTGGCTAAGTCTTCCGAAACGGGATCAGCAACAGTAATTATTAAAGGTATAAGCACAGGAATGATTTCTACCATGATTCCTGTAATTACAATTTCTGTTGCTGTAATGTTAAGTTATTTGTGTGCGAACGGCTTTGACATGTCTATGAATTCAGAAAGTATTTCTAAAGGACTATATGGTATAGGTGTTGCTGCTGTCGGCATGCTTTCAACTTTAGGTATAACATTAGCGACGGATGCTTATGGCCCTATAGCGGATAATGCAGGTGGTAATGCCGAGATGTGTGGATTGGGAGAGGATGTAAGAAAAAGGACCGATTCACTTGATGCTTTAGGAAATACTACAGCCGCAACAGGAAAGGGATTTGCTATAGGAAGTGCAGCATTGACAGCTCTCGCTTTATTGGCGTCATATATTGAGGAAATAAAAATAAATATGGTAAGAGCGGCTAACGAAGGTGTTGTCTTTATTGATAATTTAGGAAATGTTTTTGAACCTAAAAATGCTCAGCTGTTAGATATGATAAGTTTCTTCCAGGTTAACCTCATGAACCCAAAGGTTTTAATAGGAATCTTTATTGGTGCTATGTCTGCATTTATATTCAGTGGTATCACGATGGGAGCTGTTGGACGTGCAGCAGGTTCAATGGTAGAAGAGGTTAGAAGACAATTCAGAGAGATAAAGGGTATCTTGGAAGGTATAGCAACTCCGGATTATGGCCGATGCATACAAATTTCTACAAAGTCAGCTTTGCGTGAAATGATATTGCCTTCTTTATTGGCTATAGCTATTCCTGTGTTAGTAGGTATAGTTCTAGGTGTTTCCGGCGTTCTGGGACTTTTAATAGGTGGAATGTCCACTGGATTTACTCTTGCTATTTTTATGTCAAATGCTGGAGGGGCATGGGATAATGCTAAGAAAATGATTGAAGAAGGTAACTTTGGCGGTAAAGGTTCTTCTTGCCATAAGGCGGCAGTTGTAGGTGATACGGTTGGTGATCCTTTTAAGGATACTTCAGGTCCCTCTTTAAATATATTAATTAAGCTGATGTCGATGGTTAGTATTGTGATGGCAGGTCTGACAGTAGCCTTAATTTAGAAACTCGACATGTCAAAATGACACTAATAATTAGTCGATTTTGTACTTTCGGCCAATCGTACCCAATATTTTATATAATTTAATAATATGAAATAACTTTATTATAAAAAAATAATGTAACTTTGCGGGCGAAAAAAGAAAGGCCGTATTTAATGCGGACACTTGGGAGTAATTAACGTTGATTAGACAGCGCTTTTAACAAACATTAGGTATAATTATTTAAGGAAATTATTTTAACCCTTTAAAATAAAAAAAGATGATTAAAATTGGTATTAACGGATTTGGCCGTATTGGTCGTTTCGTATTCCGTTCAACTCTTGAAGAGGCAAACAAGAACGATGTAGTTGTAGTAGGTATCAATGACCTTCTGCCTGTTGATTACATGGCATATATGCTGAAGTATGATACAATGCACGGCCAGTTTGACGGTACAATTGAAGTTGACACTGCAAAAAATGAATTGATAGTAAACGGAAACCACATCCGTGTTACAGCTGAAAAAGACGCTGCTGATCTTAAGTGGGATGAAATCGGTGCAGAATATGTTGTTGAGTCAACTGGTTTCTATCTGACAATGGACCGTGCAGAGAAACACCTTCAGGCTGGTGCTAAATATGTTGTTCTTTCTGCTCCTTCAAAGAAGGGTGAGGACGGACGTCAGGCTGATATGTTCGTTTGTGGTGTTAATACAGATAAATATGCTGGCCAGCAGATTGTTTCAAATGCATCTTGTACAACAAACTGTCTCGCTCCTATCGCTAAAGTTCTGAACGACAAGTTTGGTATTGAGACTGGTCTTATGACAACTGTTCACTCTACAACAGCTACACAGCGTACAGTAGATGGTCCTTCTATGAAGGATTGGCGTGGTGGTCGTGCTGCTTCTGGCAACATCATCCCGTCTTCAACAGGTGCTGCTAAGGCAGTAGGTAAGGTTATTCCTGAACTGAACGGTAAACTGACAGGTATATCAATGCGTGTTCCTACTCTTGATGTTTCTGTTGTTGACTTGACAGTTAACTTGAAGAACCCTGCAACAAAAGAGGATATCTGCAAAGCAATGAAAGAGGCTTCTGAAGGTGAACTGAAAGGTATCTTAGGATATACAGAAGATAAGGTTGTTTCTTCTGACTTCCTGGGTTGTCCTTTGACATCAATCTTCGATGCTGATGCAGGTGTTTATCTTACAGATAAATTTGTAAAAGTTGTTTCTTGGTATGATAATGAGATCGGTTACTCACACAAGGTTGTAGATCTCATCAAGATTATGAAGAAGCACAACGGATAATTGATACTTGATTATAATTTGATAAAAAAAACCATTCGACATTGTCGGATGGTTTTTTTTTATTAATTTTGTACAGACTACAGTATCATTAAACTTTATATTGCATAAAAATATGATAACCATTTTAGGTCCGACTGCATCAGGAAAGACATCGTTTGCGGCTGCTTTAGCTGCAGAAATTAATGCTGAAATAATTAGTGCAGACAGTAGACAAGTTTACCGTAATATGGATATAGGTACGGGTAAGGATCTTGACGATTATAAAATTGGTGATAAGCTTATAAAGTATCATTTAATTGATATTGCTGAACCTGGTACAAAATATAATTTATTTGAATATCAGAAGGATTTCTATAATGCATACAATGATATTATAGGGCGAGGAGTCACACCGATATTATGTGGTGGAACAGGATTGTATATTGAGGCTGTGTTGAATGGATATAAGTTGTTGCCTGTGCCGGAGAATAAGGAACTCCGTTTGGAATTAGAGAAGAAGGATTTGGATGAGTTGACAAAATTACTTATACAGCTAAAAAGAGACAATAAGTCTAATATGCATAATTCTACCGATATTGATAATAAGAAGCGGGCGATACGGGCAATTGAAATTGAAACATATTATAAAAATTGCCACAATCTTGAAGAACGTAATATTCCTCCAATTGACTCGTTGATTTTTGGAATTGAAATAGATAGAGATTTACGGCGCAAGCGAATAACAGAGCGGCTATTGCAGCGCCTTAATAATGGCATGGTAGATGAGGTTAAGATGTTGCTCGACAGAGGTATTTTGCCTGAAGACTTGATTTATTATGGACTTGAGTACAAATATGTCACCAAATATTTGATAAATGAAATAACTTATGATGATATGTTCCGTTCATTGGAGATTGCGATACATCAGTTTGCAAAGCGTCAAATGACATGGTTCAGAGGCATGGAAAGAAGAGGATTTAAAATACATTGGATTGATTTTTCACTTCCGATGGAACAAAAAATTAAATATGTAAAAAGCTATTTATAATTAATAATCTAATTATTTACTATAAAATAAGATTATAATATGTCAGGTGAAGATAATCGTTGGGGAATATTATATTGTCCGAAACATGGTATAACGGCATCTAAAAAGAGATGGGCAAAAATTGAGAACTGCTTGAAGGATAATGATATAAAGTTTGATTTTGTCCAAAGTGAGGATCAAAGCAGTGTTACAAGACTTATTAATATGTTTATAAACAATGGATATAAAACCATTGTAATTGTTGGCGGTGATTCTGCATTAAATGACGCAGTAAATTGTCTTATGTCTGTAGATTCTTCTATACGTGAAAAGATATGTTTGGGTTTGATACCTAATGGACTGATGAATGATTTTGCTCATTACTGGCAATTGAAAGAAAACGATG
>ULNY01010626.1_pt1 | contig 13350 bp, 10 predicted proteins | sample 1952071 | NCBI WGS metagenome assembly ULNY01 (sample SAMEA4835589, study PRJEB28245) | human gut metagenome | biome: gut microbiome; material: fecal sample | place: Denmark | collected 2008 | reverse complement strand
CTCTCTACCATGATCTTGACGAGATCCTCGAAAGATGTGGTGTTAGGATTCCAGCCGAGCTTAGCCTTTGCCTTTGTTGGGTCACCCCAGAGGTTAACCACGTCGGTAGGACGATAGAAATCAGGAGAAACCTCAACGAGAGTCTTGCCGATAAGTTCCTCAGGACCCTCAACGCAGATACCCTTCTCGTTCTCATTCTTGCCTTCCCACTTCAGTTCGATGCCTACGTGGTGGAAAGCCAACTGGGCGAACTCACGAACTGAGTGCTGCTTACCTGTTGCAATCACGAAATCCTCTGGCTTCTCAGCCTGGAGAATCAACCACATGCACTCTACGTAATCCTTGGCATAACCCCAGTCACGGAGAGAATCCAGGTTACCGAGATAAAGCTTACTCTGCTTGCCCTGCTTGATACGGGCTGCAGCCAATGTAATCTTGCGGGTTACGAAAGTCTCACCACGGCGTTCACTCTCGTGATTGAAGAGGATACCTGAGCAGCAGAACATATTGTATGCCTCACGATACTCCTTGACAATCCAGAAGCCATACTGCTTGGCTACTGCGTATGGAGAATAAGGATGGAATGGAGTGTTCTCGTTCTGGGGAACCTCCTCTACCTTACCATAAAGCTCAGATGTGGAAGCCTGATACATACGGCAGGTATCGGTCAAACCGCACTGGCGGATAGCCTCCAGGATACGGAGCACACCTGTTGCATCTACGTCGGCAGTAAACTCAGGAGAGTCGAAGCTCACCTGTACGTGGCTCTGAGCTGCGAGGTTATAAACTTCGGTTGGTTTCACCTTGTTCATCACCTGGATGATACTCATAGAGTCACCGAGGTCGGCATAATGAAGGTGAAAGTTTGGGGTACCCTCCAAATGTGCGATGCGCTCGCGATAGTCGGTAGATGAGCGACGGATTGTTCCGTGAACATCATACCCCTTACTCAACAACAATTCGGCTAAGTAAGAGCCATCCTGACCTGTGATACCTGTAATTAAAGCTACTTTTCTATTTTCCATTTACTTCTTTATATATGATAAATTAATAAATTCGTTGCAAAAGTACGACTTTTTTCTCAGACTATCAAACTTTCTGTCATTTATTTACTTTTTCTCTAACATTGAACCGTCTGCGTCTCCGGCCAGTTCACCAGATACAGCATTTCCGTAGCTCGCGTAAAGGCGGTATAGAGCCAGTGGATATAATCGGGATTGAGCATATCATCCGTCATGTACCCCTGATCCACATACACATGTGCCCACTGTCCGCCCTGAGCCTTATGGCAGGTTACGGCGTATGCGAATTTCACCTGCAGGGCATTGAAGAACTGATCCTGTCGGATGGCCTTCATCCTATCTGCCTTGAGCGGAATATCCTGATAATCCTCTTCTATCTGATGGAAGAGCTGCTCCTGCTGTTCATGGGTCAGGGCAGGCGCCTCGCTCGTCAATGTATCCAGCAGCACCGTAGCTTCCAGCTCATAGTTGTCGTAATCGGGAAACTGGAGCAGCAACGTGGCAAAGCGGAAGCCATAGAGGTCAATGCGGCGGCGCACCTTCAGCACTTTCGCCCGATCGCCATTCGCCAGAAAAGCAGGAATCTCGTTGCTTTGAAGTTTATTATTACTCTTCCTCTCTTCTTCCATCCAGTAATAATTGTTCTTCACAATCATCAGAATATCGCCCTGCGAAAGCTCTTCCTCCCTATCCAGCACCATATTGCGGATGCCCTGGTTGAAGATGTTTGCACGCTTGTTGCTGCGGGTCACCACGATGGTATCGTCCAGACCCACATGGTGATAGCTGTCGGCTAGAGCCTCTATCAGTTCAGCTCCAGGCATCGGCTTGATATCCGAATAGCCAGCGAAATGAATCTTCGGAAGTTGGGTAATGTCATCATGCGTAATCATCTGTCTGATCATCGTGGCATTATAGAGAATCCCCGATTTCTCGCTCTGTCGGAGCACCTCGTTCAGATCACATTCATACACCTTCAGTCCATATCCCTCCAGCATCGCTGCATGCAGGGCTGGCGACTCCTCCTCGCCGACAGGAGGCAACTGCGCCTTGTCACCTATCAGCAGCAAGCGGTCGTTCCGCCCCTGATACACGAAATGCACCAGGTCATCCAACAGGCATCCGCTTCCGAAGCTCATCCCTCCCAATCCCATATTGGCAATCATCGACGCTTCATCTACCATGAAAAGCGTATCGGTATAAAGATTATCATTCAGATTAAACTGTCCCTCTACCCCCGAAAAAGATTTTTCACGATAGATACGGCGATGGATGGTATAGGCAGGCGAACCGCTGTTCAGTGAGAAAACCTTCGCTGCCCTACCCGTAGGTGCCAGGAGCATCACCTTCTGACGAATCTCCTTCAGGGTCCTGACGATGGCCCCCGAGAGCGTTGTCTTACCCGTACCCGCACTACCTCGCAGAATCATCACGGCATGCGGATCTCTATCGGTAAGAAACTCAGCAAACACCTCCAGGGCATGTGCCTGTTCCTGGGTTGGCGGAAAGCCAAATTGCTGCAATATCTTATATTTTAGCTCGTCTATTATCATCAATTTGTTATTTATCCTTTAATAATTAATAATTTCAACGCCAAATATTTTGCGTTGTCTCCGTTTTGCATTATCTTTGCAGAAGATAAGCTGCACTCGGCTATTTGTAAGCAAGCTTACATTGCGCTCGTTTGCATTATCTTTGCAAATACAAAAGTACTAATACTTTTTGAAATGAGAATGAAATTAAGAAAAATAAACAATAATGCCATCCTGGGCGCCTGCGTCATCATCATGATGCTGCTTTGCGCTCTCAGTATCAGCCAGCCTCTCATCTTCGAGAAACAGATGGCGAACCGCGAAGCCGAGGTGAAGGAGAAACTGATGCTCATCCGTTCTGCCGAAGAAAGATACAGGGCGAAGCACGGAGTCTATACCGGCTATTTCGCTGTCCTCATCAAGGCAAAGTATCTCAAGGCTGAGGATACCCTCATCCCTTATTCCGATGGCAGGAAATTCTCGCTCGCCGCCACTACCATCATCCATAAAAGCGGAAAGCAGATTCCGCTGATGGAATGCGGAGCCACCTACGAAGACTATCTCGATGGTCTCAACGAGGAGGCGATTCAACAGGTAACAGAAAAAGCTTCCGATGCCGGCAACTTTCCTGGATTAAAGATCGGAGACATCACCAAAGACAACGACAATGCAAGTAATTGGTAAGAAAAGAACACAGCAAGCACGACTCACCATCCGTGTGAGCAAGAATACACTCAGCTTCTCGGTTGTTGATCGCGAAGCCGAGCACCAGTTGATATACGAACCTTACACCGTGAAAAGCGGTGTATCGATAGCAGCCAACCTCAGACAGGCTTTCGGCGAAAGCGAACTCCTGCAGCGCGGCTATCAGAAGGTGCGTGTCTATATCGATACGCCTATCCTGCTGGTACCTATCGAGGAATTCCACGAGGAAGACCTCACCGTGCTCTATCAGCATGCCTTCACGGGCAGCCACAGCGATGCCATCCTTTACAGGGTGCAGCCGAATCTGAATGTGGTGGCCGTTTTCCCAATCAACAAGGATCTGAAGATGGTGATAGAAGACAACTTCCAGGATGTGCGTTTCACCCCTATCATGCAGCCGATGTGGAACTATCTGCACAAGCGCAGCTTCACGGGCATCTACCACAAGCTCTATGCGTATTTCCACGACAAGAAGGTGGATATCTTCTGTTTCGAGAAAAACAGATTCAAGTTCTACAATTCCTTCCAGGCTGATCATGCCAAGGATGCACTCTACTTCATTCTCTTCGTATGGAAGCAGCTGGGATTGCAGCAGATGCAGGATGAGCTGCATGTTTCGGGCGATATTCCGGATAAGGATTGGTTCCTCTACAATGCCAAGCTCTATGTCAAGAAGACTTTTCTCCTGAATCCGAGCGCCGAATTCAATCGTGCGCCCATCACGGAAATCAAGGGAATGCCGTTCGATCTGCTGACGCTCTACTTAAGCAAGTAGGAGTTGATTGTTAAAAACTGATTGTTAAAAATTGATAGTTAAAAGTTGATAGTTAAAAGTTAATTATGAGAATCATAACAGGACAATATAAGGGTCGCCACTTCGACATACCACGTTCGTTCAAGGCGCGACCAACTACAGATTTCGCAAAGGAGAACATCTTTAATGTTTTGCAGAATTACATCGATTTCGAGGATGCCACAGCCCTCGACCTCTTTGCCGGCACAGGCAGCATCTCGCTGGAACTGGTATCCCGTGGATGCAGCCGAGTGATCAGCGTAGAGGCTGACCGCGACCATGCCAACTTCATCCGCGAGTGTTTCAAGAAACTGGGCGAAGACAGGGATCTTCTGATTCGCGGCGATGTATTCCGCTTCCTGAGAACCTGCAAGCAGAAGTTCGATTTCATCTTTGCCGATCCGCCATACGCACTGGAGAAGCTCCCCGAGATTCCAGACCTCGTACTCAATGGCGATCTTCTCAACGAAGAGGGCATCTTCGTTTTCGAGCATGGCAAGAACTACGATTTCTCCGACCATCCAAGATTCCTGGAGCATAGAAGTTACGGAAGCGTAAACTTCTCGATATTCAGATAAAATCTGCTGATTGTTTTAAAGCTTTTGCCCTTACAGGGCGAAAGGGGAAACACAAGACTACCCAGGGCGATGCCCTGGGCTAGGAGCTTCTGCCCTTTCAGGGCGTATTGGGAAAAGCAATAAAGGGCAGAAGCAAGATTACAACACCCTTTTTTTTACAGCAGCGGCGAAAGCAATCTTACAATACTCTCGAACAATCTTTTCAGGAACGGGCGCCTTACGAAATACGCCACATCATCCACCAGAATGCTGCTGGATTCATCCTTCAGATAAATCCGCTTGATTCTCTGAGCCATTTCCTCATCATAGAAGAAGGCATTCGCCTCGAAATTATTCTCGAAACTGCGGAAATCCACATTCGTGCTACCCACGGTACAGAGGTTGTCATCGCTCACCAGCAACTTGCTGTGATTGAATCCACCCGTATAGAGATAAACCTTCACGCCAGCCTCTATCGCCTCCATCAGATAAGAACGCGAAGCCCACTCCACCATCCTGGCATCTGAATGTCTAGGCATCAGCAAACGGATATCTACTCCCGCCAGCGCCGCCGTGCGCATCGCAAAGAGCACAGGCTCCGTAGGCAGGAAATAAGGCGTCTCCATATACACATACTTCTGCGCCTGAAGCAGAATGCGCACATATCCCTGCATGATATCAGGCCATGGAGCAATCGGACTGCTCGTTACTACCTGCACCAGACAATTATTCCTGATTTTCGAATCCACCGGAGGATAATACTTTCGGTTTGACACCAAGGTGCGATCCACAAAATACCAGTCTATCAGGAAAGCACGCTGCAGGGCATACACGCCTCCGCCCTCTATCCTCAGATGCGTATCGCGCCACTTCTGCTTCCCGGTGCCCTTCACATAGCGCTCGGCGATGTTCATGCCACCGATAAATCCTACCCTGCCGTCTATCACGCATATCTTGCGGTGATTGCGGTAGTTCACCTTGCTGGTAAACGCCGGAAACCTTACCGGCATGAACGAATGCACATCGATGCCCGCTTCCCTCATGCGCTCAAAGAAGGCATCCTTCACCTTCCAACAGCCCACGTCATCGTATATCAGTCTGACTTCCACTCCCTGTTCTGCCTTGTCTATCAGCGCGTCAGCCACCAGATAGCCCAGGGCATCATCCTCGAAGATGTAGGTATCCAGATGGATGTGATGCTGAGCCTTACCTATATTATATAATAAGGAGAAGATGAATTCATAACCATCGGTAAAGATATCCACCTGATTGTCCTTAAACGGGAATGCCCAGTTCTGATTGGTAAAGAGATTCATCAGCGGCTTGTTGTTGGCTGGGATATGCAGATTCTCCTGCTCGGCAAACTCCAGCATCGAGCGCTTGGTCAACTGGTCCATGCTTCTATCGCTGATCAGCCGTTCCTTTCTCGTGTTCTGCCCGAAGAAGATGTAGAAGATGATTCCCACGAAAGGCATGAAAGCGAGCACAAGAATCCATGCCATCGTCTTGGCGGGCTGTCGGTTGTCCATCAAGACGGTGATGATAGCGGGAATCATGATTGCCATATAAAGCAAGAGATAAATCCAATGAATATATATCATACCTTTCTTTTTTTATCTAGTTGAATACCGAGTTGGTCTGGCTGGCAAGCAGCGAGTTCATCTTCTTCAGTTTCATAAACTCCTCCACCAGCTCCCTGTTCGAAGGATTTCTGGCAAATTCCTGCTGCACCTCTATCAGTCGCTGTGCGATATAATGTGTGCGGAAGCTCAGCAGATCCTTGAAGACAAACTGGCGCAGCTTTTCAGCGTTCAGCTGCAGCTGCAGACTCGCCGTAGAAACCTCCTGTTCTCCCGTCGGCAGACTGGCAATTCTACTCACCTCCGGATCCGGATGGTTAGCAAAATAGTTTTCCGCCACGAAGTTCTCATCCTCCAGATGCTCCAGCGTTTCCTGCAAGATTCTGTTATAAAGCTCGTTATGAAATCTGAACTCATCGCCCGACATATCCAGATAGATATATTGTGCTATCGGCAGTTCAATATCGTTGCCCTCCACATCCTTCACCACGATATGCTTTTCTCCATGGTGTATGATCAGCTTCACCAGCAGGTCCTCTACCTCCAGCAGCTTGTCCAGCGGCGTCACGCCCCTCATGGCAGCCTGCATTCCCTGCTGTGGGGCAGTAGCCTTCGGGTCTCTCAGTCCAGCCGCGCGCCGTTCTGCCTTCACCTGCTCGCTCATACCGTTTCTCACGAAGTTGTTCAGCGCATTCACGATAATCGCCTCGTTCACGCCCAGCCGGTGGGCGCAGTCGGTGATGTAAGAGGCTCGGGTAATCTGATTCTTGATCTTCGAGATGCTCTCCACGATGCTGTTGATTGCCTGGCTTCTCTTCACCGGATCGGTCACGCCGTTCAGCGAGAGGTCGGTCTTAAACTGTATGAAGTCCTTCTGGTTTTCCTCTATGTATTTTCTGAAATCGGCAGCGGTATGGCTTCGGGCAAAGCTGTCCGGGTCGTTTCCATCCGGCAGGAAGAGCACCTTCACGTTCATCTCCTCCTCCAGCAGCATGTCGGTACCTCGCAGCGCCGCATGCACGCCCGCAGCATCGCCGTCGTAGAGCAATACGATGTTGCTGGTGAATCGGTGGAGCAGTCTGATCTGATGGATGCTCAGCGCCGTACCCGAGTTGGCCACCACGTTTTCGATGCCGCACTGGTGCATGGAGATTACATCCGTATATCCCTCCACCATATACACGCAGTCTTCCTTGGCGATGGCCTTCTTTGCCTGATACAGTCCGTAGAGTTCCCGCTCCTTGTGGTAGATGATACTGTCGGGCGAGTTCACGTATTTCTGGCTCACACCCTTGGTACGGGTATCCAGCACGCGTCCGCCGAAAGCCACCACCTTTCCGCTCACACTCAACCACGGGAAGATGGCGCGCCCAGAGAATCGGTCCAGATACTTGTCCTGTCCGCTCTTGTTGCCCGCTTCCTCCTTGTCCACCTTGAAGCAGAGACCGGTATCCACCAGGTATTTCGGCTGATATCCTTTCTTCACCGCCTCGTCGAAGAGCGCCGTGCGCTGGTTCAGGGCGAATCCCAGCTGGAATTTCCGGATGATGTCGTCTCTGAATCCTCGGCTTCTGAAATACTGCATGCCGATGGCTCTTCCGTCCACATCATTCTGCAGGATGTCCTGAAAGTATTTCGCCGCCCATTCATTCACGATGAACATCGATTCGCGTTCGCTTTCGCGCTGCTTCTCCTCATTGGTCATCTCGCGTTCCTGAATCTCGATATGGTATTTGTTGGCCAGCCATCTCAGCGCATCCGGATAGGTCATCTGCTCCAGCTCCATCAGGAAGTTGATGGCATTGCCGCCCTTTCCGCAGGTAAAGCAATGGCAGATGCCACGCGTAGGAGAAACGGAGAAGGATGGATGGGAATCGTTGTGGAAAGGACACAGACCGATATAGTTGATGCCGCGCTTTTTGAGCGTGACGAATTCAGACACCACCTCTTCTATCTTGGTGGAGTCCATGATACGTGCTATCGTCGGTTTGTCTATCATATTTTTCTATCTTATTTTTATGTTGCAAAATTAATACTTTTCTCTGAAAACACAAAACATTTAAGGAAAAAGACGTACAGAAACTTCATGAAAAGCCAAAATGAAACAAATAAAAAAGAAATCTGCTCAAGGGTAAGCGCGAGAAATTCGTCATCATCGTGGTGGACAACCAGCTCGGCATCGCCGGCTACTGCCGATGGCATCCACCCCCACTTCTAACGACCCAGCCATCATCTTCGAGAAGATCGTGATAGACGGAAGAGAAGGGAAAGGGAGAGTCAAGGTAATATAAAGGTATAATATAATAATAAGGTTATAGGCACGCCCCCGAAAGGATGCGTGCCTATTTTTATAAAAAATGGTTAATTCATTTGGTAATCAGAAAGTTTCCTCGTATATTTGCAAAAATTATCAAGAGAAATCGCTTATGTGCAAATATGAAGAAATAGAAGGTTGGCGTCTTTCCAATGGCAAGACCATCCGAAAGATTAAAAAAGCCGTACATGAGAAGGTTAATTTGGGGCAAATATATCTCATCATTAGCATTTTGCTTGCTTATATGGGAACTATTAGCATGCAAGCTCAATCATGCGAGGGACGAGTGTACCTGAAGAATGGTATCCAGCAACTCTATGAAAGTAATGACCGAATAGACTTGCCACGCAAGAAAAAGGATGTTCAAGTTTATAGAAACTTCTTTTCTCGCCAATGCACTAGCGATGTGATACCTTTCGCCAACATTGATTCTGTAGTGGTGTGGAATGCAACCTCCAAGCAAAACGTACGCACACTTGTTCCTTTGGAAAATGTGGGATGGAGCTGGCTATATATCAACCACCCACGATTGCAAGTCTATATTTATGCCTCCCAAGGTTATTCCGTGACGGACATGGGAGGAATGAAAGCTAGGCAATGTAACACAGCAGCAGCAATGTTTTTCATCCCAAGCAAGACGGCTTGCGACTTCTATGTCAGACAGACTGATGGCAAGCTTATATGTCTGGGAGATACCTATAAGAAATGCGACAAATCCTTTATCCGAGAACTTTGCCACTGTGTAGGACTTTCGCAGGAATGGGAAAAGAAACTCATTGGACTAGGTGAACACAACCGAAGTTCTATGATACAACGAGTGATAGAAGTATTAGATGACAAACAATAAATAACAACTAAAAGGAAACATTATGAAAGCAATGAAGTTTTGGCTGCTCATGGCAGTAATGGTGGTAGCGATAGCTGCACACGCTCGCAAGAATGACGACCCAGAAATGCGTCATGTTCGCCTCACTATGATGGATGGCAAACAGATAGAGGGCTACATTCCTAAGAAGTACATGGGGTGGGCGTTAGAATATCAAGTAAGACTTGCCGAGAATCCAGATGGCAAAAAAGCCAAGAAGTACGATGCTGAGAAAGTAACCAAGATGGAATGGCTTGCACTCACAGAGGAACACCCTGAAGGCGAAGTGTGGGAACATTGCCAAACGATAGCACGTAATTCGATTAGGGCTGTAAAAGAGGATCGCCTTATGGAACTCCTTTACCGCGGCAAGAATGCATCTGTCTATCAAGTTCACGTATTTCTGCCTGGCAATGGCATAAACACAGGAAACTCTTGGGCTACTTGGTATGCACTGAAGCCTAATGGACAGAAAAGGGCATTTATTCTTTACAATGCAACGCTTGGCAAAATGGGAAGCCTGGATAGACAATTCAAGGATCAAAAGGAATATGAGGGACTGAAGAATTACATTCTTGAATGGTGGAACAAAGATAAGTCTTTAGCTAGGAAGCAACTGAATGATGGCGTAGCTATCTTTAGCCATATCTATGATGAATGGAAAGCTGCTTCCAGTAAACAATAATAGTTCCTGCGGAGGGCACTTTCGTCCCCTCCGCAGGAACTATCATAATGATCGGGATTAAGATTCTCCGACTACCAGGTTGTAGAAACATAGGGATGAAGCATAGTATCATCTATATGAATGACCCGGGTCATCCGATACAAAGAAACCTTTTCTATTCCTTTTGTAATAGTTGCTTTCTCCTTTAGACTAAGTTGACTTCTCCTTATATTAATGGTCCTTTCTGCTGATTATGATTGTTGTTTCAGCTCAAGGTAAATGGTGCGGTGGTAAGCGCAGTTGGTTCTTTTGTCGTTTCCCCTGATTGCCGTAGAAATATTGGGATACAGAATTCTCCTTTCACACTTAAGTGAATGATTATGTGCACACTATGATAATTGTGAAAGGAGAATATCATTGGAGCCGCTGGCACTATCTGTTACATGATTCTCATCAGAACGTTACATTAATGATTTTCCCCCGATTGTCTTCCCTTGCGCTTTGCAATTTTTCCCAAAGCATTGATGGATTCAAGATAAGCCTCCTCTACTGGAGTTAATACCTTTACCTGATATTTTCGATACTCAGCTATAGCTTTGTCCATTGCTTCTTCATGGCTGATACTTCCCGATCCCTTCAACAAAGGTCGCCCTGTGGATTGCAGGATAGTATCAAGTTGTTTCACATAATCCATCATATAGACTGGACGATGCTCCATTGCCATAATCTCGGCAAAGTCAAAATAACCGGAAACAAGATTATTGAGTATCTTCAGCTCATTTTCTTTCAGATAGTTCTTGGCTATTTTGATGTCTTTGATAGCTGGCAGTTCGCCCTCAAATGTCGTCAAGCCCATAAATGGTTGGCCGGCATCCGCACGCTCATAGATAACTTCTGCCGCTGTATGCCCATGAGCAGCATAGTGCAACTTATTTTGCACGATTTTAAAGAAAAGCTTTGAGGCATCAGTTCGAGGGTCATAGTCAACACTTGTGGCATAGATGTCCAGAACTTGTCGATAGAGCACCTTTTCTGACGAACGAATATCACGAATACGGTCGAGCAACTCTTTCCAATAGTTGCCACCACCAAGATTTTTGAGTCGTTCATCGTCCATCGTAAACCCTTTTACGATGTACTCATTCAGTCGCTCTGTAGCCCATTGACGGAAACGAGTGCCTTGAATAGATTTTACACGATAGCCCACAGATATGATAACATCAAGGTTATAGAACTTCACTTCTTTGCTTTGGGTTTTTCCTGCCATAGCACCATGCTGAGTGGTTATTCGGAATTTCCGAACAACCACTTTTTCATCAAGTTCTCCCTCTTTAAAAATATTTGATATATGTTCTACTATCGTAGACTTACTCTTATTAAACAAGGAGGCGATTTGATCTTGGTTTAGCCAAACCGTCTTATTCTCCAATCTCACATCAAGCTTCACGCCATCATCAGATTGGTAGATGATCATTTCTCCCAAATCAGTTTGGGGTGCATCCTCCCATTTATAGCCACAATCCAAGCAAAGATGCAGTACACCCTCTGTCTGCACATTGTCAGAATTGCACTTTGGACATTTTATATTATTATTCATCATTGTTTCGTCTTTGTTATTATCTAAGTCAAAAAATGATATTCTTGTATGACTTATGATTAGACATTATTATTTTTCCATTTCCTTTCTTTGAAAGCAGGATGTCACCCTTCTGATAAGCAACAACAGTCCCGACATTAGGATCACTTTTTTTATTTCACTTCTCTCTCAACATCCATTCCCACGTAGGAAGAACATGAACCTGCTTGCCATCTATCTCAAGTTCTTCCTTCTCCTCCATCGTAAGAATATATCCCTCAGCCAAGCCATAAGCATTCATGGCTTCCATCAGCCCCTCGATTTCTCGCTTGCGAGTTTTCTCATCATTCATAGCTATCGTTACTTGATAAGCCTCCTTGATTCTCATTCCCTCCCTCACCACAAAGTCACATTCTTTCTTATCTGCATGATAAAATACATCATACCCACGACGCTTTAATTCGATAAACACCATATTCTCCAATTTCACGCCCATATTATCCGTGGCATTGAAGCCAATGCGACTCACGATGGAATTGTCGATGAAGTAAATCTTCTTCGGGTTCAACATCTGCACTTTGACCGATGGCGAATACTTCATGAGTTGGAATATCATATAGGTTTGCTCGATGTACTCCAAATAATTTTTGACGGTTTCGGAATGACGGATTCCTACTATCTTACCTAATGAAGTATAGGTAATGCGCTTCGTGGCATTGCTGGCGAGATAAAAGATGAGTTCCTGCATCTCCTTATCATTAGTCAACCCATTACGAGCCATCACATCACGGAAGATGATGCTATCGTAGAGTGACGAGAGGTAACGAGTGGATGGCGACTGGAGATACTTAGGAAATCCACCTTTCTCCAAATACTCATTGAAATGCCCCAAGAGAATGGCACGCTTACTGGTTAGATAAAAGTCCTTGGCTTCCAGCTGCACCTTTGCCAACTGCAAGTATTCCAGAAAGGAAAAAGGGAAAATCTCCACTGCGATATAACGCCCCGTGAGATGAGTGCCAAGCTCTCTACTCAGCATTCGGGCATTTGATCCAGTTACAATCACCTTATTGCCTTCGTTGTAGAGACGGCGTACAAAGGTCTCCCAGCCCTTCACATTCTGTATCTCATCAAAATAATAGGTATGCTGCTCACCAAAGAGTTCGAAGAAACATTCTTGCAATGTTTGGAAATCAGAAACCGTAAAATTGACCAATCGCTCATCATCAAAATTGAAAAAGAAGTCTTGCTCCGGCAATTTGTTGCGCATTTGCTGAAGCAAAACAGACTTTCCACAACGTCTTATACCAGTAATAATTAGTATCTCCGTTGTGGTAAGCCACTCTTCCTCTATGTCTCTCGGCACAGTATCTTGTGCTATATTCTTGCAGTATTCCTGCTGCTCAAATATTATTTGCTTTAATAACTCTTTCATGTTCAATCATTTATTTGCTTGCAAAAATACGATTTTTTAAGTAAACAACCAAACAAATCTTCATTTTTGTTCATTCAGAATGAGTAATTTCTATCATTTTTACTCATTCAGAATGAGTAATTCAGAGCAAAGCCACTCATTCTGAATGAGCGTTTCTTGAAAAGCGCCTTTTATTCACAAGCATACCATCGGTTACGCTACAGACAGTGGCAATCTGATTACGCTCAACATCTCATGGCGCATCAACCAAGGAAGCAAACATAAGTCAGCAGAAAAGAGAATCAACCTCTCTGATACTGACAATGGA
>ULNY01040373.1_pt1 | contig 13605 bp, 7 predicted proteins | sample 1952071 | NCBI WGS metagenome assembly ULNY01 (sample SAMEA4835589, study PRJEB28245) | human gut metagenome | biome: gut microbiome; material: fecal sample | place: Denmark | collected 2008 | reverse complement strand
AGATCCGCCGGCACATTACCAAACGTAGTGATTATTAAGTTATGATAAGAATCAACAAGGCATTTGACTCTAACTACCAGCTCACCTAAGTGAGCGATAACTTCTCTAACTACTTTAACTTCCGACTCGAATCCACAAGAGTTTTTCATTTTTAACTTTTCATTGCGCTTTTGCGGCTTAATTTGCCGGTAGCCCGAAGGGCTTAACTTTGGTAACCGTGGGTCATTACCCACGGATTAAAGTCCTGGTAATGCGAGCACCCGAAGTGGTGCTATTCTTGTTTTTATGTTACTTACTTGTTTGCTTTTGTGTCCGTTATTTGCTCCGATATAGCACCACTTCGGGTGCTCATGGTTTGTTTTGTTACAGGCCGTGGGTGATACACCCACGGTTACTTAAGTGTAGCCCTTCGGGCTATAAGTTAGCATCAACCTTTAGCCGGCATAATAGCCTTGTTGGTTATTATCGTACGTACTACGCTAACATTTGGATTTTTCATTCTTCACTCTTCGTTCTTCACTTAAACACGCACTACGTTAGCATATGACTTTACTATTTTAACTTCTCTAACTACTTTAACTTCCGACTCGAATCCACAAGACTATTGTCTTTTTTCGCTATGCTCAAGGAACTTCTCCTTAACTACATAACTCCTTAACTCCTAAAGAATTACTCCTAAAGAAAAGCCCTACTGATTCGGATTCTTCACATACCCCTGATATTTCGGAGTCAGGCCGGCCATAATCTCCTTATAGCTTATGTCCATGCGTTTGCTTATGTCTTCGGCACCCTGTCCTTCGGGGTATATCGGTTTATGGATAGTCAGTGTCAGCGGATGCCATTTCACCCAGAACCATTTGTTTGTCCTTGGCAGCACGTCGAAAGAGCCGTTGATGGTCAGCGGCACTACGGGCAGCTGAAGCTCGTCGGCAAGCATGAAGGCGCCACGCTTAAACGTACCCATATGACCTGTAAACGTGCGCGAGCCTTCGGGGAACACCACCACGCTCATTCCGTCCTTCAGCGTGTGGCGTGCCTTGTCGTATGTCTCCTTTACCTTGCTCGGGCCGCGCTTGTCTACAAATATCTGGTGAGACATCTCGCAGGCAAAGCCAACGAGAGGAATCTTGCGCAGCTGGTGCTTCATCATCCATTTGAAGTTGCGTCCCAGATGACCGAATATCAGAAATATGTCGAACGAGCCCTGATGGTTGCTCACAAACACATACGACTCGTTGTGCTTCAGGTTCTCGCGTCCCACAACCTTTACCGGTAGAAACAGCACCTTAAGTATGGCTGCTGCCCACAGCTTAGGCGGATAGTAGCCCCAGAAGTGACCGTTGCCAAGCACGCAGCCCACGCTCGTGGTGAGCGATGTAAGTATGGTGAGCACGAGTATTATCGGCAGCGCGATGCATATTTGATATATTCGGTAGATGTATCTCATTGTAAGTTGTTTTTATCGTTTTTTCGTTAGAATAATATTTGCGGTTAACCTGTCTGTGATGCCTGCTGCATCTGTGGCAGCCTTGTCTGCCTCGGTGAGCGTTGTCGTGTCTGATAAGCCGGGGCGCTCTTTCCCTCGCTCGTCTTCTGATACTGCGCGGCTTGCGCTTTATGTCTGTATCGCCTTGCGTCCTTGCAGGCCATTTGGCGCAGTAGCGTTGTTGCGGTTATGGTGTTGCAGCAGGGCAGCGGCCCTGCTGCATGTCCCTTCCTGCTGTCAGTCTTTAATCTTAGGATACTTGCGTGTCCATCCGTCCCAGCGCAGACGCATCACGCCGAAGAAAGCCTCGCCGAATATGCCGCCGCTCATCTTCGACACGCCTTCACGTCTGTTGACGAATATCACGGGCACTTCCTTAATCTTGAAGCCTATCTTGTATGCCGTAAACTTCATCTCTATCTGGAAGCCGTAGCCCTTGAAGCGTATCTTGTCCAGCTCTATGGTCTCGAGCACGCGGCGCTTGTAGCACTTAAATCCCGCAGTGGTGTCGTGCACCTTGAAGCCCGTCACCATGCGCACATACTTAGATGCAAAATAGCTCATCAGCACTCGTCCTATAGGCCAGTTAACCACGTTCACTCCGCTCACGTAGCGCGAGCCTATGGCAACGTCGTAGCCCTCGTCGTGGCATGCCGAATAGAGGCGCGGCAGGTCGTTGGGGTCGTGACTGAAGTCGGCGTCCATCTCGAATATATAGTCATATCCGTGCTCCAGGGCCCATTTAAAGCCCGTTATGTATGCCGTGCCCAGGCCCAGCTTGCCGCTGCGCTCAATGATAAACAGACGGTCGGCAAACTCGCTCTCCATCAGTCGGTGAACTATAGCCGCGGTGCCGTCGGGCGAGCCGTCGTCTATCACGAGAATATTAAAACATTTTTCAAGCGAGAACACCGCCCTTATAATCTTTTCGATGTTCTCTTTCTCGTTATACGTAGGTATAATGACTATGCTGTCGCTTTTGTTCATGTCCTGAATGTCTTTTGTTTATGCGTGCTATATATGTCTTGTCTCCCTCCGGCTGGCGTCGTCATGGAGCCTTCAACGTTGTTGTCTTCTTCTTCAGATAAAGCAGCTCTCAGTCGTGTCCGTGCGTCCTGTCTCCCCGGTCAGTCCTGTCTGTCGCTTATCTTATGCAAAGATAATGCAAATTGGCATAACTACAAAATAAAAATTTGCCAACGGAGCCATTATTTTTCGTCCTTGCCTTTTAAAATGACGTTTTTCAGTCAATTTGCTTTATTACATCACGTTTTGCGTAACATTATTTATGACTTTTTTATCAATCGCAATACCATAAACCATAGCCGCCCCGTAGTCCGTAACATTGACATGAGCGTCACTTCTTATCCCCAATCGCCCGATTAATATTTGTCAGCTCCCAGTCCGGTCGCCTTTTCATGTCCATACATTCGCATCATAAAAACAGTCCCGAAAAATCGTAAGTATTTGCGTTGTTTTCTGTTTTAAATTGAAAGATTATATCTTTGTATATGGTTTTTGTTAAGCAAACTCAATGCTTTTACTTTTAAACTGTTAATGGCTGAGTTTTGCCTCGTAACTCGGCCACTTTTGCATCAAAAGTCATAGGTTTTTTATGCGTAAGTCATAGGTTTGTTTTGGGGATATAATAAGGTGGATAGTTCAGAAGACGGAGAAACACAGCTTAAGGTCAGAATAGACCAAGAGACGGTATGGCTTAATGCTTATCAGATAGCCCAACTGTTTGGGCGCGATTCAAAAACAATCCGTAAGCATATAGCCAATGCCATAAAAGAAGAACTAGCTGGCGAAGTGGTTGTCGAAAATTTTGCGACAACCACAGAACATGGTGCGATAAAAGGTAAAGGCCAGACACATGATGTACGTTTCTATAACCTTGATGTCATCATTTCTGTCGGTTATCGGGTCAAATCAAAAAAAGGTGTGGACTTTCGCCGATGGGCAAACAAGGTGCTGAAAGAATATTTAATTAAAGGTTATGCCGTCAATAAAGCTCTGACAGAACAACGCTATACGGAGCTGAAGCAGCTTGTTACCTTATTGGGCAGAGTATAGCTGCAACACTCTTCTTATGGTTTATGGCAGGTAACGGCATTCTCTATAATCCTGACGGCACGAAGCGCATTGCCGACAACACTCTTGTTGCTCTTACGCTGATGATAGCCGAAAGCCGCACGGAAGAAAAAGACGTAATGGTGAAAGTAGTTGTAAACCTGATTAATAAGAACAATTATGAGTGAGACAAACTACAAGCGCTTGGGCGGATTATATCCGCGAAGTGGAGAATAAGGACAACACGCATTTTTTGCGTATTGATAGAGCGAAACATCTTGTTTTTTTTGTTCTTTGGATGTGATTATTTCCATAGATTATTGCATGAAAAGCTAGTGCGTTACGCAATTTCACATTTATAAAATAATGTTTGAAATGCAACTGTTTACGTGTAAATTTTTGCAATTGTAATTGTATCGTTTTAATAAAATATGTAACTTTGCATATTATATAGTCCCTCTGTCTAAGAAAAGCCAAATGTAAGTGTAACCTTGAGGGATTTTGTATTGAGTAAAAAATATGAGTACAAAGTTTTTCAATAATAGACTAGGCAATACTCTTTTTGATAAGTTGAAAGGGATTGCATCGACGATGACAACATTTGACAGATTTTTGGCTGTTGTGGGATTTTTCCGTTCATCTGGTTATTTTAAGTTACGTAAGGAACTAGGTGATATATCAGAAATCAAAATTTTGGTAGGAATCAATATAGATGATATTTTTCGCAAACATAACAAGGCACTTTTGATGTTATCTGATGAGGATAAGGCAAAAGAAATATATAATAAAGATTTTAAAGAAGATATTATAAATGCCGAATATGCTCCGGATGTAGAAAATGGTATATTGCAGATGTGTGAAGACCTTGCCTGTGGAAGATTGCAAATGCGTATTCACGCCACAAAAAATCTGCATGCAAAATTTTATCTTTGCCTACCTCAGACTCATAATGAAAATAGTGATGGGTGGGTTATTATGGGGTCTTCTAATATCTCTGATTCTGGCTTGGGTATAAAACAGCCGCCACAGTATGAACTTAATGTGGCTATGAAAGATTATGATGATGTGAAATATTGTTCGGATGAGTTTTGGACTTTATGGAACGAGGCTATACCACTTACTGCTGAAGATATAGACAAGTACAAGAAGAAAACATATTTAGGCTATCAGCCAACACCGTATGAACTTTATATCAAGGTACTTATTGACACTTTTGGCGACCAGGTTGAGGATGATTTCTCTATTCAGTTACCAGATGGTGTCAAGGACTTAAAATATCAGAAAGATGCAGTTATTCAAGGCTATCAAATGTTGATGCAGCATAATGGCTTATTTCTTGCCGATGTAGTTGGTTTGGGAAAGACGATGATAGCTACGATGATAGCCAAACGATTTGTAGAATCTAATGGCAAGAATACAAATATTCTTGTAATATATCCTCCTGCGCTTGAAGACAACTGGAAAGATACTTTTAAATTGTTCGGTATCTATAAAAAGGCGCAGTTTATTACCAATGGCAGTTTATCGAAGATTCTCGAAGGACGCGACCAATATAAGGACAAAGAGGATTTTGATTTGATAATAGTAGATGAAGCGCACGGATTCCGTAGCGATAGTTCTGGCAAATATGATGAGTTGCAGAAAATATGCAAGTCTCCATGTGTAAATAATGGCTTACTCAAAAGTTTGCAGAAGAAGGTTATGCTACTTTCTGCAACGCCATTGAACAACCGCCCTGATGATTTGCTGAATCAGTTGCTATTGTTCCAAAACAGTCAGAGTTGTACCATTGATGGAATTCCCAACCTAAAAGGTTTCTTTGCTCCACTCATAGATAAATATAAAAAGTTGATGCGCGAACGTGATAAGCGTGATGTTACTTCGGAAGTGGATAAAATATATGAGCAGATTCGTAATAAGGTTATTGATAAAGTTACTGTTCGTCGTACTCGAAATAACATTCTCAACGATCCTGATTACAAGGCTGATATTAAATCGCAAGGCATCATATTTCCAAAAATCTTGCCGCCTAATGAATTGGAATATTCAATGTCTCGTGATACCAATGACCGCTTTTATGAAACGTTGAAACAACTTACTGATGGAAAATCCGATACCAATCCGGCTGGTAACGGCCTTAATTATGCACGTTATCGTGCTGTAGAATTTTTGAAACCTGAATACAGAAAAAAGTACAAAAATGCAGCGCATATCGGCCAGACATTAGCAGGCATCTATCGTGTGCATATGGTTAAGCGTCTGGAGAGCAGTTTCTATGCATTCAAGAAGTCTCTTCGCACTCTTTTAAACATTACAGAAGATATGATAAAAATGTTTGAAGAGAACAAGGTTATCATTGCTCCTGATTTGAAGGTGAAAGACTTGCAGGCAAAAAACATGGAGCTTGATGAGATTATTGAATATGCAGTATCAAAAGGGTATGTAGCCGAGGATATCGTCTTTACTGCAGATGCATTCACTCCTGATTTTCTTGAAATGCTCCACCATGACAGAGATATATTGAAAAAACTCAATGCAGATTGGGATAAAGAGAATGAAGATCCTAAATTCGATAAGTTCAAAGAAAACCTGACTCGTAATTTCTTTGATAAGAAGATAAATCCATCGGGTAAGTTGGTTTTGTTTTCTGAAAGTGTTGATACTCTTAACTATCTTTATGAGCGATTGACCAAAGAATTAGGGCGTGATGATGTGCTGATGGTAACTGCTGCCAACCGAAACAGATTGGTGCAAACTATAAGGGAAAATTTCGATGCCAATTACCCAAGTGACTCAATGCGGTATAACATTATTATAACCTCAGACGTTTTGGCTGAAGGTGTCAACCTGCATCGCTCTAATGTGATAGTCAATTATGATTCACCATGGAATGCAACAAGGCTGATGCAGCGTATTGGTCGTGTAAACCGTATCGGGTCGCTTGCGCAGTATATATATAACTATCTGTTTTATCCGTCTCGTCAAGGTGACAAGGAGATTCAGTTATATAAAAATGCTCTTGTTAAATTGCAGGGATTCCATTCTGCATTTGGTGAAGATGCTCAAATTTATTCTAAGGAAGAAATTGTTAAAGAGTTTCAGATGTTCGATAACAATGTAAAAGACTACATAGACAAAAAGATTGAATTATTGCGTGAGGTGCGTGACTTATATAATAATGACCGCGAACTATATCATAAAATCAAGGCACTGCCTATGAAGAGCCGTGCAATGCGTGATATAGGTAAGCATAGTGGAAAATCGGTAGTCTTTGTTTCTTCAAATATAAAAACGGAATTTTATTTAGCTACATCTACTAATATAGAGACTATAGATTTTCTTGAAGCGGTAGAATATCTTAAGGCAGAACCAGAAGAACAGCCTGTTCCATTCTCTGATGATGAACAACATTATAAGCATGTGAACAAGGCATTGGAGAAATATTCAACAGAGTATGTAGAAGCGGCAGATACATCTTCTATCAACCGGCCAGACCTTGACAAAACCTCACTTGAGGCAAATAAATTCTTGCGTACAATAAAGCAAATAACTACTGACAGTGAATTGGTATCACAATGCAATGTATTGACAGGATATATAAATGAAGGCATTTATGCTCAACTTCCACGTCGTTTAAAAAAACTCTCGCGTGAATATAAAAACGATCAGAAAAGAATAAGGGAGGAAGAATATAAAATTAAAGAGGAAATAAAAGGTCTGTTTGAAGAATATCAGACAATGGACAAGGAGCAACGCCACGATGCACAGGATATTTCTAATCCTCAGATAGTCATTTCAGAATCATTTAAGTAAATACAACTATGGCAACAGCATATACACAAGACGAGTTAAGAAGTTTGTTTCAGTCATCATTCAATTTGAAACAATGGTATTCTTTTTTACAACACTTCTTCAATGCAAGTGAATTAAAAGAGAAACCTGAACGAATTATTAAGGATACCACAGATGAAGGCTATTATTTGGGAAACATTGATACAAAAGACCATTACCATATCGGCTTTTTCTGTTATAATATTCGTAAGGGTTCTGTTGCTAACAAGCGTGTAGGGTTACGTAATCTTGTCAAGTCGTTCATCAATCCAACATGGGGAATCTTTGATGCGGCTTTGGTTGTATTCGATAGCGGTGACCATTGGCGTTTGTCATTTATAAGTGACATCAAGGGAGATGCTACATCGCCCAAACGATATACATATGTATTTGGCAGTAATGAGTTGCTTTATAAAACACCTATTGAACGTTTCCGTTTTTTGCAAGACAAAGGCATATCTTTTGAGAATCTGAAAACGGCATTCTCGGTTGAAGCTCTTTCTGATGAATTTTTTGATAAATATCGTGAACAATATGCCGATTTTATCCAGTATGTCACAGGTAAGCGTTTTGTCAAGGTTGGCAATAAGTGGGAAGAAAAGTTACTTGGAGAGCCTGATGCCGCATTGATGCAAGCCTTTAATTACAACGAGAAGAAAATCCGTGATTATGTGAAGAAAATGATGGGACGCATTACATTCCTGCATTTCCTGCAACGTAAAAGGTGGATGTGTGGCGACCTTAACTATATGCAGAATCTGTTTGAAAATTCTAAATATAAGGATGATTACCTTGATTCTGTACTTGAACCGCTGTTTTTTGGTATATTGAATACAAAGCCTGCTAATCGTGAAGCTTTGTTCTCTGAATATGGTTGGGATAAGACTTTGCTTGAAGAGTGGAAAGACATTCCATATCTTAATGGCGGATTGTTTGAACGTGATGAGGATGATGAGCCTGAAAGTAAATTCCCGGCTGATTACTTTAAGCGTCTGTTTCAATTTTTCAGTGAATATAATTTCACCATTGACGAGAATGACCCTAATGACGCTGAGATTGGTGTTGACCCGGAGATGTTGGGTAAAATCTTTGAAAACCTACTTGAAGACAACAAGGATAAGGGGGCGTTCTATACTCCCAAGGAGATTGTACGTTATATGTGTCAAGAGTCACTTATTGCTTATCTTAACACCTGTACATCTATTGCCGGTGATAAAATTAGAAGGTTTGTTATTTCTCCTGAAGAGTCTGTGGCAGATATTCCTGAAAATAAAATGCCTAAACTTTTGTCCGCACTTGAAAGTGTCAAGATATGTGACCCGGCCATCGGTTCTGGAGCATTCCCTATGGGCTTGCTTAATGAATTGTTGCGGTGTCGTGAGGCTTTGAGTGGTAAACATTATAATCGGGCTGAAATTAAAAAAAGTATTATACAAAATAATATTTATGGTGTCGATATAGAAAAAGGAGCTGTAGATATTGCACGTTTGCGCTTTTGGCTTTCAATTGTTGTTGATGAAGACACACCGTCCCCATTGCCAAACCTCGACTATAAGATTATGCAAGGAAACTCACTTGTTGAGAGCTTTATGGGAGTGGATTTGAGCAAACTGACATACGAAAAAGAATCTAAAAATGACAAAGGGGAAATATCGCTTTTCGATGATGAGAAGAATCGTTTGCAAAAGACTGTTTCGCATTTGTTGACATCATATTTCTCTTGCTTTGATCATGATAAAAAAGTAAAGCTTCAACAAGATATTTCTGATACAATCAACAAGCAGTTGGAAGCACAAGCTTATGATGCTACAATTCTACAAGAACTTAAGAATATTAATCTGGCAGAAAATAATAAGTTCTTCCTTTGGCACACTTGGTTTAGCGATGTTTTCGATCGTGCTGATGACAAAAATGGTTTTGATATTGTTATCGGGAATCCGCCGTTTATTAATATCGCTAATATAAAAGATACTCTGTATAGAAAATTATTAAAAAGTATATTCAGGTGTTGTAAAAACAAAACTGATTTATATGCATTTTTTATTGAATACGGATTTCGAATATTAACAGAAAGGGGAATTCTTGCGTTTATAATTCCTGAGACATGGAAAGCAACAGAAAGTTTCTCTAAGTTAAGAGACATTATATTAGAAAATGAGATAATTCAAATTGTAAATCTTAAAATGGGTGTATTTGAGGCTATTGTTCGTCCAATGATAGCTATATTCAAGAAAGAGAAAAATAAGAATTACTCATTTAGAGTTATGGATAATCTTTCATCTTACAAATATGACATTCACATATCAGAGGTATTAGAGACTCCTGATAATCGCATTGATACAGAGTCTTCGCAAGAGGATAAATTACTCTTTAAAAAAGTTGAGAAAGCACCTTTTATTTTAGGTGAAATTTTAAGATTCTCAAGAGGTATAAAAACAAGCAATGATTCTCGATTCGTTATTAATAAAAAACTTAACAATGATTGTAAACCTGTTTATCGTGGGAAAAATATTAAGGCATATCAATTAAACTGGGCTGGAGAATATGTATGGTATAGGCCTGATTTAATGAAAGAAAAAGTTGGTTGTTTACCCCATTCGAAAGATTTTTTTGAAGTTAAAGAGAAACTTGTAACACAGAGAGTAAATAGTTCAATGCAATTATTAGTTGCGTATGATAATGAACAACGATATTTTCTTGATACAGTAAACGTTTCTCAATATAAATCTTGGGATGGAATAACGCCTTTTAAATATCTTTGTGGAATATTAAATTCAAAGCTAATAAACTATTGGTATTCGCATAAATATAGAATGCCGACAATCGGAGGATATGAATTAGAGTCAATACCAATTATAAAAACAGAGGATGACATCATTGCTAACATAGAATTTTTAGTCGATAAAATAATATCAAAAGTGAAAAATGGTTTATCATATATCACAGAACAACGTGAATTAGACCAAATTGTTTTTCATCTTTATGATTTAACCTACGATGACGTTTTGATTGTTGACCCTCAAACCTCAATTACTCGTGAAGAATATGAAAAAGGAATGTGAGTTTATTATTAATAAAATATATCCTGACGATTGGGAAAAATATAATGAAAAAGAACAAGAAAAGAAAGAAAAGGAATTTGGTGTAGCATTATTCTTTTTAAATAATTATTATCCAATCAGAGAAACTTTTAAAGGAGCAAATTGTCTTTGCGTAGAATCTCATGAAGGTCCAGATTTTTTTGTTTCTTCAAATGAAGAATCATCTGAAATATTTGGTTTAGAAATAACGGATTGTTATATAAATACAGAACATAATCGTAATTTTTCGAGTGTACATTCAGATTTAGAAAAAGTATGTAAAGAAGTTATTAATGATATTAAGGCGACAGTTAATATTAATTCATATAAAAAAATAAATTATATCAGTGCTACTTTTACTCACGAAGTGATGACTGGTGAGTATTTTGATAAAAAAAGATTAAAATCAGAATTGAGAGATTTTATCTTTGATAAGAGCAAACATAATGGAGAATATGTGTGCCAAGTTGATGTAGGATATTCTGCCTTTTATCCTGAAAATTTCCCCAAGATATTAGTTTATTCCAACATGGCATATATTGTTCCTCGTATTTGCGATGTAGTACAAATGCAAAAAGAAGCAGGTATTGATGATAATGATCCTGTGCTTAGAAGTATTGCAGTAAAAGAAAAAAAATTGGTTGATTATAAACTTAATTGTAAAAGTTCAGTACATGAATGGTGGTTATGTATAAATATACCCAAAAGTGCATTTATGAATCCTATTTCATATCATCTACCTAAAAATTTTACAAGTAAATATGATAAAATATTTTTAGTCGCTGAATCATTTTACGGGTGTGGTGTCCACAAAATTTATGGTACGTAAATTAATTATTATGTTTTTTAGGCGTTTTATATGGAACCATGTATAAATAAGATTTCTTGGTAGAAGATATAGTTAAGAATAACAAGTATTTAGAACTGAAATTAAATATAAAATAGCTCTTTCATGGAAAGCAAAAAACGTAAATTCAAGAGAGGTTTGGAAGAAGTCGTAATTCCTGAGGCGACACCAAAAGAAAAGTGGGGTGAACTGTTAAAGCCGATAGTTGAATATGCCAATAGTATAATGCCCCCTAGATTATTTAGGTATCGAGATTGCTCTGAAAGACAATTTGATGCTTTCTATAATGATAGCATATATGCCGTCAATGCCCAAATGTTTAACGATCCATACGATTGTCTTATACGATATGATAAAGATTATTTGTTCAACGCAATAAATCAAGGATCATCATTTGACACAATTAAAAAATTAAGAGATGATTTGAATAATGGGGGCCACTTACCAGAAATGTGGTATTCTTTATTTGGTGAAGAAAAATATAAAATTATCGAAGATATTATATGTAATGCCTCAGATGAGTTTTTGAATGAGAGAAAATCTATTTTTGAGAGTAATAAAAAAGAATTCTTCAATAACATAGATACAATATTTAAACAGGCTGAAAATTTCCTTAGGTGTAATACATTTATAGCATGTTTCAGTGAAACAGTGAAGTCAATAACAATGTGGTCTCATTATGCAGACTCGCATAAGGGTTTTGTTTTAGAATATGATTTTAAGCATTTAAATAAAGGATGTGATACATGTTGCAAAAAGGACACTTGTTGTGATAGAGTATTTTATAATTTATTTCCCATTATATATGATTCTGAAAGATATGATGGAACCTCATTTGTGGAAAGTTATTTAGGTAAACGCTTAGGATTATATGCTGACATCAATGATATGATGTTTTATACAAAAGCTTCACTTCATAAGTCACCCCAATGGCAATATGAAAAGGAATGGCGTATGTTTTTAAGTAAAAACAATCCTATGGAACAATCAAGTTTGCATATAAATATAAGGCCAATTGCGATTTATTATGGATATGGTATTTCTTCTATAAACAAAAAAATATTAAGCGAAATGGCAAAGGAGAAAGGGTTAAAAGAATACCAAATGTATATTGATACGCAATCAGACAAATACTCGATGAAAGTTAGAAAAATATAATATATTGTCTCTATTAATACCTACCAAAATAAATTTAATATGTCAGAAACCAACCGCATAGAATATAAAAGAGAATTGACTCCGGAACTTGATATAGAGAAGGAGATTGTGGCGTTCCTTAATTATAAGGAAGGAGGATATATCTACATTGGTATAGATAAAGAAGGTTCAACCGTGGGCGTTGACGATGTTGACAATTGTATGCTAAAGTTGAAAGACCGCATCAAACATAACATATCACCTTCTGCAATGGGCCTATTTGATATAGCCGAGGAACAAAAGGATGGGTGTAGCATTATCAAAATTACAGTTGCAAGCGGAATAGAGAAACCATACTTTAAAACAAAATATGGAATGACTCCACGAGGTGCATACATGCGTGTTGGAACATCGGCAGAACCGATGCCTCAAGAACAGATTGACCGCCTGTTCGCCATGCGGACAAGAAACTCCATCGGACGCATAGTATCCAACAGACAAGATTTGAGTTTTGAGCAGTTGCGTATCTATTATGATGAACGTGGCAAAAGACTTAATGATAATTTTAAACGAACATTGGAATTGCTTACAGGAGATGGAAAACTCAATTATGTAGCTTATCTCTTGGCAGATGAGAATGGCAATTCAATCAAAGTGGCAAAGTATTCAAGTCTTGACCGTTGTGATTTGGTAGAAAATAATGAGTATGGATATTGCTCCCTCATTAAAGCAACCAAAAGCGTCTTGGCAAAACTGGATATTGAAAACAAAGTTGCTGCAACTATTACACCTATGGAACGTATTGAAACACCATTGTGGAACAAGGTTGCTTTACGTGAAGCAGTCATAAACGCAATAGTACATAACGATTACTCATTTGAGGTGCCACCTAAATTTGAGATATTTCCCGACAGGTTAGAGATAACATCAGCAGGGCGCTTGCCTGAGTCTCTTTCCAAAGAGGAGTTTTTCAATGGTATATCAATTCCACGCAACAAGGAGTTGATGAGAATTTACCGTGATTTGGAATTGGTCGAGTCGTTAGGCTCCGGCATTCCTCGCATTCTGAAAGCATACGGAGAAGAATGTTTCAAGTTTACCGACAATTTTATTCGCATAACTTTTCCTGTTACTGCTCATGATGTTGCTCA
>ULNY01031272.1_pt1 | contig 13977 bp, 6 predicted proteins | sample 1952071 | NCBI WGS metagenome assembly ULNY01 (sample SAMEA4835589, study PRJEB28245) | human gut metagenome | biome: gut microbiome; material: fecal sample | place: Denmark | collected 2008 | reverse complement strand
ACCGGTTGGGGCAGCCTTTTTTATGGAAATCATTTGTATCCTCTGTTATTTCCCGGTCTGCATAATACCTGAATCAGAATCCTGATTACTTACTTTCTTACTGCCTGACTTGTAGTGGCGGCCGAAAGAGAAGTTATAACTCAGTGTGATAAATGCCATGTGTGAACTTTCTTGCAGGTGGTTGGACTTATGGCTCGATGCATATTGGTTCCAGTTTTCACTGATGGTCTTGTAATCGTTGGTAAACGGGTTGAATACACCGGCTCCGATACGCAGGTCTTTCCATTTGTAGTTCAACATTAGGATTTGTGCATTTTCATCTCCTGAGACTGTTTCTCCTACAAGACGGTTCTGGTTGGTCATAATCTGATATATGAAGGTAAAATTCTTCCAGTTGGCTGATATGCTGGCGTCCATCCACCAGTTGGAATACCGGTGCTTGTAAGTATTGCCATTACTGATGTAATGATTCAATCCGCCACTGACAGAGAATTGAAGAATATTGGCTACCGGACCGACACGCAACTGTACCATTGGTGTAAGAGATTGCCAGTTCTTCTGATTGTCCCATGTCTGGATGATCTTGTTCCCTTCTACATACTTCTCGTCCATGATAGCGTTGGGCTTATAATTATAACTCATGCTGAAGTAGGTGTGGAAGATTCCTTTCGACCATTCACCGTCCAGGCTTGTCCGATAATATAAATAAGATTCCAGATTTGGGTTTCCGCGTTGGATTTGCAAGGAGTCAATGACCTGGTCGATAGCACTCAGGTTTCCTAACGAAGGCATTTCGTTACTGATGGACGAACGCAGGCGGAGATATGCCCGATCGTTGAAGGTATATTTCAGTGTCAGTCGCGGATTGAAGGTATAATATTGGTATAAATCTACACTTCCTTCCTGACGATAGAACGAGCGTGTCCCGCCAATACCCAGCATATAATCTAACTTCTTCGCCTTTCCCCGGAATTCTCCATACAGATAGGTCGAACCTTGTTGCATTTCCGTCCGATATGTATGTCCGTTGATATAATCGTTGTTGGAGAAGGAATGCGTATGACGCAGACCAGCTCCCCAGCGATTTCCGTTGGCCAGTTTCTTTTCGTAGATTCCTTCGCCGATGATGGAATATTTCTTTCCATAGACCTTGTTCCGGATATTGGTCAGCATATTGTTTTCCCGGCTTTCCTGATAAAGGCGATCGGAGAATTCTTTGTTATAGGTTCCTACCACATCGAAGATCAAGACCTGGTCTTTCTTCAGGTTGCGTTGATAATAGATGTCGAGCGAAGGACGGTGGTAATGACTGCTGGTCTCGTCTAGCATATCTACATAGTCCGTTTCATTCGTCCGATTGATCAATTGTCCTTTGAAACGCTGGACAGGTACATTGTTCCCGGAATAATTGAGGGATACGTTGAATTGGTATTTATTATTGTCCTGCAGGTTGTAAGCTACGTTCAGCCATTGCTGCATCAGCTTCCAGTGTGAAGGAACTCCTTTTTCATACCGATGCAGTTCCGTTCCGTTTCCCAGGTTGAAGTCTTCCTGATTATCCCGATAAGCGCCGTAGAAGTCGCGTGGTCCGCCCCAGTAATTGGCCGAGAATTCCGACTTCTTATGGTTAATCTTCATGCTGGCCTGGTAATTTCCCCAAGCGACATGCGGTGACTGCATGATGTCAATACCGAAGTTCCCGCCTGTTTCCGGTCGGCGGACGATGTAATCTATTACAATTTCGGCATTCCCGTAACGCAATCCGGGATTGTCATGATATTCTACCCGGACGATTTCATCCGGACGTAAGGCCCGGATTTCCTGGTTGGTTACTTTCACACCGTTGATTCGCAACTGTACTTCACCGTCACCCGGAATCTGAATGGTATTGTTTACCGGATCAACCTGAAGACGCGGAAGCATCAGTTGTTGCAGCAAATCAACGCCGTTGGCCGAGGCCTTTTGCTGGCGTTCGGATGGATAGACAATTTTCCGGTCTATTTCGCTTCGTTGAGCCGAAGCAGTTACCGTGACGTTGTCGAGAGCAAAGGCTTCTTCTGCTAGATAAATCTCACCTAAGTTACAGGACTGGTTCAAGTCGGTCAGCCAGATTTCTTGTGTCTGATAACCGACACTTGAGATGACCAGCCGGTACGTTCCGGCACTGATGTTCATTAATTCGAAATGCCCTTTAGCATCCGAAGAAGCGCCGGTGACCATACTTGAATCGCGTGTCTGTAAAACGATGTTGGCAAATTCAATGGCCTGTTTATCTTCGTTCTTGATGATTCCTTTCAGTTGTATGGATTGTCCTAAACAACCCAAGCTCATACACAGTAATAATGCTGTAAAGAATGTTCTCATGATTTCCGTTTTTAATCTTATTTGTCCATAAGACGACGGTAATCGGGTTTGCGTTACAGAAATAATCTCTTTTTTTGTCTGCATATCATTTTCTTCCTTTTGGTGGAAGTCCGATATGCTTCTAAAATGGTTTTAATGAGTATTGATTTACAGCGTATTATGGGAGCTGAAAATAGCCGGCGTCTTTTACTCAAAAGCCGGCGTATATTAGAGAAAAGGTAGGCAGGTTTTTGTGAAAAGGTAAAGGACGATGTGAAATCAAACTCTTTCTTCTTAGAAAATAGAATATAAGAATTCAAATTTCCGGAGATTTATTTATCTTTGTTTCTATAAGTTATATATGCTTATGGATTTGATAAGGAATAACATACAGAAGATTGCTTCTTTGTGCCAGCGGTACAATGTAAGCAAATTGTTTGTGTTTGGATCTGTACTTACCAGTCGTTTTAATGAAGAGAGTGATGTGGACTTATTGGTTACATTCAATAAATCGGAGGTGAAAGATTACTTTGATAATTACTTTGATTTTAAATATTCACTGGAAGAGTTGCTTGGTAGAAAAGTCGATTTGCTAGAAGAACAAACCATTCGAAATCCATATTTGAAAAAGAATGTGGATGCGACAAAAACATTGATCTATGGATGATTTGGAGAAGAAATATTTACAGGATATATTGACAGCCATTGAGGAAATAGAAAGTTTTTTTGGGAATAGACCCAAATTATTCGAGGACTTTTCTTGTAATCTTTGTCTTAGGCGTGCTGTAGAGAGAAATATTGAGATTATAGGTGAAGCGATGAATCGTATTTTAAAAGTTGATAAAACGATTCCTATCACAAATTCCCGCAAGATTGTTGATGCAAGAAACTATATTATACATGGATATGATAGTCTTTCTGTCGATATTCTTTGGAGTATGGTAATCAACCATTTGCCGAGATTGAAAAAAGAGGTGATCGTATTGTTGGATACGTAGAAACAATATTTTTAACGGGATGTTATTAATCTATTTCGGTTTATTGGGAAATTAAACCAACGAGAATCAAAAAGAAAACCAACGAGAATTAAAAACGATTCTCGTTGGTTTTCTTTTTTATTGTGCCAGCGAGAACCGGAGACTGATTCCGTAATTGGAATTGGAAGTCGGATAGGACTCGCTTGATACTAACGGCTTGTTGATTTGCAGGTCGTAGAAGGCCCGCAGTGTCAAGGCTCGGCTCAACCCATAATCGGCAGAGAACTGAATGGTTTTGGCGATGTTACCACTGGTTGCCTGCGTGAACTGTTCTTCAATCTTACGAATCAGCGACTGCGTCTTCCGGTATGAGAAGTCGAGACTTACGGTCAGGTCGTTGCTGAAGTTTTGGGTTTTCTTCATCTTCAAGACTTTGTTGAACTCGACAAACTTGTATCCTAAACCGATGACAAACTCATTGGAGTTGGATTCTACCAGCTGATATGACGAGATGTTCAGGTTTAAGTTCCGAGTTGTACGATATTCTACTTTACCGGTGATATTATTCAGCGCCGTGGCATCTACACCCAACAGCGGACTGAAGCCGTCGGTGATGCTGACTGCCGAGATATCATAAGGCGAAGAAGGAGTCGGATTCCCTGTCAATACACTACGAACATAACCCAATCCGTCTTGTCCGGCATCCACCCAGTTGAGGAAAGATGAGAATGAACCTACACTATACGATGCCTTGTACTGATGACTCAAGGTGATGTCCTTGAAATACCGCTGTAAAAGCGGAATCTTGGTAAGGCCGTTATAAGTAATTCTCCAGTTCGGAAGCAGACTGCGGATCGACGGGAAAGCCGAGAGTTCTACCTTCGACGGGTCTTTTCCGGTATAAGCTGCCAAGAAGGCCGGAATCAAAACATCTGCCGAATTAAGACTGACGTTTCCATTGTCCGGATTATACGGACGGTTTGCCAAAGCCGTTCCTTCAATGAATCCGGAATTCGGATAGGAAGTCCGTGCGTAGGCATTTTCCATTCGGGAAGCGATGATCTCCCGATAAGCCAAGAAATTATCGAATCTCTTGGACGCATAATTATTATCTGCGCTTCCGCCTCCTCCTAACGAGCCGCCCAATGCAATGGTTGTCATTGTGAAGTTACCGCTATATGTTTCGGGCATGCCCGCATACATGAACTGAACCTCTGTATTTCGGGTGTCAACTCGGTTGGCATTCAAGTCGATCTTCAACCCAGGAATCGGTTCCAAAGTTGCATTAATATTCAAATTACGGGCATTGCTGATCATTGCCGGTGTGATGTTCGTCGAATCATTGGTGATCAGCCAGCCACGGTCGTTGGCATAGTCGATATAACTACGATTTACACCTCCGAAAGCAAAGCCCAGTCCAGGAGCCATGCCGATGCTGGAGCGCGACTGTCCGAACATGTCGCCTACTTCCGGCAAGAAGCCTGGCAACATCATACCGTCGCTGGTTGTATATTGAATGTTGATACGTCTTAACATCATGGCGAAGCGGGTCGCATATTCAACAGATTTGTTCCACATTTCCTCACTACCTGAAGGACCTGGCTTGATAGTCAGTTTCAGATGTGCCGTATCCTTGTTGAGAATCATCACCTGTGCATAATTGATCGGCTTGAATTTGATGGCATATACTTTACCGTCGGCTCCACGCGCCGTAATGCGCAGTTTCTTGGTAAACATACCGTGCTGTACGATGGTTCCACTATCCGGATTCAGGACGATGTCTTTCTCCAGCTTTACCTCTTTCTTCACTTTCTTCTTCTGGTTGTTATTGCGTGAAGACGTATTGAACTTCTGGTTGATCTTCTTCAGATACTTGTTCTTGTTATACAGGCTCTGCAAGTTCAGGTTCATTTGTCCGTTAATCTGACGCTGATTCTTGACTACATTACCAATCGGATCGTCTCCTTCAATTTCAGCGCTTCGTTCCCAGTTGTAGGTAGCATCGTAAGAAACCGAACTGTTCACCCAGTCGAGTACCGGAATATATTGCAGTGGGAGATTCCAGGTTACTGTAAACTGCTGGTCGTATTTCAGCGGCGTGCCCAGATCTTTGATACTTTGCATCACCGAGTCTTTCCACACTTTATATCCGTCCGGATTCAATTGCTTGTTGACTTGTACATACGGTTCCTCGATACGGGCATTCGTTCCTGACGTGAAATTAACCGACAGGTTATTGGTAAAGTCCCAGCGCAAGCTGAAAGCCCGGTCCCAATAAAACTCCTGGCTGAATGAAACCGGAATATTATTCTTTCCTCCGGTATATTGCTGGCTGGTCAGATCGCGCAGCTGTAATTCGTAATAATTACGCATCAATGTTGTCTGGAAACTGATGTTCGAAGGCAGATAATTCAACGAGAACTGTTTGAGATATTTGGTATATCCGTTGTTCTGCTTCAGTTTCTGGAAAGGACGGAATGGTTTCGCATACGGTGTATAGGTATAAGCAAAGCTACCATTCCAGTCTTTAGTCCGTTCATATTCCGTTTCCGGATTCTGTTTACTATTCTCGCTATAAGAATAGCTGAGCGAGAAGTTGGCCGGATCATACGGCATCGGATTCTTGCTCTGCACATCTACGTGGACATTATTAAATGACACGCTCTTGATAGTCGTCCGGTCAATCGAATAATTCTTAATAGAATCTTTTTCAGCCTGTGTCTCTACGTTATCCAAAGCATCCTTCATCTTGATATCCTGATTTAACGGATCATACTTCGGAGTCGTTGTCTCCTTAGAATAAGCATAATAGAAAGGAATGCTTACCTTGGCTTTTTCGGGGAAGAATTTACCTAACTCCAACGAAGTAGAAACACTGTATTGAGAGTAGTCGTCCAATCGTCTTTCATTGACCGATTGATCCAATGCTCCGAAACCTGCCGTTTCAACGCGTCCGGCAAAGTTGACTGTACCCAGATCTGATAAGGCAACATTCAAAGAAGCATTAGCAGCCCAGCCGCCTTCTTCGTTGAAGTCGGTCAGACGTAATTCGTTTACCCAGATTTCGGCATTCTTGGTCTCACGCGAATTATTCCGGACACCGATCATGATCACTTTCACTTCAGCCAGACTGGGGTTACCCACGATGCTGATTTTATTACGGGTATTGTTCGGATCATATTCCGAATAAACCGTCTGATAAGTTACTCCGCTCTGGCCTTGTCGTTTGGCCCGGTTCCGGTTCAGCTTTAAGTTGGTCAGTGTCTCTAATTGAATGTCCAATAAGTTCTGAGACGGCCATACGGTTTCCGAACCATCGCTATACGTACCTGCAGGAGTCAGTTTCAGAGGAACTTCATATTCGTAGTAATTGTTCTTATAGTCTGAACCCAAGCGCAAGAAGACGGATAGTTCACCATCGGCTAATGCTGTTGCATCATTGATGAATGCTTCGGCGTGGCTGAATAATTGCATCCGTTTGTATTGACGCAAATCGTAACTGGTACTCTTATAAACGGCCAATGCATCCTGTGAAGCCAGGTTGGTAACTTTTAATGACAAAGACTGTTCATTCTCTTGTCTGATCTGCGGTTGACTTGGGTCGCGCATACGGGATACGCCCGGCGGCAATACATAATTGACCGGAGTCTTTTTACTGTTCTCTTCGATATTAACCGTAGATACTTCTAACGTACCATCGGCTACAGGAACATCTGAATTAGAAAGATCACCTTCGTAAGTACGCCATTCGCCTCGAACCAGATCGAAAGCACCGAAACGGAGAATGGTTGATTCCTTGAAGTTGGTCATATACATACGCATAAAGCGGATCGTCTTAAAGTCTTCGATCGAACCAACCTTTCGCTGATATTGCTTAACAGGTATTTTAAACTGATACCAGTTGATACTTTCGGAAGTTCCATTCGCTAATGTCACCGTGACAGGTTGAATATTCACGATATAATTAGAACCGATTTGTAAATCTTTCGGACGAAGAGAGATCTTGTACTCGAAATACTTCTCATTTGTATTTAACGTATTGTCCTGGTTCAAGTCTTCAACATCAGGAGTAGTTCTAGAAGCCGTGTTGTATGCTTCTGTTGATTCTTCCGAGTTTCCTTCCGTACCGTTATATCGTTTGTATCGGCTTAGGATATCCAATTGTTGAGCATCATAGTCTGAACCACGGAAATAATGGAATTTATCTCCAGAAGGGTTGTTCAAGACAGACAGCGGATCACTTGTCATCTTTTCCAATGTTTCTGCAGAAAGCCGAGGTGTCAGTTCGGATAAGAATTGCTGATATGTTGGGAAATTTAATTCTTCTTCAGACGACAGACCGTTTAATCCGACATCCTGCAAGCTTCTGGCTCCGGCCGAATTATCGAAAGCATACACTGTACTTTGTTGCTTGGGAACTTTACCCCATACAGTTGTATCTACCTGGCTCATATCTCCATCAACCGGAAGACCGTTCTCGAAGAACTTCTTTTCGTCTTTCAGAATATCTTCGGAAATATCTCCTAAGTTGAAATACAAATCACCTCCTTGTGCTGTATTGGCATTATAGATGAAAGGATCCATTAACCAGAATTCGATATATTCGATATTCGCTGTCTCGAAATCAACCTGATCAATCTTTCTCATAATACCACCCCAGCGTTTCTCGGGATTTGTCAAGGTACCATCCGAATTGACACCTTGTGCATCCAAGTTATACGGACCACGTTCGTTGGGGTAATAGGCGACGTTCAATACGGACAACTGATTGTCTTCATTAATGCTGACATCCCGGTTCGGGAACAATTCGGTCGTCTGAACGGCACGAACATAGTGATTGGACAAGTCATCTTTCGTAATATGACTCGGCAATGAACGGGAGTTCTTACGGGTAAAGATTCCATCTACATAATACCAGGCCATCAACGCACGATTCTTTCCGTATTCCACATCGTTGATTCTGCTCGCTTCCGGGAAGAGAGCCGTGGCTGCATCATCATACGGCGTACTTGCTAAGTTCCAGGGATAAGGATTGAGCAAATCGATTGTACTCTGGGTCGATTCGAAATCATCCAGATAAGAATACTGGCCTGTATAATCATTCTCGTAATGACCGGCAATCAACTGGGCAAATTCAGCATTAAAGGCAATCTGACTGGGCTTCGTTAAAGTGAGCAACGGCAACTTGTCCAGCATATTTGTTAGCCATTGACTTTCTCCTTTATACGAAGCATTTAATCCCCACAACGTATTCTTCACCGATTCGTCTCCCATAACCGTTTTAGTCGTCAGCGGCATTTCAGACATATGCATCAGGGTGGCTCCTAAACTGAAATCAGGAGTAAACTGATAGTTCAGGTCAACACCCATCATTGTCTTTCGTTGCATATTGAAAGTCGATTGGTTTTCAAGACTTACGCTGACAGGAGTACCGCTTGATATAATATTCTCATTCAGGATGGTGACGATACCTGAAGCATAATCGACCGTATAATCTACATTTTCCGTCAGCACAGCTCCTCCGGCTGTTACTTTTACTGAACCTCTTGCCACATTGGTTGCTTCGAGTTGTATTTCTGCTCCTGATGAGGCCTTGTATTCACCTTGCAGGATAAATTTGTTCTTTTCAGCAATCTGGCGGGCAGCAGTCAAGGTAGAATCATACAATTCCTGGAAGACATACTTATCAGCTATGGCATCATTCCCGATTTTCTTGCGGAGATGTGAGCCGAAAGGTTCCACCACCGGGAAGACGATCTTACCTTTATCCGCCATGATGGTATAACCGTCTACAAAGTCGAAGAAACCATCCGAGTGAGCTTCTTCCTGTGAATTCAAACGGTCCAGGTTCATGACTTTCAACAGAATCTGATCTTTGATAGCTCCTTCCGAAATATAATTGACGGCAGTACCTACAGTATCGTTCTGGTATAAGATGTTTAACTGGAATTTCTCTTTCTGGACTGAATAGGCATTCAGAGAATAGACGTTTTTCATCATCAAGTCCCAGAAAGGCATTTTCGGTGACATGTTGGAGCCTTTCAATAACTTCAGGTACAGACAGGTGGTTGTATTGTTGGTATTATCACTCGAAAATTCACCTACCTGATATACTTTTCCGCCACTGGTATATTCGTAGGCAATGGCCAAAATATCGTCCGGCTGTAGCTGGGTGTTTAAAGAAATGTATCCAAGCTGTTTGTTAATGGTATATTCAGACTCATTCAATAAGCGGGCACTTTCTATTTTCTCGTAATCACGTCCGCCTTCCAGCACACCATTGAAAGTCTGGGTTACTTTGCTGATTTCACGGGCATCCGGATAGCTGTTAACAATCGTCTGATATAAAGTATTTGACTCGTTACTCGGTAATTCAGAACTTCCTTGCGGAGAAAACTGAGGATTACTGATGTGTCTGTTTTCTCCTAAATCGGAAAAGGCGACAATGTTGCGGGCCTGGTCATAACTCCCCTGTTTATTAGTTACCCAGACTTCCACACGGTTGATAGTAACGGCTGAATTGACACGTGGTAATTTCTCCAATGCCTGATCATACCGATCACGGAAATATTGGGCAATGAAGAAGTGACGATTCTCATCATAGCTATCGATTGTGATTTCAAACGGTTTGGTTTGTACACCACCTTTGGAATTGACAGTCTTGGATTCAGATTCCTGTTGGGCGAGTAAGGCGTTAACACGCAACTTACCGAATTGCAGATCTGCTTTCATACCGAACAGCGCTGCTCCACCATTGATCAGCGAATTACTGGTCGTCATGCTGACGTTTCCGGCTTCGATCGACTTGATAATCTCGTCTTCTTCTCCCGTATAAGCCAGTTTTAACTGCTTGGAGTCAAAGTCGAAAGAGGTTTCAGTATTGTAATTCATACCGAAATTCACCTTGCTACCGACGGATGCCTGAACATTCAGCTGTACATCTTCGTCGAAATTGAATGATGTTTGCTTTCGTGAACGGATCGGGAGTGAAGGGTTGTCTGTCTTATTGGTTTTCAATCCAATCGATAATTGGGCGGAACCTTGCGTCTTTACCCGTACACCTCCTTTACCGAAGATACGTTCAGCCGGTCCTAAGTCGAACTGCATATCGGTGATATTGAACTTCTTGTTGACTTCCTTCTCGAACTCTTCCGCATTCTTTTCACGGAAATAGGATTGCAAAGACTGCTGCATGCTATAGTCTTGATACTCTTCGGGGGTTAATGTCATTGGAGTACCCAATTCCATATCTCCTAATTTGGTGCGGACAATATAAGAACCGGTCTTGATATCATATTCAATGGTTGTCTTGATATTTTCCGGATCTTTCAGGTCGGCAGGCGACTTTTTCAGCAAATCTTCGTATTCTTCTGTTGTTGTTTTGGAAACAGGAAACCGTGGAGGTATCGTATCCGGTTCTTGTGGGGCAGGAGCTTCCAGCTCAAACTCCGGCAAGAATCGGGACGATTCCAGGAAATCTGCGTTCAATGCCCATAAGCTACTTATCAGGATGAACGAACAAATCAATATAATATATTTGCTATTCCGTTTCATTAAAGCATTTTAAGTGCCAGTTTGATAACCTGTTCAACAGGCGAGGCCGGCTCATTTTTTAGAATTGACGTAACCACTTTCTGAGATGCTGCTTTCTGGAATCCTAACATAACTAGGGCAGCAACGGCTTCTTCGGCTACTTCGGTGTGAGCCATGATCTTGGTATTTTGCGAAGGAGCCGGAGCCAAAGCCTCCATTGATTTTACTTTGTTCTTCAGATCTACCAGAATGCGTTGGGCGGTTTTTAGCCCGATTCCTTTGACAGAAGTAAGGGCTGTTTCGTCTTTTGATGCAATGACTTGAACCAGTTCGGTCGGCTGAAAAGAAGATAATATCATACGTGCTGTATTCGGACCAACACCCGAGACGGACGTAAGTAAGAGGAACAATTCCCGTTCAAGAACTGTCGCGAATCCATACAAGAGGTGAGCATCTTCGCGAATCACCTCATAGACAAAGATTTTTCCCTCCTTTTTCCCCTGATAGGCCGTAAAGGTGGTTAATGAAATGTTTATTTCGTAGCCTATGCCGTAGCATTCCATTACCATGCGTGCTGGCGCTAAATCGGCAATTTCGCCTTTTATATAGTCAATCATTCTTTATTCCAGTTGTTTAGTCTTTCGCCCGGGGTTTCTTTATCCGTTAGGTTTTCCCTGCATTCATTTAAAGCAGGATGCCGACGAGCGATGGTTATATTTATGATTCTATCGTATAGTATATAACGGCAAAATCATTCAAAACGTATATCTTATACCAAAAAAATCAGTCGTTTTTCTGTCTTTTTCAAAATAAACGAGAATCGATTTGGAAACTCACGTATTTTGCTATCGGTTCTCGTTTATCTTGTATGTCAGATTCGTTGCTACCACGAAATAAGAATTGTTATTGCTTCCAGAATCCAGGTAACAGAATAGTCAGTACGGTGAATATTTCCAGACGTCCGGTCATCATAACAAATGACAAGACCCATTTACTTAAATCAGAGTAACTGGAGAAATTACCAACAGGTCCGTAAATACCAAGACCTGGTCCAGTATTGCTGACTGCTGAAGTAGCAGTACCCACAGCTTCTTCAAAACCTGTTCCGTCCAGCATCAGGAAGAAAGCCGTGGCGAAAATCAAAGTGATGTAAATGAAAGCAAATGCAAGTACCCGATTGACAATATCGGTCGAGACCACATGTCCATTTACACGAACCGGAAGAACTGCATGCGGGTGAGTTTGTTTCTTAAAGGCATTCACCACATTTTTGGCCAGAATAACCACTCGTCCTGTCTTGAATCCACCACAAGTAGAACCGGCACAACCGCAGACAACCATTAACATCAAGGCAATCATCCAGAAGAACGGTCCCCAAGGTATGAAATCGACGGTAGCATATCCGCAGGTTGAAATCAAGGTTGTCACTTGGAAGAGTGATTCCCGAAATGCCTCTTCCGGATCCGTAATAATACCTTTGAAATAAACCCAGGCCATAACAATCATGGTTGAGATTGCTACGATGGAATAGAACCAGCGGGTTTCTTCATCTTTCAATAATTTTCCGAATCTACCGTTCATGAAGAAGTAAATCAAAGTCATGTTGGTTGATCCGATGCACATAAAGATGGAGATAACGTATTCAATGTAAGCCGAATCCCAATAAGCAATACTGGCATTCTTGGTAGAATATCCTCCGGTTGCCATACAGGTCATGGCATGGTTTACAGCATCGTATAAGTTCATCGGACCGATCCATAGTAGCCCGGTTAATAAGAGCGTAATGAACAGGTAAATACCCCATAACCGTTTGGCAACCTGGGTGATTCGTGGACGGAAACGTTCGTGGGTGATTCCCGGAGTTTCTGCATCGAACATCTGGCTGGCTCCACCACCGAAGATAGGCATTAAGGCTACAGTAAAGACAATCATTCCCATACCGCCTTGCCATTGTGTCAGGCTGCGCCAGAAAAGTACGCCTTTGGGTAAGGCTTCAATATCGGTGAGGATTGTAGAACCCGTGGTTGTAAAACCAGACATGGTTTCAAAGTAGGCGTCGGCAATACTGTCAACATACCCTCCTAAATAGAAAGGCAACATTCCGAAAAGCGAAAGCAGTGTCCAGGTGAGTGTTACAATGAGCATTCCTTCCCGGCGTCCGGCCGAATGTTCGTTGGCCCGTATTCCAAACAGGTAGAAAAGTACACCGAATCCGAACAGAATGCCACTTGAAAGGGCCAATGGTTCTACATCATCTCCCTGATAAATAAACGCGACGGCAAGAGCCATCAGCATGAATAGAGTCTCGAGGATAAACATCAACCCGAGCATCTTGAATATGAAACGTACATTCAACATAAGCGATGTCTTTTACGATCAGTTGAAGTAATCTTCCAGTTTGCGCATAGCTGTATCCAGACAGAAGACAACCACATGGTCGTAGGCTTGAATCTGGGTATCACCATCAATCATCATTGGTTTACCGTTTCGGATCAGTCCTCCTAACGTCATATCACGAGGTAGACGTAAGTCGCGTACCGCTTTTTTCGTGATCTTGGAATCCGGTCGGGCAACCAGTTCGGCCACGTCGGCATTGGCAAAGGTCAGACACTTGACATTCGAAACGTCTGCATCCAATAAGAATTGATAAATATGACTGGCTGCAATCAGCTTCTTGTTGATGACCGATCCGATATCCATGCTTTCTGCCAACGGAATATAGTCAATGTTCTCAATCTTGGCTACTGTCCGGTAAACCCCGAATCGCTTGGCAGCCAGACCAGCCAATATATTAGTACTGGAATTTTCCGTCAGAGCGATGAATGCCTGTGCATCCTGGATGCCTTCGTGCATCAATAGATCCATATCGCGGCCGTCACCATTAATGATTAATACATTTCCCGGTACCGCCTCAGCGATACGATAACTCTTTTCCTTGTTCGTCTCAATCACTTTTACCCGGATGTTATTCGGCAAATACTGACAGGCACGTAAAGCGATACGGCTGCCACCCATGATGATCACCTTCTTGACTTCCGGATTCTTTTTCCCGGCGAGCAAGCGTACATCTTCGATATAGTTCCGTGTTGTCGTGAAGAAGAGTAGGTCTCCCGATTCGATATGG
>ULNY01051587.1_pt1 | contig 14004 bp, 9 predicted proteins | sample 1952071 | NCBI WGS metagenome assembly ULNY01 (sample SAMEA4835589, study PRJEB28245) | human gut metagenome | biome: gut microbiome; material: fecal sample | place: Denmark | collected 2008 | reverse complement strand
TTTTTTTTGTCCCTATCTGAAGGCATTAGCCTCTTGTCTTACCCATCGGCTGGAGACCGTTGGTTCAGACCGCAGGGCGATGTTTAGAAGATAACCATTCCGATGATACCGCAGATGAAAAGCAGCAGGATAGGGTTGGTCTTTCTGAATTTTGTGAAGTAGAAAGCAGCCAGAAACAGCACGATGCTTGCTCCGAAGACAAACGGATTGTCGGTTGGTGATCCGAAGTTCTCTTTATTCATCAGGAGAACGGCGGCAGCAGCTATCAGTCCGATGATGGCAGGGCGGAGTCCCGCAAAGATATCCTTTACGATTTTAGAATCCTTGTGCGTAATCAGATAGCGGCTGATGAGAATCATGATGATGAAAGGCAGCCACATGATGGAGAGCGAAGCCAATACCGAACTCAGACAGGCTGCCCAAGTAGGATAGCCGTCGTGAAGGCAGGCGGTATAACCTACGTAGGTGGCACAGTTGATTCCGATAGGTCCCGGTGTAGACTGGCTGATAGCCACAATATCCGTAAACTCAGCATTGGTAAGCCAATGGTTCTTCACTACCGTCTCGTTATGGATGAGCGAAAGCATCGCATATCCGCCACCAAAATTAAATGTACCAATCTTGGTAAATATCAGAAATAACTTTAGAAATAGCATAATCTCTATATTTTTTTACCTTTTTACTTTTTTACCTTTCCATAAAGCCAGCCCAGCACACCGGCTGCGATGATGATGTAGATAGGGGAGATACCGAAAGCTGCAATCAGCAGACAGCAGACAACGGGAATCCAGATGTTGTAGCGGTTGATGTTTGCCGTCTTTGCCATCTTGAAGCAAGGCGCAGCAATGAGCGCTACCACGGCAGGGCGCACACCCATGAAGAACTTACCCACCCAATAATTGTCCTTGAAATGCTGGAAGAACATGGCGATGATGAGAATGGCGATGATAGAAGGCAGGGCGATGCCTATGGCACCCACAATGCCTCCCCAGACTCCCTTCAGCTTATAGCCGATATGACTCGCCATGTCGATGGCGAAGATGCCCGGAGTGGTCTGAGCCACTACCATGATATCCATGAACTCCTGTTTGTTCATCCACTGGTTCTTGTCTACAAATTCCTGTTCCATGATCGGTATCATGGCGTAGCCTCCACCTAGCGTGAATGCCCCGATTTTATTGCACGTGAGGAAAAATTTTACTAACATATCAGTTGCTTCTATATTATTTTTCTCTTATATCTGTTGAAATCGGCTGCAAAAATACACATAATTTGTTAAATATGCTAGCTTTCATGCGGATAATCTTCAAAATCGTGTGCTTTTTACCCGAAAATTTGTATCTTTGCAGCTAATATTTTATAATAAAAAGACATTAAACTATGAATCTGAAAGTACGCCTAGCAGTGATGAACTTCCTGGAGTTTGCAGTTTGGGGAGCTTATCTTACGTCTATGGGCAACTATCTCGGCAAGGCTGGGATGGGTGCCGAGATTTCCTGGTTCTATACCATACAGGGAATCGTATCTATTTTTATGCCTACATTGATGGGCATTGTGGCAGATAAGTATATCCAGCCGCAACGTCTTTTGGGCTATTGTCACCTTTTGGCAGGTGCAGCCATGATTGGTCTGTTCGGTATGGGACAGGCTAGTCAGACTCCTAATGAGGCAATGTTTATTGCCGTTTACACCTTCAGCGTGGCTTTCTATATGCCTACATTGGCATTGTCAAATACTTCGGCATTCAGTATATTGAAGAGCAACGGGCTCGACACCGTGAAGGCTTTTCCGCCAATCCGTGTGTTCGGAACCGTGGGCTTCATTCTCACGATGTGGATTGTGAACTGTGCTACCTGGGACAACGGTTCATTCTCGTTCCTGTTGAGCGAGAACGCCCATAAGTTCCAGTATACCCATTATCAGTTCCTGGTATCGGGTGTGCTCAGCATTCTTCTCTTCCTCTATTGCTTCTCATTGCCAGCCTGTCCTATCGTGAAGAAAGAGACAAAGAGCTGGGTAGAGACATGGGGTTTCGATTCCTTCAAACTCTTCAAGAGCCGTGAGATGGCGATGTTCTTCATCTTCTCTTGCATGCTCGGTATGAGTCTGCAGGTAACCAATGGTTATGCCACTCCGTTCATTACCAGTTTCAAGGGTGATCCTGCGATGCTCGATACTTTTGCAGCTAACAATGCTACGCTCCTGGTATCCATCTCTCAGGTGGCCGAGGCGCTCTGCATCCTTCTCATTCCGTTCTTCCTGAAGCGTTATGGCATCAAGGTTGTGATGCTCATCGCCATGTTGGCATGGGTTTTGCGATTCGGCTTCTTCGGATTGGGCAATCCTGCATTTCCGGGTGTTACCTTCTTTATCCTCTCATGCATCGTTTACGGTGTAGCCTTCGACTTCTTCAATGTGTCGGGCGGTCTGTTTGTAGACCAGAAATGTGATGTGAAGGTAAGAGCATCGGCTCAGGGACTGTTCATGCTGATGACCAACGGTCTGGGAGCATCTATCGGAACCATTCTCGCAGGTATGGTCATCAACCATTACTGCCACTGGACAGATGACGGCTACCTGATGGGTGACTGGAAAACCTGCTGGTTCATCTTTGCCGGTTATGCGCTCGTGGTAGCAGTAGCCTTTGCTGTCCTTTTCCGTCCGAAGAAAGAACAGAAATAAGAAAGAAAAAGGTCATACTCAACGCGAGAGTAAAAGCAGAATGTTACGTAAGAATATAAATAAATTTAAATAAAGAAAGGGTACATAATGATGTTGTACAAACTTAAACTCGCTGCCTGTTTTGGCATTCCGGAAGCTTTCGGGACATGTATTATTAGTTTGGTAGACGAAGCCGAAAAAAGAGCTTTGTCTATTATGACTACTGAATATGTAGCAGAGCAGCTGAAGGCATGTAATTCGAAAACTTCTGATTTTAAAAATGATGTGATCTCTGTACTTTGGACACTATTTGACAGGCTCAATGTTGACGATTTCTATCTCGAATTCGATGCTACGCCAGAGAGGGGAGTATATGCTACTCTTGTGAATAAAATCACAAATGAACGTATGAGCATCAAGACTGACCAGGCTGTGTTGCTGTCTGTGGCTGCGGATATAGAAATGTATACAACAGAGCTGGTTATAAAGGAAATTTCTACTCCTTTTAATAAAAATGATATGAGTTCGACTTCTTGTGCGGTACCTATTTCGGCTTTGCCAGACCAGATGCTTGAGAAGGCATTGGATTGTGCCATTAATGAAGAAGATTACGAAACAGCCTCAGCCATTCGCGATGAGATAGAGCGCCGCAAAGGCAAAAAAAGTGAATAATTAAAGGATATTCTTGCGGAATAACAGAAAATTAAGAAGAAAAAGTAACAATAAGAGGAAATGAAAGAAGTTAGATTTTTCTATGTGCCAGATGCGGCTACACTGACAGAACTGCCTCAGGAAGAGGCTACTCATGCACTCAGGGTTTTGCGTATCCAGGCGGGGGACGAATTGTTCCTGATGGATGGCAAGGGGGTGTTCTACCGTGCAGAAGTTTCGCTGGCTACCAACAAACGGTGCATCTATGAGGTGAAGGAGGTTATGCCGCAGCAGCCTGCCTGGCGAGGACACATTCACCTGGCCATCGCCCCGACAAAGATGATGGACCGCATTGAATGGATGGCAGAGAAGGCTACGGAAATCGGCTTCGATGAAATCTCTTTCCTCAACTGCAAGTTCTCTGAACGCAAGGTCATCCGCATAGACCGCATCGACAAGATTGTGGTTTCTGCCGTCAAGCAGAGCCACAAGGCTTGGAAACCTGTAGTCAACGAACTGCAGAACTTTAAAGATTTTATTACGGCTCCCCGCAATGGCAGAAAGTTTATTTGCCATTGTTATGAGGAGATAGAAAAGAAAGACTTTTTTGCCGAGATTTCCAAGTCATGCCCAACTGATGATTCTGCCGGAGCAGCCCAGGAGGGTACTGATGACATCACCGTGCTGGTAGGACCTGAGGGCGATTTCTCTATCGATGAGGTGAGACTGGCCCTGGAAAACGGATATGAGAGTGTTTCGCTTGGCACCAGTCGCCTCCGTACGGAAACAGCAGGATTGGTGGCTGTCAACATGTGCCATCTGGCAAGAGCTTTATAATATTTACTAGTGTGATGAAAAGATTGTATAAGAGTTTGATGTTCATGTGCTTGGCTGTCGTATTGGGATTGCTGAACTCATGCTCGGGCACTGACTATCTCAATGCCATTCCAAAGAAAAGTACTGCGCTCATCTCTGTTGACATGCAGCAGATGGCATCCGGCAAAAGCGATGAAGACAAGGCGGGAATGCTAAAGTCTCTGCTGCACGTTGAGGATGCATCGAAGTGTGGCATCGACATCTCAGAGAAGATATTCCTCTTTGAGAGTGCTGATGGCAACCTCGGACTTTGTGCCAAGGTGAGCGATGAGGGCGATGTTGAAGACTGGCTTGCTTCGCTTGCCAAACAGCATATCGCTACAGAGGTGAAGGAGCGCAAAGGCTTTCATTTCTCTGTATTGAAAAATTCGTGGCTGGTCGGCTTTTCTGATCAGGCACTCCTCGTTATGGGACCGGTTGTAGCCGATGCGCAGGCCCAGCTCCAGCAGCAGATGGTGAAATATCTGAAGGCTGATGAGGACGAAGGTATTACCGCGTCGCCTATGTTCGAGCGACTGGAAACCATCACTTCGCCTATGGCTATGGTGGCTCAGGCTCAGGCGCTGCCGGAGAAGTTCGTAGCTCCATTTACCCTTGGCACGCCTAAGGATACCGACCCTTCGCAGGTAGTGATTGCTGCTGAGATGGACGTGAAAGACGGTATCCTGCAGGTGAAGGGAGAAACCTTCTCCTTTAATAAAGAAATATATGAGGCCCTGAAGAAGGCGGCTCAAACCTATCGTCCGATTAAAGGCAGCTACGTCAAGTCGATGCCTGCTGATGCCCTGGCGGGTATCTTCATGAACGTAAAGGGCGAGCAGTTCCTGCCGATGATGCAGAGCAACCGCAGCCTTCAGACCCTCCTGATGGGTATCAACCAGGCTATCGATATGGATAATATCATCCGTAGTGTGGATGGGGATATGGCTATCGTGTTGCCTTCGCTTACGGATAACAATATGCAGATGACGATGGCTGCTAAACTGTCGCATGCCAAGTGGTTGGGCGATGTTGATTATTGGAAAACTTCATGTCCGACTGGTGCGAAGATAGCCAATTGGGGCAAGAATGCTTACTTCTATACCGACGGCAAGACCTCGTTCTATTTCGGTGTGACGGATGACAAGCAGTTCTTTAGCGGAAGCGACCAGCTGATGGCGCAATATGCCGTGAAACCAAGTAATCATCCGATAGATGCAAAGATTCAGAAACTCATCGTCGGTCAGAAACTGGCAATGGTCATCAATCTCGCCAAGAGTTCTGATAGTGACGGCTCGGGCAAGGATGATGCCATCTCTACCGTAACCGGTCTGCTCACCCCTGTCTTCGGAAATCTTACTTCGGTGGTCTATACTTTAAAGGTAAAAGATTAAACATTAAACATAAAAAAAGTGGAAAAGATTCAGCTTCATTCCGTTCTCCCACAGGTTTTTGCCCAGCGCAACGACCTGGATTCGGAGATATGGAAGCAGGATGTTACCTTCGAGAAAGGTCATCTTTATCTTATCGAGGCAGAGAGTGGCAGCGGAAAGAGTACTTTCTGCAGCTATGTGCTCGGCTATCGTCACGACTACAGCGGAAGCGTGATGTTCGACAATGATGTTACCGCCAACTACAAGGTGAAAGATTGGGTAGAGATGCGCAAAAAGCACATCAGCCATCTCTTTCAGGAACTCCGTCTCTTCCCTGAGCTTACTGCCCTGGAGAATGTAGAAATTAAGAACAAAATAATCGGATTCAAGACGCGTGAGCAGATTCTTAAATGGTTTGAGATGCTCGGTATTGCTGATAAGGTAGATGCCAAAATCGGCAGAATGTCGTTCGGACAGCAGCAGCGTGTGGCAATGATGCGTGCGCTCTGTCAGCCTTTCGACTTCATTCTGGCTGATGAGCCTATTAGTCACCTCGACGACAACAATTCGCGCATCATGGCAGATATCATGATGACCGAAGCGAAGGAGCAGGGGGCTGGCGTCATTGTAACCAGTATCGGTAAGCACATGGGCTTGCCCTACGAGCACGTGTTTAAACTTTAGTAAAGTTAATAGTTGACAGTTTATAGTTTATAGTTAATAGCAAGTTTGCTATAAACTGAAAATTATAAATTATAAATTTAAAATTTAAAATGAATCTCGTTTGGAAATTATTGCGTCAGCATATCAGCATACCTCAGTTTGCGGGCTTTGCCTTCGCCAATCTCTTCGGTATGCTCATCGTTCTTTTCGGCTTCCAGTTTTATCAGGACGTGCTGCCTGTCTTCACTCAGGAAGACAGTTTCATGAAAGCCGACTACCTCATCATGAGCAAGAAGATAGGTATGGGAAATACCATCAGCGGCCGTTCCAATATCTTCTCGGGTTCTGAAATCGATGAAATCGGAGACCAGAAGTTTGTGAAGAAAGTAGGAAAATTCACCTCTACTGAATATAAGGTAGATGCCCAGATGGGTGTAAACGGCGTGAACGTTCTAAATAGCGAACTCTTCTTCGAGAGTGTGCCTGACGGTTTTGTTGATGTGCCGCTCAAGAACTGGAAATATACGCCGGGAACTCAGGAGGTGCCAATCATCCTCCCGCGTACCTATATTAATATGTATAACTTCGGTTTCGCCCAGAGTCATTCGCTCCCTAAAATCAGCGATGGACTGATGGGCATGATTGATTTCAATATCCAGATTCAGGCTGGTGGCAAGAAAGAGCAGTTCAAGGGAAAGGTAATCGGTTTCTCTTCGCGACTCAACACCATCCTTGTTCCACAGGCATTCATGGATTGGAGTAACCAGGAATTTGCGCCAAACCAGAAGAGCGATCCTAACCGCCTCATCGTAGAGGTAGGAAACCCAGGAGACGAGAACATCACTAAATACCTGGATGATAATGGTTATGAGGTAGAGACAGACAAACTGGATGCAGAGAAGACTACCTATTTCCTCCGCATGATGGTATCGATGGTGATGATTATCGGTTTGGTTATCTCTGTCTTGAGTTTCTACATTCTGATGCTCAGCATCTATCTGCTGGTACAGAAGAATTCTTCTAAGTTGGAGAATCTTCTTCTGATAGGTTACAGTCCGAACAATGTAGCAAAGCCATATCAGGTGCTCACCATCGCGCTGAACATCGTGGTACTCATCATCGCGTGGATCTTCCTCTTCTTCCTTCGCGATTACTACATGGGCTTCATCGAAACCCTCTTCCCTGATATCGACGAGGGCACCATGCTCCCAGCCATCGCCCTGGGTCTGTTCCTGTTCCTGATAGTTTCTATCCTGAACATCGTAGCCATCCGACGCAAGGTAATGAGCATCTGGCAGCGGAAGGAGTAAGGCACCTAGCCCTCGCTCTAGCAGCAAGTAGTAAGGTTTGAATAAGGTGTAAGTTAAGAGCAAGGAAGTAAGTTAAGAGCTAGGTGTAAGGGAGCCTAGCCTCCGTTCCAGACGATTCCATCGCCTGTCATAAAAGCTCAGTCCCCCGCTTTTAGCCTCCAGAAAAAACTATAAGCAAACCCCCGTTATAAAATAACAAATTAAAGGAAATCTGCGTTATTTGCTTAACGCAGATTTTTTTTATGTTATAAAACACATTTTTTCATGCTGTTGTAACACTTATATCGAATTTTTTGTTTAATTTTGCACCCGTAAACGATATTTGGGGGCTATTCCCCCGTATTATTAATTAATTTTTAAAAAAAGGTATGCTGAAAAGATTGCATTTACTTCTGGCTTTGTTCATCCTGACGGTGAACGCTGCAATGGCTCAGATTACCACTTCAGGCATTAGTGGTAAGATTTCTTCCAATGGCGAAACCGTTATTGGTGCTACAGTTACTGCTACACACCAGCCATCTGGTACTGTGTATCGTGCTGTAACAAATGTAGATGGTCGCTATACTATTCAGGGTATGCGTCCAGGTGGTCCTTATAAGGTAAGTATCTCTTATATCGGATATAAGGACAAGGTTTTCAACAATGTCAGTCTGAACTTGGGTGAAAGCCAAAATCTCTCTTGCTCTCTTCAGGAAGATGCCAAGCAGCTTCAGGAGGTTGTTGTTTCGGGTAAGGCTGGTCTGAATGGTACGAAGACCGGTGCGGCCATGAGTATCAATGCTCAGCAGATAGCTGATATGCCTTCTATCTCGCACAGTATTGCGGATGTGGCTCGCCTGAATCCACAGCTTACTACAAACGGGCAGTCTGGTTCTATGTCATTTGCCGGTATGAACAACCGTTATAATTCATTCCAGATTGATGGTGTGATGAATAACGACGTGTTCGGTCTTACTGCTAATGGCAGTAATGGCGGTCAGGCTGGATCTCAGCCTGTTTCTATGGAGACTATTGACCAGATTCAGGTAAATATCGCTCCTTTCGATGTTCGCCAGGGTGGTTTTACCGGTGGTGCCATCAACGCGGTAACCAAGAGCGGTACCAATGAATTCCATGGAAGTGGCTATTTCTATGGAAACAACCAGGATTTGGTAGGTCGTCATTATAAGAATATGGATGGTACCTATGCTCAGCCTTATGATGATGAGAAGGAAACTTTGTTCGGATTTACGCTCGGTGGTCCAATCATCAAAAACAAACTCTTCTTCTTCGCAAACTATGAGAATTCAGAAAAGTCGTACCCAACTCAGTATACCATCGATTCTCCAGATGTTAAGTTTAATCCGGATTTGGCTAAGAAGTTGATGTCTAAGATTTATGACTTGGCTAACCGTCAGGGGTATGATTATGCAACTTCATGGGCAGATAAGGATAAGAACGTGAAGAGCCAGAAAGCTGGTTTGAAGTTGGATTGGAATATCAACGAGTTCAACAAGTTCTCTGTACGTTGGAGTTATGTTGATGCTAAGCAGACGCTTGGTCTGGGTGGTATTGCTACATTGAATACTACCGACCACTTGTATGATTTCAAATCTAAAACTCATTCTTTCTCAGCAGAGTTGCAGAGCCGCATCTCTCCAAACCTGAGCAATGAGGCACGTGTATCTTACGTTAGTGTTCGTGATGAGCGTACTTCTGGTCAGCCTGCACCATCTATCACTATCTATAAGGTAGGAAATGGTACCATGAATATCGGTAATGAATATTCCTCAATGGCTAATGGATTGAAACAGGACATTTATACCCTCGAAGATAACTTTACATGGTACAAGGGTAATCATACACTGACATTCGGTACACATAATGAGCTTTACAAGTTCTCTAACCTCTTCCTTCAGAATCTCTATGGATGCTATTATTTTGATTCTTCTGACGATTTTCTGGATTATTATAAAGGTTGTGGAGCCGATGGTTTTGGAGGTGATGGTAAGTATATCAAGAACTTCTACTTCACACAGGCTAATGTTGAGGTGACTGGTAATCCTCGTTGGGCACCAGAGTTTAGCGCAGCTCAGCTGGGCTTTTATGTACAGGACAAGTGGGATGTGACAGACAGCTTCCAGCTCACCTATGGTCTCCGTATGGATATGCCTCTGTTCTTTGATACTCCTGCCGAGAATGCTAAGTTCAATGAGTGGGCAGCAGGTAAGGGATATGGTTTCAAGACCAATCAGAAACTTGCCAGTACACCAATGTGGAGCCCTCGTGTAGGTTTCCGTTGGGATATTGAGAAGAACCGCAAATATATCCTTCGTGGAGGTATCGGTGTATTCACTGGTCGTATTCCTTTCGTCTGGTTGAGCAACAACTTTACGAATACTGGTGTGCAGACATCTTCTTACTCAGCAAAAAATAATTCTGCTGTGCAGCTCATCATGGATCCTAACAAGCAGACTCAGAATGCAGATAATCTGAAGGCTACCGGTAGCCAGCTGATCAATGTGTTTGACAAGGATTTCAAGTTCACTCAGACTATGCGTGTTAACCTTGGTTTCGATTTCAATCTCCTGGGTATCGACTGGACTGCTGAGGGTATCTTCAGCAAGAGTCTGAATGATGTTTATTACAAGAACTTGGCTTATGAGGAGTCTGGTAAGACCTTGTCTCAGACCTCTTACATGAACTGGGATAACCGTCCTCTTTATACAAAGGTGGCAGATGCTAAGTCGTTTACCAACATCTATGCAATGTATAATACCAGCAAGGGCTATAGCTACAGCCTGTCTTTGTCAGCAGCTAAGCACTTTGCGTTCGGTCTTGATCTGAATGCATCTTATACATTCACTCACTCAGAGTCTGTAAGCAGTATGACCTCATCTGTTGCTCAGAGCAACTGGCGTAATACTCATACTTATCGCTTCTCAAACAACCCAGAGTTGGCTAATAGTGGTTATAATGTGCCTCATACAGTGAAGGCTTCTGCTTTCTATCACTTCAACTGGGGAACCAACAAGTTGTTTACCACTACAGTAGGTCTTATCTACCAGGGTCAGAGCGGTTCTCCTTACTCTCTCGTTTATAGTGGAGATATCAACGGAGATAATGGTACAAGTAATGACTTGATTTTCATCCCTACAGATGCGCAGGTAGACCAAATGCAGTTCTTGGGTACAGATGCTTATACTGCTGAGCAGCAGCGTGCTAATTTGAAGCAGTGGCTTGCTACTACTCGTTATGTGAAGGATCATCGTGGTGAGTACTTCGAGCGTTATGGTGATAACTTGCCATTCGAGAGTCATTTCGACTTCCACTTCGGTCAGAAGTTTGGCATCCGTACAGGTAAGTATGTACATGCTTTGGAACTTACTCTGGATATCATGAACGTGGCTAACCTCCTGAACAAGGATTGGGGCCGTACCTTCAGTAGTGGTTATAACAGCGAGTTTGTTTCTCCTATCACGTACAAGGGTGATGGTGTATTCCAGTTCGCTAACCCATCAGATATGCCTCTCAAGTATCCTAGCTCATACTATAGCCGCTGGCGTGGCCAGGTTGGTTTGAAGTATACATTCTAAGGTATATACGAATCGAGATTAACAAAGATTTTGTATAAACAATAAAAGGGTATGAAGAAAGTTTAGATAATAGTTGGCGCATAACAGTTGACTAACGCATGCACAACAGGTGTTGTGCATGCGCATATCAGGTGTTATGCAAGCGCACAACAGTTGTTGTGCGACCGGAGATACTAACTATCTCAAAAACTTATGTTATATTTTCTAACAACATATATTATCTTTTCAGACAACATATCATTAATATAAAAAGAGGGTGAATCATAAGTAAATGATTCACCCTCTTTCTGGTTTTATAAGAACAAGTCTTTCTTTGGCATGTTTGCCATATATTTCTTTCTCAGTTTCTCGAAGAAAGCCATTGTATCGTTAGAGAAACCATGTCCCTTCCAGGTGGATGTGTTCGTGATGAGAATCCAGCATTGGTTATCCGGATATTTCAAGACAATGGCTGATGTGCCAGCCAGCGAACCTGTACGAATCCATGGTTTGTTGCTCTTTGGTGTATAGTTCCAGCCGATAGAGTATTGGTGGTCAGCCTGCTCGTGCGTCATAAACTCGATACTCTTCTTACTGAGGATATCCTTGACATGTGGCAAACCATCGATGCTGGCAATAAAGCGGCTCAACTCTGCAGTCGAACCACACCAGGCACCTGCACCCGAGAGACGTGGAAGGTCGGTATCGCCATAGCATTTCTCTACCAGTCTGCCGCTGTTGTTATATTCGTATACCGGAATACTTCCTCCATGCATGTAGTATTTCGTCTCGTTAGGTCTGCGGTCCTTTAAGTAAGTTCCCGCAATATGCATGTCGTAGCAGCCGGCTGGGTGGAGCACATACTTCTGCATGAAGTTTTCATATTTCATTCCGCTCTTCTTTTCTATAATCATGGAGAGAATCATGTAGCCTAGATTGCTGTAGCATTTGCCTTCGCCAGGAGTATAGCCCAAGTGGCGCTTCAAGAGAATCTTGAGCAGGGTAGGGTGATCAGGTGGCGTTTTGAGATGGTTCTGCATCATGATGTAGCGGGTGGAAGATACCGGGTCACCGGCATAATTGTTGAAACCAGCCTGATGGCGCAGCAACTGTTCTACGGTGATGTCGTAATATCGCTTGTCCTTGATACTGTTGTTGTAAACGGTATCGCGCAGGATTCCCTTTTCGCCAAACACCTTCTCGTTCAGCTTGAGTTTCTTCATCTCCTGCAACTTCATGATACCTACGGCTGTAATCAGTTTCGATACAGAGGCGAAGCGCATCAGCATGTTAGGCTCCATTCTGATGCCTCGCTCCTTATCCGCCATTCCGAATCCGCGGGCATAGAGAAGCGAGTCGTTGCGGGTGATGACGAGTTGGGCTCCATTGATTTCCCATCTCTTGAGATACCTTTCTATTACCGAGTCCATCTCATGATATTCCTTCCCCTCTGTCAGGGCATTTGAGATGGAATCGTTGATGTGAACCTTAGGGAGCGAATCTGCCGCCTTGTTCTTATCTGATGCTGATGTACAGCGAGATACACAGCTGTGTGTAGTCCATCCTACGATTGCTGTAAAGGTAAGCAATATGATTGCTATGCGTTTTTTTCTTAGTCGTCGTGCCATTTTATTTAATTTTTCTTTTGCAAAGATAATGCAATCTTCTCAAATAACAAAACATTGAAAATATATTTAAATTTATTTTGTATTGTCTATGAATTATCGTACCTTTGTACCCAGTTATAAAGAAAAACAATGAAGAAGGTATTAAAAAAGGTATTAAGATCCATATTCTATATAGTAGTCATGTCGGTTCTGGCATTCCTGCCCGACTTCTGGCTTTGGCACATCGGGGTGAGTGAGTGGCCTTTGCTGCTAGCCATCTTATGGTGGGTTCCCTCGTTGTTACTTGTTCTTGCCGAAGTGGGGTTGCAGATGGGGTTCTTCCATAAGTTGTCAGTCCGTGTACTCTTTACTACCATACTTTTCTCGGCATTCCCTAAGGTTGTCTTCATCCTGTTCGATGCATTTCTTCCTTGGTTTTTTGCTCTGATTCCAGCTTTGGGTGTAATGGGGTGGTTTGCCTTCGGCTTTATAGAGGGTTGGAAGCGGTTAGAACTGAAACATATTACCTTTACCTCGCCCGATTTGCCACCTTATTTTGATGGTTACCGTCTGGTACAGATTACCGACTTTCATCTCGGTTCGTTTCCTCCCGGCAATGATTTCGTGCAGAAGGTGGTGGATGCGACCAACAATGAAGAACCCGATATGATTCTCTTTACGGGCGATCTGGTCAATAACCAAGCCGGCGAAGTGGAGCCTTATCTGGATACGTTGGGGCAGCTTCATGCGTCAGATGGCATCTATTCTATCTGGGGAAATCATGATTATTGTGAATATGGCAACAATCATTCTATTGGCGCTTTGAAGAGAAACCGCCGTATGCTTTATGGTTATCAGGAAAGTTTGGGGTGGCATCAGCTGATGAACGAACATCATGTGGTGAGTCATGGTATGGCATCTATTGCTGTAATAGGCGTAGAGAATCCCGGTCAGCCTCCTTTTACCAATCGCAGTAATCTGAAGAAAGCGATGAAGGGGTTGAATCCAGATATGTTTAAAATCCTCTTGAGTCATGATCCTCATCATTGGCGCAGAGAAGTAGTTGGTAAGAAGATACAACTTACTCTGGCGGGACATACGCATGCCGGACAATTGAAAATAGGTAAATGGACGCCTGCCCGCATGGCTTTCAAAGAGTGGGGCGGAGCTTACCGGATTGGTGAGCAGATGCTCTATGTATCATCGGGTATTGGTGGTTCTTTCCCTTTCCGCCTAGGCGCATGGCCTGAACTGACAGTTATCACGCTGAAACGTGATTTATAGTTCTTAAAGATAACGAAACTGGTGTTTAAGTGTTAACATATAGTTA
>ULNY01024824.1_pt1 | contig 14012 bp, 8 predicted proteins | sample 1952071 | NCBI WGS metagenome assembly ULNY01 (sample SAMEA4835589, study PRJEB28245) | human gut metagenome | biome: gut microbiome; material: fecal sample | place: Denmark | collected 2008 | reverse complement strand
CGCCGCAGGCCAGACCGGCTCCTATGGCTGTGAGCCACGGGCTGTAGTTGCGCTTCTTGTTCTTTATTCTTTCCAGCTCCTTCTCGTATTGGTCGAGGGTATAGTCCTCTTTGATGGCCCTCCACGACAGCTTGCTTATGGCAGATATGGCGTCCATGTTGATGCCGTGCCTGTCGCAGCGCTGAAATTTAGAGAAAGAATGGGTCTTGTCGCTGAGGTTTACCATCAGCATGTTGTAGGTGATGTGAATGTGCAGCTTCTTTTCCGGCAGGCCTAGATATGCCGCCGTGCGGTCCATGTTGCGTATTATGCGGCTGGTGTCTGCCGAACTTTCCATCAATAACTGACCGGTGCGCAGCAGCAGGTCAAGTTTACGGCGTAACACCTCCAGGGAGTCAGACTGCTGAGTTTCTTCCATAATCTTTTTGCCTTTATTTTAATGAAATTTGACGAATAGTCATACCTATGCTCATTTTCAGGGTGCAAAATTACAAAATATCTATGTAATTAAGGCAAAATAGTCTTTTCATAATATACATTTTGTTTTGTCAGCCGGTGTTTTTTGACTTTTGTTACAAGTATGTCATTCTGATTTTGCCGCATCATGGTTTTGCTTTGTGCTGATCGGTGCCGCTTAGGTTGTCTGCAAGGGCAGAAATTACGGTCAAGGGCCGTTGGCTTTCACTCGGTATAAAGTAAATTGCTTGCAGAATGCATGAATGTGTCGGTAGGGCAGGGAGTGGTGCAGACTTACGGTGGGAGTCGGCGTGTCTGCGGCTCGTGTCTGATGTTTCTCCGTCAGCCTTGTGTTTGGACATAAAAAAGAGGCATGCCATTTGCGGCATGCCTCTTTTTATATAGATTATCAATGTTTATTCGTCTGCCAGCGGGTCGAATGTTCCGGCTGAACCTCCGTGCTGACTGTCTTCCCAACCGATGGTCTGCTCCAGAGCCTTGTTGTTGTTCTGTGCTCCCTGTGTCAGTCCGAGGAAGTAGTAGCGAGGCAGGAAGTTCATGTAGAGCTTAACCTTGTTCTGGTCGTAAGAGTCGCCCTTCTTGTCCTTGCGAACGAGGTTGTCGCTGTACCATGTCTTCAGAGTTTCCAGCTGCGGGTTGAGCTCCTTGCGGAGGTCTACTGCTGCACAGCGTGTTCCGCCGTTCTTCAGCAGCGGGTCGCTGTCGGCTGTTGTTCCGCCAACACCATACTTGTCGGCTACGCGGAATTCCATGTTCTCACGGCGCTGTCCGTTGAGCTGCTTGAAGCCGAGCCATGTACATGTGTTGCCGCCCCATCCTGTCAGTGTCCATGTTGAAGGCGCACCCTCAACCTTTGTTGCACCACCGTCGTAGAGCATCCAGCGGCGAAGGTCGTCGAAACGCTTGCCCTCGTATGCAAACTCTATCTGGCGCTCATAGAGAATGGCCGACATACATGCAGCCTGGTCTGACTCAAGGTTGCTCTGCAGTCCGTAGTTGTTCTCGCCGGTGTAGCCTGCGCGGGCACGAACCTGCTTCAGATAGCTTACGGCGTCTGTCAGCTCGCCAGCACCGCATGCAACCTCAGCAAGGTTGAGCAGCACCTCTGCGTAGCGAAGCTCGATGTAAGGCTGAGCTGAATAAGCAAATCCGCCGTTGCTTGCTGTACCGGTGAAGGTGTACATAGAGTTTGTATTTACGTCGTAGTCGTCAGAACGCTTGCGCACGTAAACGCCAGAGCAGTTTGTCAGCAGGTTGTCTGCACCATAGTCGTTTCCGCTCTCAGGGTCGCCCTGGTCGTCGAGGTCTGTATACCATACGTAGTTCCAGAGCTCATAGTTCTTTCCGTCGTCATACAGCGGGTTGTTAGGATCAGCCTCCTGAACGCTGCTGTTGCCGTTGTAAGCCCAGCGGAAGCCGGGGAATGCGAATGTGCGGTAGAAGCGCGGGTCGCGGTTCATGAACGGATGTTCGCGGTCGTATGTCATAGACGAAGCCTCGAGCTTTGTGTAAGTGTCGGCAGAAGCCGGGCGCTTACCGTCAGCCATCGGGAACATGTCTACCAGCATTGCAGAAGCGTTCTTGCCAGAACCTGTTGTGTTCTTCGGACGGATGTAGCGCTCCCAGTTGCTGTTCTTCTGACCGTCGCCGGCCTGTACAGTGTTGTAGAGAGTTACGAACACAGCTTCAGGGTTCTTGTCGCTCTGGTTGAACTGCAGTGCGAAGTCTGAACCGTTTACGTTGTTTGTAGATGTGAACAGACCATAGCCGCAAGAGTTGATAGAGTCGAGCTCGGCCTTCATCTGTGTGTATGCGTTCTTCCAGCGTGTCTCGTCGTTGGCACGGTTGAACAGCGGGCTAGCCCACAGCAGCAGCACACGGCCTTTCAGCGCGAGGGCTGTTCCTGTTGTTACCATACCCCATTCGTCGCTCGACCAGCCGCCGTTCATAGTCTTGTCAGCAAGCATCTTGGCTGATTGGTCAAGGTCGCTGAGGATGAAGTCGATACAAGCCTTTGCTGAACGGCGAGGGTTAACCACACCTTCAACAGGGTCCTGAACCTCAGTTACGATAGGCACACCTCCGTAGTATTTCACGAGGTTATAGTAGCACCATGCACGGAAGAAGTAGAGCTGTCCGAGATATTCGTCCTTCTTCTCCTGTGAGAGGGCGCCGCCTGAGATGCCTTCAATGGCGTCGTTGATGTTGCGGATACGTCCCCATGCGTTGTTCTGAATGTTGTTCGGAGTACCGAAGAAATAGTCAGGAACAGATGTTCCGCTCATTACAGACAGCGGGTTCTGCGGGTCAACGAATGCTCCGAAGCCGCTGTACTCCTCAGTCGACTTAGCCTGAGTGTCGTTGCTTCCTGTAGAAGGATACTGCCATGTGGGGTCGCTGTTCACCGTAGGCAGACACCAGCTGTAAACGTCGTATACACGGCGCAGGCATCCCTCTTCTGTGTCGTAAATACCTGTATTTACGTTATCGTAGTTCTTCTTTTCCTCAAGGAAGTCATCACTACATGATGTGATGGTTATGCTTGCGATGAGGCCAAGTCCGAACACTTTTATTATATTTGTTTTCATTGATAAAATTCTATTAAACGGTTATATTTTCTTAGAATGTAAGATTTACTCCAACTGTAAACTGACGCAGTGTAGGATAAGAACCGTAGCTGCACATCGGATCCATGAAGTTGTCTGGATAAGGATTATAGAAGCTCAGCAGGTTCTGGCCTGTAACGTTTACGCGGGCTGACTGTATACCGATTTTCTTCACGAGGCTTGACGGAATAGTGTAGGCCAGTGTCAGACGGCTCAGTTTTACTCGTGTTCCGCTTATTCTCCAGAACGATGATGTTATTGCGTTTACGCTCTGGTAAGCGAGGTTAGGCAGGCTTCCGTTGCGGTTGGCAGCTACTACGAGGTTGCCGGCTGCATCGTATATGTCCTGATATGAGTACATGTTGTCAACATTCCAGAATGAAGGCATGTTGGTGAACTCGAGGTCGTCTACGCCTGAGCCTGACTTCAGTGCAGAAGCGTCAACGAAGCTGTATCCACCCCATGAAGCGCTCAGCTGGGCTGTGAGAGAGAATCCCTTGTAGTCGGCGCCGAGGTTCATTGTAACGCTGTAAGGATTGTTGCGGTTAGACAGACATACCTGGTCGTTGTCCTTGTCTACCACGCCGTCAGGTCCTGCGTATGTTCCGTCTTCCTGCTGCGGTCCGCGTACATCCTTATATATAAGCATACCCGGGCGAACCTCGTCTTTGCTCATTCCGAGGTAAGATGTGATGTTGTATTTGTCGAAATACTCCTCAATATCCTGGAATGAACGGAACATGCCGATGCACTGCATACCCCACAGACCGATGTCTGTACGTCCGCCGCGCTGTATCTGACGATAGATATAGTCTGTGGCGAAGTCCATGTTCAGCACCTTGTTGTCGCTGTAGCCTGTGTTGAGGCCGATACGGTATTTGAAGTCCTTGCCGATCTTGTCACGCCATGTAGCGCTCAACTCGTAGCCCCAGCTGTCCATCTCGCCAAGGTTTACTGCTGCCGACTGTGTACCGATTGTTCCCTCGATAGCCTGGCTGATGTTCATCAACATGTCGCGGTTCCACTCGCGGTACATATCGTAAGTAACGCTCAGACGGTTGTCAAGTACGGTGAAGTCGAGACCGAAGTTGGCTTTGTAAACCTTATCCCAGTGAACATCCTTGTTTACGGCAGAGTTGTTCTTGTTGATGGTTATACGGTTCTCGCTTTCGTTAGAGATGCCTGTACCGAACACCGGACCGCGGTTGGCGTCCTGGGCGTAAACCTGCATCCACTGCCATGCGGCTGTGTTGTCACGTCCTGTCATACCGAATGATCCGCGAACTTTCAGGAAGTCTACCCATGGAAGAGCCTCCTTGAACCATTTTTCTTCAGACATTACCCAACCTGCGCTGAATGACGGGAATACTCCCCAATAGTTTACCGGGGCGAATTTCGTTGAAGCGTCAGAACGGATAAGGAATTCTGCCAGATACTTGTTGGCGTATGCATAGTTGATACGTCCGATGTAAGAGAGAGTTCCTGACTCGCTGCGGGTGAAGGTTATAACCTTTGTCTCGCCCTCAGCTGAGTTTGACTGTCCTGTTGTGAAGGGGTAGGGGTCTGAAACCATGGCATAGAGATACTCGCTCTCTGCTTCTGATTTCTCTATTGAGAATAATGCTCCGATGCTGTGCTCGCCGAAGTCTCTGTTATATGACGCCGTAAAGTTCATCTGGTAGTTGTCTGTACGTGTCATAGAGCGGTTCAGCTGTGACGGGTCACCGTTGGCTATTGTATGGGGCAGCAGGTTCGCCTCTGTGATAAACTGGCTGTAGTCCTGACCTTCTACCGGAGTATACAGGTGGCTTCCGCTTCCGGGGCGTGTCTGCATTGTGTACACTTTGTATTCAGAGCCATACTGGTTGGTCTTGTCTGTGTTGATGCTCTTTGAGTAAGAGAATCTCAGCTTGAGACCTTTCAGAATCTTGCTCCATCCAAAGTCGTAGTTGATGCTTCCCTGAACGTTTATGTTCGAAGTCATCGTGCGGCTGTAGTCGCCGTTGTTTCTCAGTTCAGAGTACGAATAGTTCTGGTCGTCATCAATCAGCGTGTTGCTTATTCCGTAGGCAGCTATAGGCATGCCGTTGACATATTCCGGAATGTAGCGCGGACGGGTAAGCAGGATGTTGTAGTCTTTTTCGTTAGAAGTACCGCCCACCTTAATATAAGGTGTGTTCTTCTTTCCGTAGTCGCCTGATACACTGAGGTTTGCGCCCAGCCACTGGCTTACCTTAACGTCTACTCCTGCACGGTAGTTCCAGCGGTTGTAGTCAAGGTTGCCGAGGTTACCGTCCTGGTCGAAGTAAGAAAGACTTGCAAAATAGCTTGCACGGTCAGTTGCTCCGCTCAGGTTGACGTTATGTTTCATTGTGACTCCTGTCTCCCAGTATTTGTCCAGCAGGTCGTAGTTGAGGCCCTTCATGGCGTTGAGCTCGTCTGCCTGATAGAGGTCTGTAAGATGGTTGAGCGATGTGTTCTTCGGGTCGGCTGCTGCAACAGCGTTGTAGAGACGGCCATACTCGTATGCGCTCAGCATTTTGGGATGTGATACGGCGTCTGTGAAACCGAATGTACCGCTGTATGAGATGCGCGGTGCGCCGAGCTTACCCTTCTTTGTGGTAACGAGGATAACACCGTTGGCCGCACGTGCACCGTAGACGGCTGCTGAAGCGTCCTTCAGCACAGAGATGCTCTCCACTTCTGCCGGGTCGAGGTTGTTGAATGCCTCTGCACCGAGGTTCTGTGTTGAGTTGCCCACCTTTACGTCGTTGGGATAGATGTATCCGTCGATGACGAACAGAGGCTGCTGTGCCACGCTACCTACGTCGCCGAGCGAGTTGGTGTCACGTATATACATTGTTGCGTTTTCACCCGGACGGGTGTCGCCGCCGCTTACGCTCAGACCGTTGACAAGTCCTGACAGACTGCTTGCCAGACCGCCTGAGGTCATGTCCTGAATCTCGTCCATCGGAACAGTTGCAACAGAACCGGTCAGGTGAGCCTTCTTCTGCACACCGTAACCTACTACGACAACTTCTTCAAGATTCTGTGAGTCTTCCTGCATTTGTGTTCTTCCGCCGGGAGCAACAGTCTGTGTAAGATATCCGATGTAGGATATTGTCACCTTGCTGCCCTTGGGTGCAGAGATGGTGTAGTTACCATTTATGTCGGTTATCACACCGGTGCCCTCTTTGCCGCTTATGCGGACAGATGCGCCAATGATAGGGTCGCCGTTTTCGTCAACGACTGTACCCTTCACCGTCTGGCTTTGTGCCAGTGCCGGTGTGGCAGCACAAACCATGAGGCCGAAGCATAGAGCTTTTATGAATTTTCTTTTCATATCTTATGTTTTTCTTTTGTTATCGATTATTATTCTGCAGCCGGAAGCCAGCGTGGGTCGCCGGTTCTCTTAGACAGCTGTTCGCCTCCGTTGACAGTGAAGTCGCCGTTTGTCGGGTCTGCAAACTGCGGGTTGCTCTTTATTGCAGTGCCGCTCTTGTCGTAGTTTTCTTCATTGTCATAAGTGTCTGTGGCAGCATCCTGCAGATAAGTGTTGTTAAGGAATGTGTATGACGGGCTTGTGCTGAAGTTACCGCCGATGAAGCGGCGTGCTATTTCCTTGGCACAGTCAACGAATATTGTGTTTGTCAGTACAAATACAGATGTTGCCTTGCCGCTGAATCCGCTGTAGTTAGCCCACTGTCCTGATTTTGCGATGTTGTAGAATGTGCTGTTCTTGATGTTTACGCTGTTAGATGTGTATCCGGCACGGTCGCAGCGTCCTGAGTTGTTGTATTGTATGAAGTATTTTGCATCAGAGTCGCCGGCGTTCCAGAATGTAGAATTCTGTACGGTCAGATTGTTGATGAATCCCGACTTGAAGTAGATTATGGCATTGCTGCTTACGCCGCTTGATGCTGTAGATGTCAGTTTCACCACAGTGTTGTCAATGACACATGTCTCAATACAATATTTCTTGTTGTTGTCGTGTATAAACTGGGCGTTCACTCCTTCAAAGTTACAGCTTGTGATATGCAGCGTACCCATTATGTTGTAGTAGTCGCCGCTGCCTGTTGCGCCTTTTATGCTCTCGTCAGGTGTCTCGCTCAGTCCTATTGCCTCATTGCTGGATGCACTGCAGTCAAAATTGAGGCTCTTCAGTTTCAGAGGAGCTGATGTGCGTATTGTGCCATCTTCTTTTGAAGGATCGGGATTTTTTGTATAAGTGATTGTAGGTCTCTTCTGGTCGTTTGTACAGCGCAGCTGTATCTTGTTTCCGCCAAAGTCAAGAATTCCTGAAACTGTATACTGTCCGCCTTCCTCAAGGTCGTATACGAGTTCCTCTTCGTTGCCTTCAGGTATAGGGTTGTTCTGGAAGTATTCGCAGAGGTCGCTTCCTGAAGGAATTGTTGCAAATGCAACGGCAAAGGTGTTGAAAGTCTTGATTACAGGGTCGCAGCCTGTGTTGTTTCTTTCCTCGTTGCCGAGAACCTCCAGAGACAGTTCGTAGTTGTTGTCCTCAACACGTGCTACGGCGAATGAAGTGCCGTCGTAGACAGAGTCTACCAATACTTCTCCTGCAGTAGTGTTAGTCAGGATGGCATGATAGCCGCCTGCACCATAGACTACCGGCCAGCTGATGGTCTGTTGTGTTCCATCTGCGCTTGCCGTGATTTGGATGTCGTCTGTTGAAGGAGCCTCAAGCTGTGTGTTGTATACACCGCTGTCGAAGCTTTCTTCGTCGAAACCATCCTGCGCACATGAAGCAAAGAGCAGCACGCCTGCCGCAAGCGACATCAGGGCGTATGCCTTTCTTCGTAGTGAAAAATGATTTTTCTTCATAAGAATGTTTTTATTAATGTTATACAATATAATTAAATTTGTTTTTTCAAGTATGTCTTGCCCATGGCATCAGGGCATATTTTCTCCTTTACAATTCTTTGACGGATATAATAGAAAAATGTAACCAAAATATAATAAAAAATAAAAACAAAAGGTTGCATTAAACTATTTGTCGCATTTGCCTACGGTGTAAACGGCTGATTTATAACATGACACGTCTCGGATGGTGCATATTTGTCGCATGGCAGACATGGAAAATATATGTTTTTTTATCCTTCACGTATTAGTTTTCCCGGTTGTGTTTTGATGTCCGCAGTAGATATGGCATGCTTCTGTTTGTCCGTTTGCGCCAGTTTGGTGTGTCTGCGGGCATCTCATCAAAAATAACAGCGGTATGGTGCTGCTGCCGGAGTGGCAAGTCATAAAGAAAAACTGTGATTAGCAGAGTCAGGATTAATCATATCCTCCAAAAGCAAATAATCCTCCTAATGACAGGCGTGCTGTCTTTAGGAAGATTATTTGTGCGTTATGTATAAAAGATGTTTATTGGTTTACGTACGATTCGTACACAATCGTCATCAGGCTTATTTTCTGATGAACTTCTTTCCGTTCTGAATCAGTATGCCCTTTGCATCCTTGCTTACGCGCTGTCCGGCAAGGTTGTATACAGGAGCATCAGCGTCAAATGTGTTGTTTGTTATGTCGTTGATGCCGCTTGTGCCGGCTTCAAATTCAACATCGCTTACACCGATCTGTGCGTTGTGCAGGAACACCATGTAGGTCTGGTCAGCCTTCATAGGTATGTTCAGCCAGCCCCAGATAGCTTGGCCGCCGCCTTTTGCACCCCAGATGTACAGGTCGTCACCTTCTGTTCCCTTTGTAGGGAGGTTCATGTTGTAAGCCTTTGTGCCGTCTTCGTTTGTCACGCCATTCTCATATCCGCCCAGAGTATAGTCTACTTTAGGTGTCAGAGCCTTCTGTGTCTCTTTGTCTACAACGAAGAGCTTGCGGCTTCCTTTGTTGATCCATACACCGAGTACGAGAGTTCCTTCAGCCTTAGCCTTGAACTCATAGTAGAGTCCTGACACGGGCAGACCCTTGCTTCCGTCCGGCTCATAGTATTCGTATGCAGGGCGATATGTGCCTGTAGGCTGGTCGTCTGTAATCACTTCTTCTGCCCAAAACTTGATATAAGGGTTACCTGTTCCCTGTATGTAAGGAAACTCGATGTCGCCCTGGTTGCCGGTCTTCCATTCTATGGCGCTCCATTCTGATACGTTTGCGTCTTTGTCTATTTCTTTAGGAGTAGTGCCGCCTACTGCTGTCATTGTTACATTTGTAAGATCTACGGTAACAACAGATTTGCCGTTCTGAGTGTCGATAACAGCATTCTGGAATTCTTCTGCCATTACTACGTTCTTGTCGGCATCATAAGTTGCGGCAGCATAATAATCCTGAGCGTTTGCGCTCATTGCTGCAAGTGCAACTGCTACTAAAGTAAAAATTTTTTTCATAAGCTAATTTTATTAAGTTAATAGATTTTCTGATGTTTTTCTCTTTAAACGATTACTGATTTGCTTTGTAATCAAAAGCGAAAATGCTATTAACTGAATTTAACTTTCGTGCGTCCCGATTATGCGAAAATGGGCATAGGCGCTTTAATCCTAATCGGCCATCAGCGTTCAGAAACTAAAAGACGGGCTGAAAGCATGAAGACACAAAACAGATAAAACAATGTGCGGTCTAATGGCCAATTGTGCTTAAATGTCAATAAGCGCAGCTCAAATAACGTAGTGACTATCCGAATCTCGCAAATCATTACCCAAATTCATTTCGTCGTTTTTTTTATTAGCGCTAAACTGGCGGCCATTGTGATTCGGCAAAATTCTGATACAAAAAACTTATCTTAATAAACTCATCACTCGTCACAATAGCTTTTAATATGCTGATTTACAGATTGTTAAGTTGTGATGAGTTGCTTCGCGTACTCATCACGCAACAGACCGTTCACCTCGGATGTGATGAGTTGGAAATGCAACTCGTCACACTCTAAAGCCTTGACTACAAGGTCCTTATGCAGCTTTGTGATGAGTGATGAGTTTTTTCTTAAAATCTTTTTCATATCTCTGTTCCTTCTTGCGTCGTAACATGGCCATGCAGCTTGTAAAAGCTGTCCTTTTACATCGTAAAACACCACGTTTCATCATCTAAAAGCATACCTTTTCCAATGCCGTTTGCCGTCTTTTATGTTCCAACCAGTAATTAATATTCAGCAATGTTAATGCTTTATGTTATTGGTCATCCTGTGCTTTTGCCTTATCTTAATAGTATTTCCGTTCGCTTTTTCGCTGGCATAATGGGCTGTGTCAAGAAAAAACGTACGAAAAGACCAGCAAGGATGGCTGAGAGCATAAACCACCTTGTTTAATTAAAATCTATTTGCCTGACGACGAACTGTGGCAATATAATATAAGGTGTATGTATTGCCCGCATACTCTATGCGCCTCGGATCTGCGCCGTAGGATGCGAAGTCACCTATCTTTGATACGATGCGCTGTGAGCCTATATAGATGTGCTTGGTGTAGCGTCCGCCTTGGTTTGCCACGAGATAAGGACTCACGTAGAGTGAGAACTTGGCCGTGTTGGTGCGTCCGCCGGCAAACTCTGAGTTCACATATACCTGTTCGCTCTCTCCGCTGGTCTTCACTGTGCGCTCGCCGTCAGCGTCATACCAGTAGTTGGTCACGAATCTGTCATTGCAATAGACCTATAGTATGTTCTCCTCGTCGCGTTTAACAAGAATAGAATGGGAAAAGTTGAATACAATGAATTCTTTTCTAAATTGGAGAAGAACGAAATAGATGAAATACACGAAACTCTCTTAGGGAAGAAATACCGTGAAAATCATCTGCTAAGATTAATATCCGATTTTAATCCTGGACTCTTAAAGGCAAATTTAGAATAATAGTCTCCTGTCGTACTGAATATTGCTATACAGTTTGCATTATCCTCACGTTGTTAGAACCGGCAATATAAATCCGGTACTTACTGAGTTTTTTATTTATAAGAGCAGAAGGAAAAACTGATTATCGGTATCTTCCTTCTGCTCAAATAGTTACATTACAACACGTGCTATATTATGTTGTAATACAATAAAATCAACATTGTTCCATAGATCATAAAACCAGCACCACAATAATAGCCATTAAGGACTGAGGCATAACGAGTCGTCCATTTTGGTACAGGATGATTCTTCTGCTCCTTATATGTATCAATAAATAAATATAGCCCCCATAATATTGCACAAAATGTATGGCAGATATGATAAAAGAAACTTATTACACCAAGAAACATTCCTACTAACGAAGCTATTCCATATATGTAAAAAGAAACATTTCTTTTACTCCTGTTTCTATACAGACGTATAAGTATCCATATACTACTCAAGATTGTCATGCAATTAATAAATATTATACACCATAGAGGTACAGGTTCCATTGTTCTCATTATTTACTTTCTTTTGTATTATTAGTAGTATCTTTTTCTTCTATTACCTTATCGGTTATTTTTTCAGCTCCTGATATTTTGAGTCCTCGACCTTGTGCCAATATTTCAGTTCCTTTTACAAAATGTTTTCTTTATGGCATTTAAAATACGGTCTTAGAAATAGCAAAAGACGACAAATTGAAAATTAAAAAAATATCAAATGCAAGTCATTTGAGCATCTATTTTTTATTGCCATTTTCAATCTGTTTCAGCTCTTTTTCGCATCTGTTGTCACCTCTTTCTTTTCCTCTTTTCAGAAAAACATTGCTATGTATTTTGATTTGCCAGATATCCAATGCAAATGCCAGAATGGAAATAAACAATATATATTATTTTCATTAAATTTCAAATAAAAAAACCTTCGCATAATGGAAGCTTTCTAATATGGCCATTTGAAAGAATTTCAAATTTTATAGGATATGGATAATTCCAATCTGTAATTGTCGTATATCTAAAATTTGGTATACCGAATTTTCCTTTCTTTATCCAAGTATCATCTAATATTCCATTTGACTGCTCTGCACCATACAAAACAACTAAGTATCCATTTCGATAAAAATACCCATTATATTTCTCTTTATCATAAAAAATCATAGAACGTAAAGTTGCATATCGCTTATTATTTTTTAATATAAATCGAAGTTCATATAAAACATTAATATTATTTTGGATATATGAATTTAGAAGTTTATTTACATTTTCGTTTTTTATAACATTACTTCCTGTAATGTTTTCTCTGTTGAATTTTAATTCAGACTGATTATTTATATATGACAAATTACCATTATTTATAATCTCATACAAATTCTGTTTTGGTTCAAAAATTTCATTATTCAAATAAGTATTTTCATAGTTTTTTATTTTACCATTAAATTTCAATAAAGATTTAGCATCAATTATAGATGCTCTATCCATACTATCCGTTTGGTAATATGTTATTAATTTATCTTTATAAATACAATAACCATCTATCATGTTGGGGTCATAAGAATTCAGACCTGTAATAAATAACAAATTATGTTCGTCAAGTTTTGATGCTTGAATTTGTATTACACAACATTTTGGATATTTCTTTATAAAACTATCAATGGCAGTAGCTAAGGATGGAGATAATGCTCCATCCTTAGCTACACAACTTGTTAATAGAATTAAGATTATAAAAATATTGTTTTTCATTTCTTATAAATTCTAAGTTTAATTTGTTTGTAATTTGGATTATAAACTGGATCCAATTTAGAATGCATTAAATCATATTGATATAATTGGCTTTCCTGTTTTTTATCTCCAGCATAATATATATATGCTTTTGGATATTTGCTAAATTCCAAATTAGGATTGGCTTCTTTGTATGCATTATAGATATTATTTAACATCCAAATATCACCTTTATTATAATGTCCACTAACTTTCTGACCTGAAGAAATCTTTTGATATTCCCTATAGCTTCCAGATGCTTTTGTTCCACTTACGTTAGTTCCCCAAGGATGGTTGTGTAAATGAAAAAACATTGATTTATAATTACTTGCGTCACTTGTTGCTGACTCTACATCAAAATCAGTATTCAGCTTAAAGCTAACGCCAGAATTTGTTTTGATACCAGTCAAAATCCATTCAACTTTAGTTTGGTCTGCTGCAAACTTAAAAAATTTGAAGGCATCATCCGCATTTGAAGTTGTTGCATATGTACCTTGACTTTTTTGATTGCTTACTAATTGTTCCACTAAATCTCGATTTACCGTTATATTCGATGTTCCTGAATAAATACGATGAGTGGATTTCGCATTTGATTTTCTCCAAAAATAGATATGTCCAAATTCGTCTATCTTATAGTCATCTTTACCATCAATGTCAAACAAAATTATAGGATTATTATGGCAATAAACATATGCACTAATGTTTGGGTACTTTTCTTTTGACGGATCAGTTGACATCCACAAGCTCAACCTAGGATCATAGTATCTCGCACCATAGTAATACAGTCCCGTCTCCTCGTCGAATTCCTTCGCGTTGAAGAGGTAAGGCGTATTCCAGATGTTGTTCCGCTCTTCAATGAACACTTCGCCGAACGGCACGTACTCTATGTGCTGTACCACTTCACCGTCCAGATTGGTGATGTAGCTGCTGCTGCCCAGATGGTCGGTATGATAGTAGAACTGCAGGTCCTCGTAGGCGTCGCCTTCCTGGAAGTTGTCCTCCGGTGCGTTGGCCTGAGCCATGGATGCTTCAATCGTGCCGTCGTCACAGCAGAAGCCTTCACCGTCCACATAGTCGTCATTGTCCGTTCCGTTGTACGGCACCCCAAATGTAGCATAATTTTCTTTGATTGCCTGCAGTTGTTGACTATATTTAACATCATAGTCCACATTTACTGCGTCAGCCTCTTTGCCGGCATATTGTATGCGCCTCGGATCTGCGCCGTAGGATGCGAAGTCACCGATCTTGGATACAATGCGCTGGCTGCCTATGTAGATGTGCTTGGTGTAGCGTCCGCCCTGGTTTGCTACGAGATAAGGACTCACGTAGAGTGAGAACCTGGCA
>ULNY01009665.1_pt1 | contig 14311 bp, 9 predicted proteins | sample 1952071 | NCBI WGS metagenome assembly ULNY01 (sample SAMEA4835589, study PRJEB28245) | human gut metagenome | biome: gut microbiome; material: fecal sample | place: Denmark | collected 2008 | reverse complement strand
TTCCGATCTGAGTCAGTATACGCTCCTGTTCAGGGGCTTTGGTTACTTCACCGCTGTATTGGCCCAGCTGCATCTGTATGGCGTCACGTTGTATTGTGAGGCTCTTCTTTGCCTGCTGCAGTGCCTGATGTATGCTTGCCTGCATGTCATCGAGTTGTGATGTCAGCTCTATTACCACCGGGCTGTTTTCTGAAGCCGTGCGAAGCAGTCTGTTGCGTTCGAGGGCTATCTTGTTGTATTCATTGATAAGCGATGTTGACGCTTCGTCTTGAAGTCCTACATTTGACGGCAAAACCTGATGCCTGTTACCGGGACGGTTGGCAAAGTTGATAAGGCTGGTTATCAGAGATATCTGAGTGTTTGCCTCATTGAGCTTCTGCTCGTATACAGAAGTGTTTGTCGATGTCGTGGTGGCATCCAGTTTTAGCTCCATCAGCCTGTTGCGCTTCTTGTAATCTTCGAGTTCGCCATCTGTCGAACTAAGTTCAGCATTGATTTTTGCCAGACGTTCATTGATGAACTCTTCTGTACGTACGGCTATTTCGTTCTTGTCTTCGTTGGCTTGTCTGTTATAGCAAACCACAAGCTGGCGCAGATAATCCATACTGCGGCTTATGTCCTGATCCTGAAGCTGCAGGCTCAATACAGAAGACGTCTTTGATGTCTGTTCAACGGATAAGCTCTTGACATATTTATATGCAGCAATACGGGGTGAATTTAATATAGCAATTTCTGATTCTCCGTCTTCAAGCTTATAACGCCCGTTTGCAGTCAATGTGATAATTCCGACTTTTGTACGTATTACGGCAGGTATGCCATCTATTGTCTTTTCTATTTCGTAAGGACCGTCAAAAGCAACCTCGTTTTCAGGAATATAATATGTACCTTTGACAATGTAGCCATTGTCTTTTCTTGTAATTTTTAGTTTGACCGGAGCATTCAGCTTATCCATGTGGGCAAAATCCATGTCAACATTTATTGGCTGCTCTTTGTATATAAGCTGGTCTTTTACATGCCCCTTTAGATAATAATTGACGTATAATTTTAAGTCGCGGACAGCTTGTTCGGCAACAGTGGTTGATGTCAGGATTTCCTGCTCATTCTCTATACCATAGTTGTTGCTTATAATACCAAGGTTAGACATACTCTCCAGTGCCTGAAGGCCTCCTCGTCCAGAGCGTCGGCTGTTGTCGTCGTCCTTAATCAGCAACTTAGCTATTGTGTTGTATACCGGTGTAGTGTAGCGCAGGTAAAGAAAACCAATGCCAACACATATCAGTATAGATAAAATAAACCATTTCCAATTAAGTATAAACGCCTTGTAAATGGTTTGGAAGTTGAAGGAAGATTGCTCTTCTGCAAATTCCTGAACTTCTTGGTTGTTTTTTAATTCGTTCATTTATTTTTATCCTAGTTTATTTGTTTGTTATCCTATTAAACTTATAAGGTATTTTCCGTATTCATTTTTCAACATGGGCTGAGCAACTTCTTTAAGTTTCTCAGAGTCAATCCAACCTTGTTTGAATGCAATCTCTTCAAGGCATGCAATTTTCAGACCTTGACGTTTCTCTATAACCTCAATGAAAGTTGACGCCTCGCTCAGACTGTCGTGTGTGCCTGTGTCAAGCCATGCGAATCCTCTTTGAAGTGTTTGAACTTTCAGAGTCTGTCGTCTGAGGTATTCTTGGTTGACAGATGTTATTTCCAGTTCGCCTCGTTTGCTTGGCTTGATGTTCTTTGCAATCTCAACAACGCTGTTTGGGTAGAAATATAAGCCGACAACGGCATAGTTGCTCTTCGGATTTTCAGGCTTTTCCTCTATGCTGAGACAGTTGCCGTTCTTGTCAAATTCAGCCACTCCGTAACGTTCCGGATCGTTGACATAGTATCCGAATACAGTTGCGTTTCCGTTCTTCTCTGCCTCTTCGACACTTGCGTGCAACATCGCAGAAAATCCTGCTCCGTGAAAAATGTTGTCGCCTAATACAAGGCATACGCTGTCGTCGCCGATAAATTCCTCGCCGATGATAAATGCCTGTGCAAGTCCATCAGGTGAAGGCTGTTCTGCGTATTCGAAATGTACGCCATAGTCGGAGCCGTCTCCTAGCAGTCTTTTGAATCCAGGCAGGTCGTGTGGTGTTGATATTATCAGAATGTCTTTTATGCCAGAAAGCATAAGGACTGAAATGGGATAATATATCATCGGCTTGTCAAAAATTGGTATCAATTGCTTGCTGATACCTTTAGTGATTGGATATAAACGTGTGCCAGAACCACCGGCCAATACAATACCTTTCATCTTGTTTTGCTGTTAAATTAAATAATACTTAACCTGTTGAATGCCTGTTTTGTCAGGTCTTTGTGATGTTGTTTAAAAAATTATACATCAATTGCAATAATCGCATATGCTTTGCAAAGGTATAATAAAAGTTGATAATAATCAAATTTTATTTTGATTTTTGATGTATTTGATGTAATTTTGCATTTATATTTTAATTGCCGTGATATTGTTCATGGCTCGTTAGTTTAAATTATATTGATTAAAGACATGGGATTTTTAAGTAAATTATTTGGAAAAAGCAATAAAGAAGAACATAAGACTGGAGGCATGGAAGATTATATGACACTTGTGCGTGTCTATCTTCAGGCTGCAATCGCTGAAAATGCCGGCATAACTAATCTGGCGATGCTTCCTGACCTGAGAATGTTCAAAACCACTCTTCACGTTCCGACATTGAACAACAAACTTGGGGTGGGGGAGAAAAAGCATTGTAAAAAGATGCTTAAGGACTTGTATAATACAGAAGATGACTTCTTTAAGGAAGTTGACCAAAGCATCCGTAAGAATTGCCGTAAGATACAGGACGTGCAGACATATCTTATCCAGTTCCAGAATTTTACTCAAGATCTCATGATGCTTATGGGTAATCTAATGAAGTTTAAGCTTCGTATGCCTTCGTTCATGAAAAAGGCTATATATGGAATGACCGAAAAGACCGTTGCTGACATTTTCCATAAGAACGACTTTAAGGATATGGGCGTTATGAAGACGGTGGTAGCCATCCGTAATTACGATAAGCGGTTGGGCTTCAGCGAAAAATGGATAACCGATTTTGTGTTCCAGGTCGTAATGCTGGCTAAGAAGGAACCGCGTCCCGCTGATGATGACAACTTGAAAAATAATTCGAAATAGTAAGTCTGCTTATATGCCGTAATGAGTTTGCCTCCGCAGTCTCGTTATGGCATAATTTGTTGATTTATGTAAAATCGGATGAATAAATTTTGCAAGTTGATAAATTTGTGCTAAATTTGTAGGCAAAACTTTTTGTGATGGCTGACAATGATAAAATAATGACGCTGTTTACCACACGTGTAAGGCAGTTGATTCTTCAGTACAACCAATTGAAGAAAGAAAACGAGGAGCTTTATGCGATGCTTGATGCACAGGAGGAGGAAATGAAGCGTCTGAAATCAACTTTGGAACAGGCACAGAAAGACTACGATAGCCTCAAGATGGCTAAAATGATGGAGATATCTGACGGCGACATTGAGTCGGCAAAGCGCAGACTGTCAGGCCTTATACGCGAGGTTAATAAATGTATCACGCTGCTTAGTGAGGAATAGTGACGTAGTGATGGCTGAAGGAAAAGATAAATTAAATATAAGACTGCACGTTTATGATACAGAGATACCGGTTTATAATATAATACCGGAAGAAGAGCCTTTTTATCGTAATGCGGCCAAGCTTATAACAGAAACGGTAAATACATATTCAGAACGCTTTAGGTCAACTAAAAGCGAGAAAGAAATCTTGTATATGGCGATGATTAATATCGCACTGAATCTGGAGTTTGAAAAAACTAACAACGACACAGCACCCTATGACGATATTCTCACAAAGATAACCAATGAGATCGAAGATGCTCTTGGCGTGTCTGAAACAGGCATGCGTGCAGCTACGGATAAAAAATAAAAGTGAGAATATTAACATTATTAAAATAAACAAATGATATTAAATATTATTATTGCCGTCGTAGCACTTATTTTGGGTGGACTATGCGGATATTTTATATTCAGGTATGTTCTTACCGGGAAATATAATGAAATGATTTCTGCAGCTCAAAAAGAAGCTGAAGTGTTGAAGGAAAAGAAGAAGCTCGAGGTTAAGGAGATTTTTCTTAATAAAAAGTCTGGGCTCGAAAAGGAGGTGCAGAGCCGTAACCAGAAAATTCAGCAGAGCGAGAACCGCCTGAAGCAGAGAGAACTCTCTTTGAATCAGCGCCAGGAAGAACTGGGCCGCAGAAAGCAGGACGTGGATCAGCAGCAGCAGCGTGTTGATAATGAAAAGAAACTTTTGCAGATTAAGCAGGAGGAACTCGACAAGATGCAGCTTCAGGAGCGTGCAAAGCTTGAGGAACTTTCCGGTCTCAGCGCAGAAGAGGCAAAGAACCGTCTTGTTGAGAGCCTGAAAGACGAAGCTCGTACAGATGCTGCAAGCTATATCAACGAGATTATGGACGAGGCTAAGCTTAACGCCAATGCTCAGGCTAAGAAAATCGTTATACAGACAATACAGCGCGTTGCCACTGAAACCGCGATAGAAAACTCTGTCAGCGTGTTCCATATCGACAACGATGAGGTGAAAGGACGTATCATCGGCCGTGAAGGACGTAACATCAGAGCTCTTGAAGCAGCAACAGGTGTCGAGATTGTTGTCGATGACACTCCTGAGGCTATTGTCATTTCTGCTTTCGATCCTGTTCGCCGTGAGGTTTGCCGTCTGGCTCTTCATCAGCTTGTTACTGACGGACGTATCCACCCGGCACGTATCGAGGAAGTTGTTGCTAAGGTTAAGAAGCAGCTCGACAACGAGATTATCGAGACAGGTAAGCGTACAGCCATCGATCTTGGTATACATGGTCTGCATCCTGAACTTATACGTATCATCGGTAAGATGAAGTATCGTTCAAGCTATGGTCAGAACCTTTTGCAGCATGCCCGTGAGACAGCCAACCTCTGTGCTGTAATGGCTTCTGAGCTTGGTCTTAATCCTAAGAAGGCTAAACGTGCCGGATTGTTGCACGATATAGGTAAGGTGCCTGACGAGGAGAGCGAACTGCCGCATGCTCTTTATGGTGCAAAGATTGCTGAAAAGTATAAGGAGAAGCCGGATATCGTTAATGCTATTGGCGCTCACCACGATGAAATAGAGATGAACACACTGCTCGCTCCTATCGTTCAGGTCTGCGATGCTATCAGTGGAGCCCGTCCTGGCGCACGCCGCGAAATTGTTGAGGCTTACATCAAACGTCTTAATGATCTTGAGGCTATCGCTATGAGTTATCCGGGCGTTACAAAGACATACGCCATTCAGGCTGGCCGCGAGTTGCGCGTAATCGTCGGTGCAGATAAGATGGACGATAAGGAAACAGAGAATCTGTCTGGCGAGATAGCAACTAAGATTCAGAACGAGATGACTTATCCGGGACAGGTTAAGATCACTGTTATCCGTGAAACAAGAAGCGTGGCATACGCTAAGTAAAATCAGAAAATACATACTTCTATATAAAAAGCGTGAACATTTCTCTGTTCACGCTTTTTTATTTTATGTTTACACCGCCTATACATAATTATATATGTCGGTTGTATTTTATGTTAAATGATGAAAGACCATGATGCATTTTGTGCTGTTGGCATCCATATGTCAGTTTTGTCATTCCGGGGATCTGTCGAAGATGTAGTCTGTCCCATAGTGGCTGCATATCATGCGCAGGCATGCTAAACCGCACTGCATCGCGTCGTGCTGAAGGTAGAGTTTAAAGTTTCTCATTTATTTTATAATACCCGAAAATCAAACTAATATTTACGGTCCATCAAGTTGAGGTCATCCTGAATATCTTTCATGATGTCCTTGTCCAAGTCAATTTTCTTATGGTTCTTTCTTGCTTAAGATTGACATTTCATATAATTCTTTCTAAGAGGGATATCAGTGAATCTGTATAGATAATGGCGTTAAAAAATAGAAGTACTACCAAGAATCTTTTCATAATTTATGAATTTATATAGCATTTAATATTCTGATTTTTATTGATTATTGCCTTGTTCTGTCTATCACATCGTTGTTATTTCTTGATGAACTTACTGTTATGTCTTGATTAAACAAACTGAGCGATGCTGACAATGTGATACCTCTCATGTCATTAGTGCCGTAGGTTCCGTGTTGGGTGTTGATGTACCTGATATCAATATTGTTATAATTTGCACGGTGCAAGATATCTGATACACTGAGTGTGAGTGTTAATTTGTCTTTTATCATGTTCATCTGTACACCTGCGCTCCAGTTGTTTGCGGGACGCTGGGATATATTTGTGTCTTCAAGATAACTTTGGAATGTGAATGTTGTGTATGCCGTAATTTTGTTGTTCAGAAAATAATACAAATTCATGTTTCCTGAATAAAACGGATGGTGTATTTTTATTGTTTTATTGAGGAATATGTATTTATATTTCGGAAAGTTTATGTAAAGGTTTCCACTGAAGTATAGTTTACCTGAAAACATTCTTCTGTTGTATCCAAGCATTGTGTAAAATGATTCAGAACGTTTAACGTTTATCGGTGTCTCGCATACTATATCTGTGGACGGATCCTGATTGTATACAACGCTTTTTATAAGGTTGCGTGTGTGGGTATATCCGGCAGTCACGTATAATCCTTTCCATCCTGCGTAAATTGAGATATTGTCGTTCACGCTGGGTTGCAGATCTCTGTTACCTGCTGAATACGACAAAGAGTCCTGATAAATAGGATAAGGGTTAAGGCCGGTGTATTTCTGCCTATTTACGCTTCGTCTGTAATTAAGCTGGAAAGTCAAGTTTTTCCACGGGAAGACGGTTAATGTACCCGATGGCAGGAAGAAAGAAGTATGTCGGGAGTTGCTGATTGTTTCCGACAGAGTGTTTATCCAAACCTTTGTATCAGAATATTCGTAGCGCCCACCCGATGATAAGTGAACTTTTTTCCATTTTTTCCCGAGGCTTAAATATGCGGCTGTAACATTGTCTTCCGTCTTCTGTCCGTTTGAGCCCAATGTCTCAGGCTGCCATTTGCTGTCAGACAGATAGCCGTATCTGTCATTTACATTATAATAACGTGCCCCTGCTTCCGAACTGATATTGAAAGGCAGATTAAATGAATAAGTGGAATTAAGTGTCATTATTTTATATTTGTTCGTAGTTTTCGTGAAGTTATTGTTCCCGTTATCATTATTTTTGTTTTTTTCTGCAATATCTGTTCGCGAATTGTTGCTTATTATAGAATAGTCTCCGCCCAGTGACAGGAGTGATTTTCCTATTTTGCTTTTGTAATATAGAGTTACATTATGTAGGTTACAATTGTCTATTGTTTGTCTTCTGATATTCTTGTCGTTGTATTTTTCTGTATCAGAATATTTCATATCAGCATTACTTATGTCGTTTTCTTTTTCATGCTGGAAGTAATAAGCCAGACTTATTGTGTTGTTTTTGTTGATGTCGAAATTATTATTCCACGTTATGTCGTGATTGTGAGAACCCATGAATAATTCGTTGGCTTCATCGCTTCGGAATGTATGGTCGGGATGAGAAATCTCTGTATAATATGTTTCTTTGTTGAGAGACATCCAAGCTCCGTAATCATATCCTATAGATGAATTCCATATACCATATTTCATGCGAAGCTCAAATGATGGATTTTCTGAGAATTTCCGTCTTACAGTGGTCGTATTATAGACGTCAAGTGCAATGAAGTCTTTTAGTGGTTTTATTGTTATTATGTTTATCACAGCGTTGGTTCCTGCCGGATATTTGGCTGAAGGTTCTCTTTCAATTTCTATCTTTGCAATGTCTGATGTTTTCAGTGTTGTGAATATGTTTTGATTGGTTACTTCTTTTCCGTCAACATAGTATATTGGCTTTCCTTTTCCAGCCACGTCAAAGTTGTTGTTCCCTTTTGCTATTATCCCGGGTGTGACACTCAGCATATTTCCAAGGTTTCCCATCTTGCTTAGAAAAGTTCCTTTAACGGTTACAGTCTGTCAGCTTCCTTCTGTTTTTACTATAGGTCTGTAAGCTTTCACTTCAATAGAACTCAGTCTGAAATCTTTACTTATGCTGTCTTGTTGCGCATAAATATCAGTGGTGGTATGAATATACAGTGCTAATATTAATAAAAAAGTCTTCATATGTTTGTTCTTTTAGATTCGACTTAAATTTAACGTTGGTATTTAATTATAATTTACTATTTCTCTTTTTTGTTCCCATAAATTAAAGGTAACATCTCTTCAATATGTTTTTATAAATGGAGCAATAGCTTCTGTGCCACTGGATATATAATGTATTGCCACAAGAGCTTATTGACGAAGTGTCGACAGATTGCGCCAATGTGTGTGCTGTAAATGCCATAACGGCAAACATTATTAATAGTATTTTTTTCATAATATTTTGGTTTTAATTTCAATCTCTGTTCACGCTTTTTTATTTTATGTTTACACCATCTATACATAATTATATATGTCGGTTGTATTTAATGTTAAATGATGAAAGACCGTGATGCATTTTGGCTGTTGGCATCCATATGTCAGTTTTGTCTTTCCAGGAATCTGTCGAAGCTGTATTCTGCCCATAGTGGCTGTATATCATGTGCAGGCATGCAATGCAGTAATGCATCGTGTCGTGCTGAAGGTATATCATAAAGTTTTTCATCGTTTGATATATTGTTAAAGAAAATACTCGTCAGAATCTGTTAAGTTCAGAACTGCCGGTTCCTTTACCTTTATATTTCTTTTTGTTTTTATTGTTGAACGAATAGGTTACAGACAGTTGTATCAGTTGCGAAGCACCTTTACGGTATTCGGTTACGTTAACTCCGTTTGTGCGTGTGAGATGCTTTTGCTTCTGTGTGCCGAATATGTCGTTTGCCAAAAGAGAGAACGACCAGTTGCCTATGCTTTTCAACAAATAAACATACACCGAGGCGTTGTCGTACATGTAATAAGTGTTGTTATTGCCTTTGCTCGACCACCATCCCGTAAGGTATGCATATATCCCCCAAGGCAGGTCGAAACGGTTCTGAAGGCTTATGCTTCCTATGGGCTTGTTGTATCTCTCTTCGGGCGAGCCGTATTTTAAGTCACAGATGGCGAGCTGTCCTTGTATCATCGGATGCCAGAAGCCGATATCCATGCTGTGCGACAGCACTATGTTTAGTTTGTTGAAGTCAGGCAGGTTTATCGGCTTTCGTATGTTGAGGTTATAGTCAGGCATGTGCATGTAGACATACTCTATCTGTCTTTTCATTCTTATGTATGTTACGTTAAGCATAGTCTGTTTCCATGCCATGCTAAGGTTTATATTGTGTGGCGTCGATGAGCTCAGCAGCGGGTTGCCTGTCTCCCATGACGTGTGCGAAACGTATGTCGAATAGTTGTTTAGCATAGAATAGCTCGGCCTGTATACGTTGGTGTTGTACGAAAGTCCTATTCTCAGGTCTTTTACGGCATAGCTGATCATGAACCTTGGCAGCCAGTCGGTGTACGACTTTGACTGACCGTCTATTCGTCCTCCGTTTTTATAGTAAGTGAAGTCTGTTGTTTCAGCCCTCATTCCGGCTGTCAGCGTCAGGTTGTTAAGCGGTCTGTATGTTGCGTTGACGTATCCGGCTGCAAGATTCTGTTTAATAAAGTCGTTTGCCTGTGAGCCTGTGCCGTCAATAATGCTGCCAAAATCAGTCCTGTCTGACGTGTACGAATATTCGCCTCCTACGTCAAAGGACAGTTTACCGAAAGCCATGTTTAAGTTTGCCTTTGTGGCAATCAGATGATACGATGCCCTGTTTGATATGTTCACAATGCTGTATATCCCTTTACTGTCTTCGGTGGTGTTCTGATTGTTTTTGCTTTCTCCGTACAGGTAGTCGGCGTCAGCCGTAATCTCAAAGTTCTTTTTTGCGCCGAACTTAATCGTGGCATATCCGTTAAGATAATGCTGCATGCTCTGCGATAACAATTCGTTTGCCGAAGCGATGCTGCTTTCCTGTCCGTCAGCGTTGGTCTTTATGTTGCTGTCCGTGTTGTATTTGCTTGACGGTGTTCTCGAAAATTGGTACCTTACTCCTGCCGAATTGCTTTCTCCGAAATCAAAGCTGCTTCCTGCCTGCAGGTTCATTGATTTGCTGCGGCTGTTATATTTGCCTTCTGTTAATGTATAATTTTGGTTGTTGTTGAATTTCTCGTCATACGTTCTGTCCTGTTTGAATCCGCTGTCGGCAACAGAGCCTCCGACAAAGAATCCTAATCCGTTCTTCAAGACATACGAAAAGTCGGCGTTTACGTTTCCCGATGCAACTTCAGACATTGTTCCGGAGCCTGTTATAACTCCGGCCAGGCCATTGTCGCGTTTCTTGGTGTGTATTATTATCACCGACGTTACGCTTGAGCCGTATTTAACGCTCGGGTCTGTAATGATGTCTACGCTCTTTATGTTTTCCGGTGACAACTGGCTCAGTTCGCTGCTGTTCCTTACGCGTCTGTTGTTTATGTATATTTCAGGCGTTCCCTTGCCGAGTACTGCTATTCCGCCGCTTGTTGCGTCAATCATTGGCATCATTCTTATGGCATCATTGACCGACGGCAGTTTGGCGAGCGGGTTGCCTTCCATATCAACTGTAAGTCCTGAAGCGTTGTGCTTTATGAATTTTCTCACTCCCGTTACTGTTATGCCTTCAAGAGCCTTAGCCTGAGGCTGCATGCGTATTGCTCCGTTTAGCGGAATGTCGGCATAGGCGGTTTCATAGCCCAGCGATGTTACCCTTACGGCCAGAGTCTTGCAGTGTGTCGTGTCGTTTACAACGAATTTGCCTTCTTCGTCCGTAAGCCCTCCTGATATCAGACTTGAGTCGGCTGTGTTTATCAGTGCCACGCTGGCATATTCCATTGGCATGTCCTGTTCATTCACCACTTTGCCGCTTATCTGCTGTGCATTAGCCTTTGCAAATGCAAGGAGCATGATGATTAGTATTGTAAGTTTCTTCATATTGATAGTTTTTATTTTCGTTTTCGTCAATGCATTTATATCCCGTCTTTCTTATTGTGTCTTTTGAAAGATTTTAGTTGAATTGTGCTTCACTCATAGTTAGTACGCAATGCCCAGCGTTTTGTGACATCATTTATAATAATTTTTTTATTAGCCGTTTTAGCGTAACCGCCATATTGTCATTACGCCAAGACTATTTTCATTTTTTATTTCAGCACGCTTGTTTTTGCGCTGCCTTCAAACCTTGCATTGTTGCCATGATCAGTCTTACGGCCGAAGTCGAGTGTGTAGCGCATCGTCAGGCTGACGTATCTTCCATCCCACGGACGCGACAGATATTCGCTGCTGTGCAAATTGTCGCTGTCAAACCATGACTTCACCCAGCCGTGTTTTCTCAGTACGGAGTTTACAGACAGCATTGCGTAAAAGTTTCCGGCTGTGTATTGCAGATTCACTTTAAGGTTATCGCTTAATTGCGCCGTTGTGCCGTATCCGCCGCGCATAAATCCCTTGTTGAAATTTTTGCCGTATCCTGCCGACACTGAGAAATTCTTGTTCATGTTGTAGCTTACGTATGGGTACAAGCCATAGTTGTTTAACGAGAAATTTCTTATGCCCGAATGCATCTCGTGTGCGTAATACAGCTTTGCCTGCATGTTAAGCTTTCCGCCGGCAAGAGACAGCGACGGTGTAAGCGATGCTGATATGATGTCGTAGTTGCCGCTGTTAACGATGTCCTTAATCATAAGTCCGTTTTCCGCATGCCATAAGGGCACAATGTCGTGCATTATCTCTTCCCACATAACGTCGGCGTTAAGCGAAAATCCGTTTATTGGCATCCATGCATACGACATAAGGGCTGAGGCATACCGTTGAGGCTTCAGACCGGCGTTGCCCTTGGTGCCTTCAATCTCGTTGTCCTGTCGCACTACGGTGTTATAGAATGAAGGAGTTATCGGCATCTGCATAATTTGCGCGTATGCATACAGAGAGTGTTTCTTTCCGATACGGCCGTTCATTACTACGAATCCGTTTACGTATGGCTTGGTGTCATAACCGTCGTCGTTCACCTTGTAGAAGTTTACAGGCACTTCTATCTGTGCGCTTGCCGACCAGTTGTCAGAGAATTTGTGGTTATATCTCACTCTGGCATAGACATAGTTGTTTATGAGTTTCTGTCGTGTGTTGTCCGTTCCTGTGTAGAGCGTGTTGAATATTTCCGATTTATATTCTGCCGTTACGGTCATATAGTTTTGTTTGTATAGCGGAAAGGCGTATGACATCCATACGTCAGGCAGATACACGTCTTCCTCGGTGGCATTGAATATCGGGCTGCCGAATGTGTACAGAGTAGACGCGTCGTTATGGTTGTAAGAGAACGATGCCGCGCCGTACAGCATTGAGTTGCGTGGCAACTTTGACAACTGGAAGTATGTGTTGATGTATGGCAGCATGCCTTTCGACGACGCTTCCGTTAGAGCCTTGCCGTTGTCGGGTGCGTTGTTGCCTGTATAGGTTATGTTTATGTCGCTGTTGTTCACCGGCGTGCTTTCATATCTGTATCCTGCCGATGCCGTGAAGGTCAGCTTGTCGCTTATGTATCTTGCGTTTACGGCTGTTGTGAACATCTTTGTGTGTTCTCTTTGCGTTTCTTCAGTCAGCTTGTCTATTATGTTGTCCTTACTGAATATGTATTGTGTGCCGGTGTTGTGCGTTATGTCGTCAGCGTTGCGGTAGTAGGCTTCGGCCAGTCCCGTAAGCGTCCATTTGCCAGTATTCACTTTTGCCGCTGCTCCATAGTTGCCGCTGTTGTAGACGAACGACTGATTAACCTCGCCGAGCACATATCCTCCGTATTTGTATTTCTTCATCACGAGGTTTACCACTGCCTGATAATTCTTGTATTTAGGATCTGCAGGCGATTTGAGATATTCTACGTGCAGCACGTCTTTCGGTCTCAGGGCTTTCACCTCCCAGTCTTGCGCCTCCACGCCGTCAATGTAGAAATGCACTTCACCTTGATAAGTTGTTTCTACTTTGTTTGAACCAAGATCAACTCTAAGTCCTGCCACCATCATTCTTGCCAGCAGGTCGTTTATGTTTATGGCATGCTGCTTCGCTTCCTTTGACGGAATGTAAACCACACCGTCTGCAATGGCATAGTTGCGTGTACCGTCAACCACCACCTCGTTGAGTTTATAATTTTTTATCGAGTCTGTCTGTGCTTTTGCATAATAATCCAGACTTAGAAGAACTATCGTAAATAATAATAAACGTTTTTTGTTCATATATCTAAAATTTTTTAGTTTAACTGTATTGTGTACGCAGGCAAGCACCGTTTTGTGACATCTTTAACATGATTTAACTTGCTTTTCTTGATGTGACAGCCATCAGTGATAATCAGATTTTTTAGCAATATATATTATCTCCGGTTAACATCTTCAGCCTCATACTCGGCTGCGGCACTATTCTTTTCTTTCGCAAAGGAACGGAAATTTTATAATAAAAACAAATTTTCAGACAACTCAGAATTCACAAAAAATTCACAGACACGTTTGCATACCTACGCAAACGTGTCTGATTTTTATATTTATTAAAACCTGTTTATATTAAGCTTTTCTAATAGTCCTGAGCAGACATGTTTTGCAAAGATTATTGAAGCATTAAACTTCACAAATAATTCACAAACGTCATAATCTGCATTCTATAACATGCTGGTTATAAGGATTTTATGTATCTGTCGAAGTCTTTAGACGTTCCATTCTTGCCTGTAATTCTGTTGTATAGACGTTTTCGTATGTTGGTTATGTCAGACCTGCTGCGGCCGGTGAGCAGACTTATCTGCGAAGGTGCGAAACCCAGCTTTACCAAGAGGCACAGCTCGTATTCGCTTTCACTTAAAACGGCCTTCAGCCGGCTTATTTCTTCGTAGCTGTCAAACAGGCTTATGAGCATTTTGCGCTCTTCTCCGCTCATCATCACGTGCTCCTTTTCGGCATGTCTACGTAAAATTATTACAACAGGCTCGCCTGCAAACGGCGTCATTCGGGCTGCAATGTCCTTGTTTTTCTCATATTCGGCTTTCTCTTTTTGCAGCCTTTCAATCTCTTCCTCCTTCTCCTTAATCAGACTTTCCATCCGCGTCTGTCTGTTTTCGGTCAGTATGTCCAGCTCGCGCCTTGCCTTCTTCAGTTCGCTTATGCTGCGTTCATATTCTTTTATCTCGTTAACTCTTGCCCTGCGTT
>ULNY01001413.1_pt1 | contig 14460 bp, 5 predicted proteins | sample 1952071 | NCBI WGS metagenome assembly ULNY01 (sample SAMEA4835589, study PRJEB28245) | human gut metagenome | biome: gut microbiome; material: fecal sample | place: Denmark | collected 2008 | reverse complement strand
CGTAAGGTGTTCTCCCAGTCTTTCATGGGTGAACTGGACAATCAGATTGCCGTGCCGGCCAAGATGGGAGTGTCGAGTGCCGTAGCCGGATTTGCCACGGCTTTGCAATACATGCACAAAGGTGATGTCTGGTGGGTATATATACCGTCTGAACTGGCTTACGGAAGCCAGTCTGCAGGTTCGGTGCTACCTTATTCCACGTTGACGTTTTATGCCAATCTGGTAGAGTATTACGAACCGGGAGAGGACGTTCCGGACTGGAAATAAGACGTAACAGGAATATAAATTTTATATGGATATGTGAAAATGAATGGCACGGCAGGTTTGTAGCTGTCGTGCCATTCGTTTGGGATAGATAATGCTGTTTTATTTATTCCACGGGCATACCGTATGCGGTGAGCTCATAGACACCATCGGCCCAGGTGGCCGGATTATTGTTATGCACATTGATGATTCTCAGTACCGTTAACCTGAGGTATCTGTAAACAGACGAGTCCGTGACGGGGAGTATCTGGAAACCTACTTGCCAGTTGTCCGTTCCGTCTACCAAGGTTTGAAAGTGCTCGCCGTCCACACTCCCTTCGATCGTGTATTTATATGCCGTTTCCGAGCCGTTGACCAATTTGGTTGACAAGTTGAGCTCCGATATCTTGGCCTTTTTTTGCATATCTATGGTCAGGACATACGGGTACGTACTGTTCTGGAAGTAAACGGAAGAATTCATGTCGGCTCCGTCCGTGATGCAGGATGCCGTATGAGGATTGGCACCAACCGTGGTGGTAGAGACCGGTGCGTTAAGCGTAAGGTTCCTGCCGTTTTGTACGGGGACAATGCCGTATGAGTCATGAAATTCGATATAACGGTAATAATCCATGGAAGCATAGCCTTTGTTGAATTTGGCTACGGATATTCTCGGGAAATTCCCGTCCGGGTCTTTATGGTGGTACTGGGCGCCCCAATGGTAGCTCCACACGCCGAATGTTTCGTGGTTTGTGCCTCTTCTTTGGATATTGTTGAACTGTGCCCCGAAAGTAGAGTTGTTACCGATTTCCCGTAATGAAGTCCATACCCCACCCAAATTTTCCGCCGAGGCATACATGGCCTGGCTGGGATACCATCCGGACGCTTTGGAACTGAAGAAATAGTATTCTCCGTCTTTTTTGATGATGGATGGGGTCTCGCGATGTTGCCCTTTACATATCGTATTGACCAGTTCTACCGGTTTGGTCCATGTCTCGTCCAGTTTGTAGATGTGGATATCGCTGTTCATATTGGTGGCAGACAAGAGGTATCCGCTACCGTCGTCATCCACGAATAACGATTGGTCTCTGGAATCGTAACCTAAAGGTCGTTCCATCGTACCGACCTCGATACCGCCTTTCGGGGTTATCTGCGCCAAGAATATTTTAGCTGCGGTATATCCGCCTTGATCTTCATAATGGGCGGACAATACGACTTTACGGGTCTTTTCGTTGTAACGGAATCCTATACCCTCGAAATTTACATTGGGATAGAAAGCTATCTCGCGTGGACTGTTCCAACTTCCTTCCTTTCCTGTCGTGGAATAAGATTCTGACAGCAACCAACCGTCTTTTTCCTGTCCATCTACAGTTTTTTTCTTCCGTTCCAGCCGGTAAGAGAAATAAAGGTCTCCTATTTTCATCCCGGAGATGCCGCCCTCTCTATTTTTCAGATATTGACCGTTGCGGTTGTCGTACACGTCGCAATCTTGTGAAGGGCTGAAAGGCATGGCCGACTGCGATTCCGATGTGGCTATCTTTCGACCCTCTTTGTAGCCTTCTACATGATAGGTATAATTTTCCCCTAAAGACAACCCGTAATCATCGTAGGTGTCTCCCCGGGTCTCCCCAATCAAGGTTCCGTTTCGAAATATTTTGTACACGTCTGCGTCATTTCTTTGCATCCAGTTGATTTTTACGTTCTTCACTTCGTTTTCGCCGATTAACTTGAATGGGGTGGCAGTGACGGCCCATGTACTGATGGCAAAATCTGCCGAGACTATTTTACTGGCGCCTTCCGCATTGTAAGCAATGGCGTTGACTCTTGTCGTTTTGTCGATCGTGAACGGAGCAATATATTTATGGCTGTTTTTGTCCGGTTGGCTGCCATCGAGCGTATAGTAAATTTCGGCAGAAGGGTCCTTGTGTTTTAATTCTACGGTTCGGCTATCCCACGAACCGCCGTCCCAGGAAATGATGGGTGTTTCTAAGTTGGCACTGATTTGCTCTACGGAAATCAGGCTGATATTGCCGTTTTCCCATTCTTTTCCGCCTATCTTGTTGCTTTCGTAGGTGAAAGTTGTGGGGTGCGTCAATTTCAGATCGTGAGTTACCCATACGGCAGGGTGTATCTTGTCTTCGGATACGTTGGTAGACACTTGTTTGGTGTTGACAATCTTTTGATCTACTCTGAGATAACTGGTGAAGTTTAATTTGATAACCGGAACGTGTGCGACTCTGATTCTGTATACTCCCAGTTGTAAGGTCAGTTTGTAGGTCAGTCCTTCGTCTTTATCTTTACCGTCGCTGAGGAATGAGGTCGCCCAGTCATCTCCATTTCCGGCTGTGACATATACCTTCTGGTCCTCATATTGTTCGCGTTCCACATATCCCCATTGGTCAGTGCCCGAATGGAATTTACGGTCTGGGGCATCATTCAGTAGAGCCTCGCCACGCAGGGACTTGGCAGCTTCGAATATTTGGGAAGAATGAGGGGCGACACGGCCTGCGTCGATAAGGTAAACCAAGTTCTCCGGCAAAGTCCATACGGCGGCAGTTACTGGTATTTTTGTACCTTTTCGGTCTGCTTCGCCTTTTATGACCGTCTTGTCGAATGGGGTATTGAACTGGTTCTTATTGGTTTTGTCCCATTTTACCGGCAGGCTGTCCGAACCGAGTTGAATGCTCGATGGCAATGCGGGAAGTTGGTTGACCACAGTACCTATGACCACGGTTTCTCCCTTGGTGTCGTCGGGGGAGGCCATACCCTGTAAAGGGGGACATAACAGGAACGTTCCTATAATATAGTTCCTCATCCATGATTTTTTGAGTGTCATTTGATAAATATTTAACGGTTTGTAATTTGATTACTTGTCTCTTTAAAGAAAGTAAGTGCGAGGCCGTCACGGATACGCACTTAACAACATTAACCTAATTTCAAGTGTTTTTATCGAATAGTTTAAGATGCCCTGTATGAATATTTGTCTGAATCGAAGTAAACTCCGAAATAGTGAGGTTCTCCGTTTTCCGTGAGGTATAAAGGAGTTCCCTCGAAAGTATTATTGCCCGAAACAGAGATGAACTTCTGGTCCTGCATGCTTTGTATGCGATAGAATCCGTCTGCTTGTCGGATGAATTTCCACTTTTGACTGTTGCCGTCTGTTGCTTCGGCATTCAGGCGTAAGGAACCGAACGTGTTGGTCAGGAGCTTGCCGCTTTTGGTGTCTTTCAACTTATACACGTCCGGAGTTTCGGTTTGCAAGAATACGAAGTTCAGGTTGATTTCGTCGTTGTCGTCAGCTAGGGTGAAACCGTTCGCAGGTTTGGACACGAGCCGGTCTGCCTGTTGTTCCAATAAGGCGTAAGTGTTTCCCGGCACGATTTCCGCAGCTTGTTTATAGCGGTACATTTTGTCGAAGATACTCAAGTCCCATTGGTCGTACCAGCGGACGACAGGATAACCCGAACGCATACTGACCGGTAACCAGACATGAGTGGAATGTTCCACATCGTTGGGATTCCAACGATCGCCCATATAGATGAATGCATCTTTTTTACCTTCCACCTGGAAGACGTAACACGGTTGCGTACGGTAACTTATTTGTTTCATCTTGTCGATGGCAAAATTGCCGTTGCGTTGCCATTCGCCCATGAGGTTGTCCGTGTAGGCGCGCCGTCCCGGGTTGGGGGCCCAGCCGGTGCAACCCGAAAACAGACCGAAATACCGGTTGTTCCATTTGAAGACGGCTGCCGCTTCGCATTTCTGCCCTTTCAACACTTGCTGATTTGTGCCTTCCGGCTCCAGATAGTCTTCACGCAGGAGGGCGATGTTCGTGTTGGTGTTCATTTCGGTGGAACAGATATGGTAAGCTTTTCCGTCGCTGTCCACGAATAATGTTTGGTCGCGCGATTCGTTTCCGTTCGGTCTGAACGTCTTGTAGAGCGTGTAAGGACCGGTGATTCGGTCGCTCGTGGCTACGCATACCCGTGCGGCACCATAGTCGCTGCTCGATTTTTCCCAATGGCTCCACATCACCCACTTTTGGGTCTTCGGGTTGTATATGACTTTCGGGCGTTCAAAGAGGCGGCCTTGTGAGATGTCGTTCAAGTCTTCACGGGGTTGGCCGTCGGTTTTCAATGCCAGTCCGATACGTTTCCAGTTGTAGAGGTCTGTGGAAGAATAGCAACTGACACCGTTCGATTCGAATTTCGTACGATCCTCGCCAAACCAATAGTATGTGCCATTGTGGAACACTACGCAGCCTCCGTGGGCATTGATGGGGGCGTTTTCAGTGTCGTTCCATACTTCGCCCGGATGGAATTGGGCAAGTTGTGCCGGACAGTGGGTATGCCATGTCCACAAACCTACGATGAACAAAAACAGTTTCTTCATGCTTCGTTTGCAGGTTAGTTGATATTTACCGTAATTTCAGGAGATGCCGGAGCGTATGCCCCGGTGGTATCGAATGTGAAGTATTCCACCTTGGCATTATGGTTGATGAAGCCGATTTTGGGGGTATATTGGCGTGATACTCCGGTCAGTTTTACGTTGTCTATCTCGAACGGGCTTCTGTGTTCGCCCCATTTTCCGGATTCGGTCTGGAAGACGACACGGATTTGACGGCAATCGGGAGAGGTGGTATAGTCCAAAGAGTAAGTCTCCCATGAATCGCTGGCAATTTCCACCTTGGTTCTTTTCTCACGGTCTTGCATTTCTTCAATAAACATAGTGGCGGCTAAGGTTCCCTCTTTTTCCCGGATTCCGCCTTTGGCCAGTGCCGTGAGCGTGTAGGTTTCATTCGGCGCCACGTCGACAATTTGGTTGATATTGCCGTTGCCCCAACCGTTGGCCCACATATAGGGTACGATTTTGGCGATGTGATTGTCCACGTCGACCGTGTTGTCTATTTCTTCCGGGAGGATAAACTGTTGGCTGCACCAATAGTCGTGTATGTCTATATACCAGCCTTCTATGCTTTTGGCCACGTCTTCTGCATTTTTAATACCGAAAACTTCGAATTCCCCTTCGAATCCCGGATTCTTCAGCAGGTTTTCCTTTAGTTCTCCATTGCCGGTGGCAAAGTCGGGTTGCAATCCGTAGTCGTGCAGACGTACTGTGTCCACGGCTATGCCGTCGCGATAGAAGAACGCGCGGTTGTCCGGCATTACGGCAATTCTATAGGTATGTGCTTTACCATCGTTGTTGTAGAATTTGCCTCGTCCTCCGGTTACGTTGGTCGACGGGTTTGTGAAACCGTCCGCTTTGGAAGTAGAATGAAATAAACCGAAAGCGGTGGAAGAGACATAACTTTTAAAGCCGTTGCCTTGGGAATCAATGGCGAAAGGATAAAATTCATCTCCATCCGTAGGTGTCGCCACCTTGAATTCTATCGTGTATCCGTCGGCAGACGGATTGAATGCTTTTTCAAAAGTTTCCTCTTCGCCTCCTTGGTAGGTGGGAGTGGTAGATAAGTCTTTGACAGGAAGTGCTTTCCCGACTCCTTTGACAGCGACATAATAACGGGTATCACCGCTGCGAAGGATTACCTTCCCCGTGGTTTGTTGTTTGGAACTTATCAGTTTCACGGTCACTGTACCCTTGCTGTTAGGAGAAAGTTCGCGGGGAGAAACCTCAAATCCGTTTGTTGCAGAAATCAGGATGGGTTCGTCCGAACGCAGATTTCTGGAATCTACGGTGAACGACGCAGTCTCTCCATATCCGTGAATGGCGATTTCCGACGGGGCGGCTGTGGCGTTCTTTTTCGACTTGGCATTGAGCGTAAGCGGGCAGTACACCATGGTCATTCCCACTACAGCAGCTATGACTTTTACATAATTTCTTTTCATATTCTATTTTTTTTTAATCATACATATACAACATCTGGTAAAGCATTATTCTGAAAACATCTTTTATACCTGGCAAAACTTTACCTGTTTCTTTCACTCTTGCTTTTTTCTGATGCAAAATTCATAAAAAATAAAATGAGTAAGGGACGATTTTTATTCAGATTAGGACAAAATTCAATCTAATATCGTCTGAGGAAGATTATAGTTCAATAAAGGCAAAAATGGTTCACTCATGTGGGGTGAAAACCGTGTTCCTCATAGTCGAAAATCAGTTGCCGCAGATTGAAAAATCGTTTGGCTGAGAACGAAAAATCGTTTGGCGCAGAAAATAAAAGGAGAAAAAAGAACTGTGAAAGACAGCATATAGCTATATTTTATTATTTTTGCATGCGAAAAAACAGATTGATTAGACACCATGAAAAAAAGGAGTGTGGTTTTTCTCATTTCGTTTTTACTGTATACGGCTTGGGCTTGCGGGAGTTTATTGGATAAGATCTCAGTGAAGCCGTTTCCTTTGTTGGGACAGTTGCCTTCCAATAAGGTGTATTGTATGTATCAGGACCAGGAAGGAGTACTTTGGTTGGGCACTACCGACGGGTTGTGCCGCTACGATGGCTACGGGCTTCATGTCTTTCGCTCTTCTCCAATGTATCCTACACTTTTGCCTCATAACGACATCCGGGAAATTACCGAGACACGGGATGGGAAAATTCTCATCGGTACGCAGAAAGGAATGTGTGCGTGGGATAAGAGGACCAATCGGTTCATTTCTTTTACGGATTCTTTGTTGACGAATTATGAGATACGCTCCATCGTGACCGACGATGAAGGGTATATTTGGGTCGGTTCATATAAGAATTTGGTGCGGATTAGTCCGGATTTGTCCGAGGTCAAGTCTTACGATTCAAGCCTTCCCGTGACCAGCGTGAACATGGTATATAAAGATGGGGCCGGTACGGTTTGGGTCGGTTTCTGGCAAAGCGGGTTGTACCGTTATAACCGGACGACGGACCGTTTCGAGCGTATGCCCCGATTGGGGTTATACGACAATCCTTTTCGTATGTTGCAAGACAAGCAAGGAAGGTATTGGCTTTCTACATGGGGAGAAGGGCTGTTCAGGATGGAGGTGGACGACAAGAATGCCATTCATTATGTCAGCGAGTCTCTGTCGGGCGAGAACGAAGACGAAGTTCAGAATTTGAAGTATGCTTTTTGTTTGTTCGAAGACAGCCACTGGGGATATTTGTGGATGCTCGGTTATTATGGTTTGACCATCGCCCGGATTGAAGACGGGCATTTGGTGGCTATACCGTCGGACAAGTTGGCCACCCAGACGAATAATCTGTTTAATCGGATTTGTGCCGATAGAGAGGGGAATATCTGGATTTCTGCAGCCGGGGACGGAGCTTATCAGTTGATTGTCAATGACAGCCGAATCTCTAATTACTCTTTGCCTGTATGGCAAGACAAAACGGGAAGGCTTAGTCCTATCGTCCGGGGGATATTCAAGAATAACGCGGAGCTGTTTTGGATTAATTACGACCGTATCGGTTTGGGGTGGTATAACCCCGTCGATAATACTCTGTTTTTTTGCCGTGACCTGGAGTCTACGGATGATTTAGGGGATTTGGGAGATATTTCTACGTTCTTTTCACCTTCTTCGCAGAAAGAAGAGGTTTGGGTGGGAGCTAAATTTGCACCTAAAATTTATGTATTTTTAACACGAGGGGGGGGGGTAAAATTGCCCACTCTAAAGAAGGTTTTAGATATTAAAAGTATAGGTGCGGGAGTTCCTTTATCAATTAAAGAGGATTCGCTTGGGAATATATGGGTTGCGACGGATTATGGTCTCGTGGTTTGTCGTACAGACCGCGATAAATTGGCCGTAATAAAAGTGGATATCCATGATATTTCATCCATGGAGATTGATACGCGAGGAGCTATTTGGCTGGGGACCCACGGGCACGGACTTTATCGGATTGTTCCGGAATATCGTCGGGGAGAGGTCGTAAAATATACGGTTATGCATTTTAATGCGCATAACAGCACATTGCTTTCAGATAATATAGAAACCCTTTGTTCCGATATGCACCGTCGGAAAATATGGATTGGTACGACGGAAGGATATGTGCAGGCTTGGGATATAGCGACGAACAAGGCGAAAGATTATTCTCCATTATTTTATAGTTATATCAATGCTTCTATTTACGACATTATTACGGGTAAAGAGGGGCATATATGGGTCTCTACGGCTAAAAATGTGATAGAATTCAGTCCGGATAATGAGGTGATAAAGTCGTACGCCGGACTGGACGATACCGGAATACATTCTTTTGAGCGGAATGCCTGTTTCTATTATGATGGTGTCTATTATTATGGTAGAGACGGAGGAATTACCGGTTTCAAGGGGACGTCTGATTTGGCAGGAAAGGCACAGGCTGTGGATGTGGATATCACGGATGTGAGGGTTTCAGGAAAATCAATCTTGGACGGAGGCTTTTCTGAAGAGGGATTGTTGGATATACAGTCGCGGAAACTTGTATTGGGACCGGACGCTCATGATATTGAGATTGATTTTTCGACTTTGAACTATTCTTCCCCCAGGCAAGTACTGTATGCCTATCGGATTAAGGGCGTAAACAACGACTGGGTATATACCGGAAATAATCTGCCTCGTGCCTATTATAATAAGTTGCCCAAGGGAGAGAGTATATTGGAACTGCGTGCCACGGACAGTGAAGGGAGGTGGAGTGCGAAGACGGTTTCTTATTTGATAGAACGTAAACCGGCTTTTTATGAGACGTGGTGGGCGTATGTGATATATGTGTTCCTTTGCGGGATACTTGCATATTGTTGTTACCGATGGGCAGTCTACCGTGTCAGGTTGCGCAACGAATTGAAGATTATTCAAATAGAAAAGGAAAAGAGCGAGGAACTGACACAGGCTAAGTTACGCTATTTCACAAATATATCTCATGATTTCCTTACGCCCATCACAATCATATCCTGTTTGATTGACGATATGGTCATGACGTATAAAAACAGAATTCCCCAGTTGGATAAAATGAGAAGCAGCCTGCGCCAATTGAAACATTTGATTCAGCAAGTGCTTGACTTCCGAAAGATTGAGAATGGGAAAATGAGCCTTCAGGTGTCCGAGGGAGATATTTCAGTCTTTATAGAAGATTTATGCCGGATGAACTTTTCCGTGCTGATGGACAAGAAGCATATCTCTTTTGCCGTTGTGGCGGAGAAGCCCCATATTTCGGCTTGCTTTGACCGGGATATACTGGAGAAAGTTTTGTATAATTTGTTGTTTAATGCTTATAAATATACGAATGAAGGCGGTGAAATCACGGTTTCTCTTTCTGTGGTGGAAAATGACGGTGTACGTTCAGCATTGATTCGGGTCAAAGATACCGGTGTGGGCATTCCTCTTGAAAAACAGCCTTTTGTATTCAATCGTTTTTATACTGCTACGACGGACACGGCGGCAGAAGCAAACGGGATAGGGCTGTCTCTGGTAAAAGAGTTGCTTGAGATTCATCACGGACGGATTGCATTGGAGAGTACGGTCGGTAAGGGGACTGAATTTTCAGTTCTTTTGCCGATGGAGAAATCTGCTTATTTGCCGGAAGAATTTGCTCCTCAGGAAGATATGTCGGTGGTGGAAGAGCTTGAACTTCCTCACGAAGAGAATATTGTGGGCTATTCCGTATTAGAGAAGACTGAACCGCAAAAGGAAGTGGACGTTTGTATGTTGCTGGTGGACGACAATGTGGACTTATTGGATGTAATGTGCCGTGTTTTCTCGCACCGCCATAAAGTCCTGTTGGCACACGATGGTATAGAAGCTGTTGCCGTGATTGAGAATAACGCTGTGGATGTGATTATCAGTGACGTGATGATGCCGAATATGGATGGTCTTGAACTGTGTCGCCATTTGAAGGCCGATATTAATACGAGCCATATTCCGGTGATTTTACTGACGGCAAAAAACGCTCCGGAAGATAGAATAGAGTGTTATAAGGCCGGATGTGACGGTTATGTGGCTAAACCGTTCGAGCTGAGAGTGCTTGAAGCCAGAGTGGAAAGTTTCTTGGAACATAAGCGTTGTGCCCAAAGAGACTTTAAGGAAGAGCGGGAAGTGAGGACTGCCATGTTGAAAATGTCAGCTCTGGATCAGAAGTTTCTGGATAAGGTAATTTCGATTATAGAGCATAATATGAAGAAGGCGATAGATATAGATGTGAACACGATAGCCCGCGAGGTGGGAATGTCCAAATCATCTTTTTATCGTAAGATAAAGCTTATCACGGATCTTTCGCCCGTAGAGTTTGTGAAAAATATCCGGCTGAAGCATGCATACGAACTTTTAGAAAAGGGGGAGACGTCATTGGAGTCCGTTGCTTATTCCACCGGATTTTCCAGTGCGAAGTATTTTTCCACCTGTTTTAAGGAACAGTTCGGAATCACCCCGACGGAATTTTTACGTAGGCGTGAACTGGATGTCTGACGGGGAGGACTTGGTTTTATCAAATATTAGGGATTACTGTTTGTCTTAAAGGCGATATGCATCTCTCTATTCGTTTCCGAATGAAACTGATAGAGAGGTTTTGTATCATTTTGATAATTAATGACTTCTGCGTGACTTCTGAATCAAAAATATCTTTGGTTGAATGATTTTTATCTTTGGATTTCTCTAATTTGGTCTAAAAACGGGTTAACTTGGTTGAATATTGTACTGCATTCTTTTAATATACCTTTATTTTTGCACCATGTCGAATTAACTAAAATTTGTATGAAAAACAAAAGAAAAGGAAGACGATACAGTCGAATCACCTATCCGTTTTGTGCGGTATATTGTTTTTCCATGCTGTATGCTGGAAGTGCATACTGCATGAACTATAGGTACCCTTTGTCACAATCGGATGCAGGCAGTAGTGTGACATCTTATCGAAAAGAAGCCTTGAGGAATGATACCTTATTGAAGGACGGTACGAAAAAGAGAGAAAAACAGGATTTTCTTCAGGAAGCCCAAAAACCGTGTAAGGCCTTGGGGCTACCGGACTCGGTCGACATGATGGGAGTCTACCGGTCACCGTACATTTCTCTTCAACAAAATTTAAAAGGACAAGTGCCCGGATTGTACATACAGGAGCCGAGTGGGGAACCCGGAACGCAGCAAGCCATGTTTTTGCGCGGAACGTCCGTCCCTTTGTTCTCGAAAGTCGATGCGATGTCCACTCAGCCGGCTGTATACGTCAACGGGGTTCCTATCATAGAAAACCGGGCTTATTCATATAGTATAAAGAATAATGACGTGAATCCTTTGGGGACAGCCACTAATCTTCTGGCCGGTTTACATTTGGCCAATATAGAGTCGATAGAAGTTATAAAAGACCCTTACGAGCTGGCTAAGTTAGGCCCGTTGGCAGCTAACGGAGCCATTTGGATTGTGACCCGGGACGGATACAGGGGAGGACCGAATGTTACGGTAGATGCTAGTTTAACGGCATCTATGGCCTCCAACGGGGATGTGCGGATGACGAATGCAAACGATGAGCGGAATTTCCGTGCCGGATTTTACCCCGAAGGTACGGATTTGGACCGTTATCTTCCTGCTTATTTGAAAGATAGAACCGATCCTATGTTTTTCGGAGTACCGGGTTGGGCCGAGGATTATTATAACACTCCCCAGTTGCAATATAACGTGAATGCGTCTGTAGCCGGCGGCAAAGGTATTGCCAATTATTTGTTCGCTATTGGGACGGCTACCAATGAGGGGATGGCGGATAATACAGACTATTCGAAATACAATATTGATTTCTATTTGAATATGATGCCCGTAAAAGGCTTGACGGTAAGTACGGTCCTGCAAGCCACGAAAGCATCACGTTCGCGGAACAATACGTTAAGGGATCGTTATGCGGAGATGGAATATTTCCCGTCCTTGTCTACGCCGTTGCCTCCGACAACAGAAGGTGCTGCCATTTATGAATCTTATTTGGATGGTACAGATGATAAAAATGACAATATGACGATAAACGGGAGTCTGTCTCTGAATTATGTGTGGGAAGCACTAAGAGCTGGTGTGTCTATGAAATTCGATTACGAGACCGACGTTCGTAATGCGTTTTGGCCTTCAACATTGATGGAGTCTATGAACTTTGTGTCGAATTACTCGGGTTACAATCGTCGTTTTATAGGGGATTTTTATTTGGGGTATGATTGGAATTTGGAAAGCGGTCATCGGCTTTCTTTTGATGTGAAAGGTTCAATGGACCAAGACCGCTATCATTATAATTATTCCAAAGGTTATGACGGTGACGACGATAACAAGCATAGTACTAAGGGAGGAGGTTTTGAACTGTTTAATTTCTTGGATCAGGAAGAGGTACATTTCATGAATTCATCTTTGAATATCGGTTATCAATGGAAGGATTATTTTTCTACCGGTGTAGTATTACGTTATGATGGTGCGACGACTGTACAATCCAATCATCGTTGGCTTTTTACTCCGGCGGTTCAGGCTCGATGGAATATTAAGAATTCTTTATTAGAGAATGTTTCATGGTTATCCAGGTTGGATTTATTTGGTTCATGGGCCCGTATCGGGCGCTATCTTCCATCCGATCGTTATGGTATGGGGCCGCAATATACGTCTGAAAACATTGGTTGGAGCGGTTCTTGGATTTCGGGGGCTTATAACCAGTATGCCACGGCTACACGTCCTTATATGTTCGGTTGGGTAGGCTTTGGTGTGGGATGGCCTTATGCGGATAAGGCGGAAATAGGCTTACGGTCTAGTTGGTTGAAGGAGCGCCTGACATTAGATTTTTCTTTTTATTCCAATCGCGACAAGGATTTGTTGGTAAAGATACCGGTAGCTCACGAGTTCGGTTATACAGGGCAATATAAACAAGGTATGGAGATTACGAACCGAGGAGTGGAACTGTCTCTTTCCGGAAAGTTGGTTGAACAACCCGGTGACGGATGGCAATGGTTGGTCGGAGCTCACTTGGCTTTCAATCACAATGAATTGTCAGCCCTTCCCGATGGGCTTCAGCAAACGGAGGTTGACGGACGGTTGTTGAGGGTAGGAGAAGCCGTAGACCGTTTTTATGTTTTGGAAAACAACGGAATCTATTTATCCGATGCAGAGGTTCCGGTGAAAGACGGGAAAAAGATGACGGTAAACGGAGTGGAACTGAAAGCCGGTGACCCGAAATGGGGAGATAGGAATGGCGATAATAAGATAACGGATGAGGACAAAGTCCTGAAAGGCCATTCTTTGCCGAAATATACCGGAGGATTTTCGACTCAACTGAAGTTTAAACGTTTTGATTTGGGGGCTTCGTTCTTTTTTGCGGCAGGACAGTCGGCCATGAATTACAGGGCCTATCAACAGTATGATTTCACGACCCTTGACAAAGGGGATAACCTGGCAGGTGTGAAGGAAATTTTCTTTTGGCAAAGCGGTAATGTACCGATGGATTACCCGCGTTACAACGTATTGAGTGGGGTACATCCTTACCGGGCTGATCAGGATTTGTATTTGGAAAAGGTTTCTTACTTGAAGTTACGGTCGGTTACTTTGGGGTATTCTGTTCCTGCACCAAAACATGATGTATATGTGTATGTGTCAGGAAATAATCTGTTTACCGTCTCGAATTTCAGCGGTGACGATCCAGAGTTAGTGGATTTCGATGGGTATTATAGAGGTTATGGTATGGGCATACCACGTTCAGTGACTTTGGGTGTCCGTTGTAGTTTTTAACCATTCAAGGAAAAACAAATGAAAAAGATAGTTTTATATATGAGAGAGTTCTTGTGGGGAATATGTACGGTTGTGGTTATTTCCGGAATGTCCGCATGTTCGGATTTTCTTGAAAGCGAGTCACATCACACGTTGCCTGACGAACATAGTTGGAATACGTTGGAGGATGCCCGTGCCGGATTAATGGGAATGTATGGTTTGATGCGTGCGGCATTGGCTGATAATAATACCCATTGGGCTTGCGGAGAGTTGCGCAACGGTGATTTTACGGCATACGGAAGAGCTGATTTGGATGCCATCATTCATAATGATTTGAATCGTAATATTCCCATGATAGATGAAATTTCGGATTGGCGGCGGTTTTATGCCGTGGTCAATGCGGCTTCCGTATTTATAGAAAATGTAGGAAACGTGTTAGGACAGGACAAAGCCTATTCCGAACAGACTTTGAAGTGGGATGTGGCGCAAGCGCATGCCTTACGCGGATTGGCCTATTTTTATATGGTACGGATTTGGGGGGATGTCCCTTTGGTCACTTATTCTTACGACAATGGCTCTTTTCCGAAAATCGGTCGTTCTTCTTCTGACAAGGTC